>ERZ1026874.1773-NODE-1773-length-10946-cov-15.632173_pt1 | contig 10946 bp, 6 predicted proteins | sample MGYA00380167_ERZ1026874 | MGnify/ENA primary metagenome ERZ1026874 (study PRJEB33269, sample SAMEA4719803) | human gut metagenome | biome: human-associated habitat; feature: organic feature; material: feces | place: Cameroon | collected 2013-10 ...
AAAATAAAAAGCCAAAGGATTTTTATTTTTATTGCCGAGCCGCAGCCTAACTTCGCGAAGCAGAGTTAGTGCAAGGCGAGCACAATGAAAAGAAAAACACAGTTTTTATTTTCATTGTCGAGCCGCAGCCTAACTTCGCGAAGCAAAGTAGTGCAAGGCGAGTGCAATACAAAATAAAAAGCCAAAGGATTTTTATTTTTATTGCCGAGCCGCAGCCTAACTTCGTCGCGTCAGCCTCACCCCATTAGGGGTGATATAAGGTAGCCAGGTATGTGAATGAGGGTTTATCCCGAATTCACATGCCTGGTTTCCGTATGCAACAACCTCAAACTACGCACGCCGTAGGTGTGCAATTGGGCCTAGGCGAACAGCCGTTTTCATAGGATACACATATTGTTTTTAAATGTACGATTCATTTAGGGCAATTAACAACCTCTAAAATTCAACGTCAATGAAAACGGCTATACGCCTAGGCCCAATTGCACACCTACGGCGTGCGTAGTGCATCGGGAACATATCCAACAACCAGGCATGAGAGAGAGGGGGGACAAGTCTTCCCCTCTCTCTCATACCTGGCTACCATATATCACCCCGAATGGGGTGAGGCTGGCGCGTATATTTTCTTGATAAATCTATCAAATATTAGGTTTTACTTAGTTTGTAATACTTAATACTTAACACTTAATACTTATTCCTTTTTTATTACCAAATTCTTCACCACAACCGTCATTTTAGTATCAGACTTGAGGCAACGAGAAAGCCATTTTTGGAAAGCCTCGAAGGTTGTTTGGCGTGGCAACAAATTGCTCGAACTCTTATCTACCGCCTTTGTAAATTCATTGGGCGAGAAAATGACATACAAACGGTTAAATTCGTGGTCGTCTGCAGCTGATAGCGTATAAGCATCCACTATTTGAGGTGAAATATCCGTAGCCTTCTCTTCGGAGAAAAATACATAGTGCTTATTCGCTTTTATAGGAAAGCTACCTGTTGTTTGGTTGCGATAAGGCAAAAGACAATAAGCCGTTTGCGCCTCATCCACCAAATATGCCAAGCAATAACCATTTATAGGCGACTGAAACGACAGATAAATATCATCTCCATCTTTAAACTCAGCTGTTTCAAAAGTATCTTCCGTACCATTGCGCAAAGTCTTAACACTAAGGTTAACAGCTGCATGCGTTATGGCACGTGCACGTCCTTTTACCTTAACTGTAACAAGCAACGCATTGTCTGTCATAGTCAGTTTATACTCAGGCGTACCCAAAGTTTCAATCCATTCGCCACGCACCTCATCCTCCGACAACGAAATAAATTTGTCTGTCAGTTTACCATTCTTCTCCTTTTCATACGAAGTGTTTATCTGCGAAATTGTAGTACCAAACTTGTCAGCCAAAGCCTTCACCTTGGCTTGATGCAAGGCTTCTGCCTTTGCCTCAATTGGACTCATGTTTAACGGAGCAGGAAAGGTTATTTCAGCCTCAACATTTACTACTTTCTGCGCAAAACTTGTAAAGGAGCAAAGGACTAAAAGAAGCACCATGCCCATGCAACGCAATATAGATTGTTTCATATGCTTATTTTTTTAGGTTTATAACTCTATCATCTCTCGTCTACAAAAGTATACATTTTTGAAGACATAACACAACAAGTTTTCTCCTAAACTTCAAAAAAAGAAAAATCCCCATTACAAAGCCAAAACCTTGCAATGGGGATTTTTCAGAATATTTTTTCAGAATATTTTTTAGAATGTTACCGTACCGAGGTTGCGGTCAACCAACATGCCATCCTTAGCCTTGAGGTTGAACTTACCAGCCTTCTTAGCCTTGAACTTGATAACGAAGAGGTTGTTATCGCCTTCATCGAGGAGGAAGTTGTTACCACGGTTCACAAAGGTGGGGAACAATTCCTTCTGACCATTCGTGTGCAAACGGTCGTAAGTGAGGTTCACCATATCCTTCATGTTGAGCAATTCCGTACCAACATATTCAAACTCGTCGGTGTTATAAGGAAGTGCAAAGCTCAAACCATTCACATAGTGCAAGCCCTTGCCACTTACAGTAATTTCTACCATATCGCCAGCAGCAAAAGTCTTCTTGTTCGGAGTGAGCACGAGGCTACCCTTTACCTTGTCGTTAGAGTTCTTCACACCACCATCGAGTTCGGTAGTAACGCATGAGATGTCGTAAGCATCAATCAAACCATTCTTGTTGATGTCGCCTGCGCTTACATAGTCGAAGTCGCTATCTCCCTTACGCAAACCAGTGTAGTTCATGTAAGAAGTCAAGTCGTTCTCATCGATGCGCTTATCGTGGTTGATATCACCTTGGAAGAAGCTTTCAGAACCAGGAACCTTAAAGATGTACATCTGACTACCTGAAGCAAAGTTACCTACAGCCTTGTCAAGGTGTAACTTCACATAGCGAGCTTCGGGGTTACCCTCAAAGTTGAATGTCTTGTGCTCAGCATTCTGTGCCCATTCAAACTTAACGGGTGCGCTCCATGTTTGACGGTCGCTGCTGTATGAGAAGGTACCTGCGAGCAATGTACCATTACCAGCATCTTCGCGTGGAATGTAAACCAAACGGTCGAGTTTGTTAACCGAACGGAGGTCGATAGTGATGTCAGCAGGTACGCCTTCACCCTTACCCCACTTGGTATGCCAAGGACTCTTTTCGTCGAAGTCGAACATCTTGTTAATGCCCTGACCAGGTTGGTCTTCAGCAGAGTTCTGTGCCTTGATATTCTTAATGGCAAATTCCAAAGGATTGCTCTTAGTAGTTGCACTCACCTTGCTCCAATCAGAATAACCATCCTTGTTCACCGCACGCACCTTAAAGGCGTAGTCGGTTTCAGCTTCAAGACCATCGATAGTAAATTCTGTATCGCGGATAGTTGAATAAAGCATACCGCCATATTCAATTTCATAGAAGTCGGCATTATCCACCTTCTTCCATGAAGGAGTGAGGCTGAACACACCTGTATTCTCTTCAGTAAAGTCTACTACAGGAGCAGCAAGAGCACCTGTGTGAGTGAGGTGACGATCGGCAGGTGCATATTCAAAGCCATCAACCTTCACATCAATCAAGTTGGCAGCAACATCAGTTTTGCCAATCTTCACCAACAACTGTGCATTCTTCAAAATCTCCTTCTTAGCAGCTTCACTGCCAGGTGTAGAGAAGCGATTTAAGTTGGGCTTTTCGTTGTAGAAGTATACATTTGTACCCTTCTCAAAGTCTGCCAAGGTTGTAACCTTTGCCAACTTCACACTCTTCTTGCCCACCTTAGCACTAACGGCCTTAGGTTCTTTGCTCACATTGATGCGGAGTTCAGTTTCTTTCTGAGCCTCAAAACCATTGTAGTTACCGAATGTAGGATTGATTACCACATTGAGTTTACCCTTACCATTGGCAAAAGTTGAGATTTCGGTACGTGTACACTGACCATTGAGGTAAGCCTGTGTTTCGCCGTCATCATCATACTGACTAAAGGCGCAGCTGCCATTGGCTGTAGCATAAATCTCGTAAGCACGATAATCCTTGCGGATTTGTGTGGGGTTATTATTGGGGTTGGTCATCGGGATGATGGCGTCAGCCTTTACAAATACGGGCAACTTCCAAATGGGAGCATCGTAGTTGTTAATAATGCGTCCACCTTCATACACATCACCATTATAATAGTCTACCCAGCGACCTTCGGGCAAGTAAATGCCATTGCGCACGTCATTACCCTCCTTATCCATCTTCGTGTCCTTATAAATTGGTGCTACAAGGAACGACGGACCATACATAAACTGGTACTGAGTTTCAGTGCCCAAAGTGTAGTCATTGGGGTAGTCAAGGAACATGGCACGAATCATTGGCTTACCATCCACTGCCTGACGAGCAATAGTATAGGTGTAAGGCATCAATTCGCTCTTGAGCTTAAGGTACGAACGGTTAATACTTGTAGCTGGTTCGCCAAGCACTTCAGGATATTTGGGATTAGCACCCCAGCCGTCCATATTGAGTTCCATCGGTGTAAAGGTCTTCCACTGGAATTCGCGCACATTTACAGGCACGTTCTTTCCACCAAAAATACCATCAACGTCACTTGTGATGTTTGGCTGACCTGAAAGTCCCGAACCAATGAATGTGGGGATGTGGAAACGAATATATTCCCAATCACCACCTGTTTGGTCACCACTCCAAATACCAGCATAACGCTGTGTACCTGCCCAACCATCGAGCGAGATGATGAAAGGACGCGCGTTCGAACCATAGTAGGGCATAACTTCGGCAACATCTGCCACACCATTCAAACCAAATGAATAGCCATAACCTACCCAAGCTACGTCGGTTTTAAGTACACGCACACCAGCATCGCGCACTTCTTTCACAATGTCGCGTTGCAACAAAGGTTCAATGCCTTCTTTGGGATGGAGGTCACTCTGTGTCCAAAGACCAATCTCCACACCCTTTGAACGGGCATAGTCACCAAACTCTTTAAGGTTTTGAATGTTGCCATCGAGAGAGTTGGTCTGTCCGTAGCCTGCTCCATAACCATCGTTGGGAAGGAACCAACCTAAGGGCATATCATTGGTGAAATAACGGTCGATAGCTGCACGGGCTGAGAACTGATAATTGTTCTTTTCACCATTCAAGCTTTCTTTTACACCGCCATTATCCTTTTGACTTTCATTGTAACGCTTACCATCTTCGTAGAGCATAAAGCCGTTTTCAGCTTCCTTCCAATAGTCGCGGTTATAAGCGTTGAGGTGACCTTCGTAGAAACCGAACTTAGGCAACAACACAGGATTACCTGTGAGTTGATAGAAGTCGTTAAGAAGGTCAACAGGTTGTTCGTCTACCATAAAGAAGGCATCGAGATAGTCCTCTTGGTGTGAAAGAATCACCTTATCTTGCTCAGTAGCACCAAAGTCGTAGCGACCAGGCTTAAAGGTGTTCCACATCATGCCATAGCCCTTTGTACTCCAATAGAAAGGAGTGGGCGAAGCTACACCACCATCTACCCAGTTATTGGTGTTTTCAATGGCTATGCTCTTACCCTTATGACTGAAACGTCCGTTTTGCACACCACCGCCATAGAAGTATTCGCCTGAACGAGTTTTCAAGGTGAGCGTTGTGCTATTTTTGTCAAAGCTAACAGGTGCTACGCTTTCAATTACCGATTCGCCATTCTTTATATTGATTACCGAGAAGAGACCGGTCTTTTTGTCGAAACGCAAAGAAACACGATTGGTAGCAATTACCACTCCATCCTTCTCATCGCGCAAGTCAACTGCCAACGGATTGCGACGTGCATTATCCACCAAAATCTTTGCAGGGGGCGTTGCTTGCGGATCGCGTACGACACCTCCATTGTCATCGCGGAAAAGACGGAAGATGTTGTCACCATAGAAGTCGATAGTGAGTTGTTTACCATCAGCATAAGTCAACTCCACTGTAGTGGGATTGATTTTTGCTGCGCTCTTAATAGGATTGGCAGAAGTAGTGGCTGTTGTTGCCGCTGACATTTGCACAAGTCCGCTTGCTAAAGGCAAAGCGTGTACACCTTGAGGTGTAAATGTGAGTCCTGCAACCGCTAACGGGAGCGCCATTACAAGAGTAGCACAGCTATTGCCTAATTTATTTTGCTGAGACTTTTTCATAGAATATGTTAGATGTTTTTTATGTTCTAATATATGACGGTTCAAAGTTACGCAATTCTTAGCAGATAGAAAGGTATTCAGCTAAAAAGAAATAACTTTTTTACATTTCTGAGTAGTTCTTAAAAAAACAGACAAGTGGTTTTGAGGAAACATCATTTTTCCTATTTACAACTCTGTTTGTTTCACGCTCAAAGCAGCAAGTAGATGCTTTGAGCGTAGACATAAAAAAAGCTGTTGAACTTTTCATTCAACAGCCATCTTATAAGTTGGGGTATCCGGACTCGAACCAGAAAAGGCAGGACCAGAATCTGCAGTGTTACCATTACACCATACCCCATACACAATTTTATCCTCAACCAAAGGATAAAGATTAAGAAGTTTGTTGGGGTACCCGGACTCGAACCAGGAAAGGCAGGACCAGAATCTGCAGTGTTACCATTACACCATACCCCAAACTTAGGGCGTACCAAAGAGAACCCCTCTTCAATACGGGTGCAAAAGTACTGTTTTTTGTGGAACGCACCAAATTTTTCAGCAGTTTTTTTGATTGAATTGAATTTTAAAAACTTAAAATGAGCGATTTATGAGTTTTTAAAACCACCCTTAAGCTTTTTCAATAACCCAACTTTCAATATTTCCTGTTGTACTATCGAAGTTGATACCTACCTTGGTTATTGGTTTTCCGCTTAGCGCAAAGCGTTTGTGATAATCTTTCAGATTGATTTGTTGAATCGCATGCTGTGCACTCTTGTCCAATTTAATCTCCAACAGAAAAAGGTCTGTATGAGTGAGTAATACGATGTCAACCCTGCCATTAGGTGTATGAACTTCAACGTCCACAAGATAGTCTGTAAGCAGAGAGAATATAATGAAGAGCATCTGTTGGTAATGTCCCTCGTAATGTGTATTATTACAATAAGGAATTGTTTCCAGAAATGTTTGAAGCAAGGTCAAAGCTTCTTCCATATTCCGCATATCCAAAGCCTGCGCGATACGACGGGCTGTATTGGTTGTTACAAGCGTATTTTGTGTAACGTATGATGGAATCAGTGCCTTGGTCAGTCCCATTTTCACCTCCTTGTTAGGAACAGCAAGAACATAATAGTTATAAGCTTCATTATATTCCTTAATGGTGATATATCCGCTTTGGTAAAGCAGAGGCATGATGGTTGACATAGTCTCTGTAGGAGCATCAAACTCGCTTACATCAGCCTCCACACGGGTGATGACGTCGGTAGGAACTACCTGATACTTTCGCATCATATTGATGAGATAAGTTGGAGTTCCAGAAGTAAACCAATAGGAACCAAACTTGTTTTCTGCAAAGCAATTCAACAGACTATATGGATTGAATATATCGGATGAGTATCTTGTGAAATGATAGCCATCATAATACTCTTTTAGCTTATCGACAACTTGCTCTTTCGTCATATTTCTTCTGCAAGCAAGCTCCTCAATATCTTCTGCCATTTGTGTCAAAAGTTCTTCTTTGGTAATGCCACATATACCTGCATAGTCATCATTCATGGATATGTTGGTAATGTTGTTCAGTTCGCTAAAGATGCTGACTTGCGAAAACTTAGTGATACCCGTCAGAAAGACAAAACGTAGTTTTGCTTCGCTATATTTTAAAGGACTATAGAAATTGCGCATGATATTGCGCAGGCTATCTAACTGTTCTTGCTCATGAACCACATCCAACATGGGTGCATCATATTCATCAACAAGCACAACTACCTGTTTTCCTGACTTCTCGTATACTGTATTGATGAGTTCTGTTAATCGGTTATTGACATCTATTTGTGGTTGTGTAATTCCCCATTTTTTCTCTTCTGTTTCCAAAATGAATGCGAGATATCTCTCCAACTGTTCCTTATCCATATGTTTACCTCCACTCAAATCAAAGTGGAGCACAGGATATTCAGTCCATTCCTTTTCAATTTTTTCGATAGCAAGACCTCTGAACAATTCTTTTTTTCCTTCAAAGTAACTCTGAAGGGTGGTTAGAAGTAAGGATTTACCAAAACGACGTGGACGACCCAAGAAGAAATAAGTACCGCTGGTATGAGTTAGGCGGTAAACATATTCCGTCTTATCTATATAGAGTTTATCTTCTTTGCGGATTCGCTCGAAAGTCTGTAAACCTAATGGATATAACTTAAGTGCCATAATCTACGATGTTTATATTTCCATTGTGAATTTACAATCATTATTTGACACCACCAAATAATCAGACGTAATTGTATTTTTATTTCCATAAATTATCCCTACCCTACCCAGAATTGAATGTTCTAAGATTGTAAAAAAGTACGTAAGTAGAGATATTCAAATGAACTAAAAAACGCACTTCCTACAAAAGGAAGTGCGCCTTCTACAAATCTACAAATCTATTTTTTAAAGCTACCCTTATACAACTTTTTAATCGTCGCGACTGCCACCTAAAAACATCATTACGTAATATACTAAAGTGGCTAATGAACTGAGGGCAGCTACTACATAGGTGTAAGCAGCTGAACGAAGTGCCGATACTGCCATAGGATGATCGTAAGCCGAAGTAATGCCTGCACGCTGAAGCCATGCAGTAGCACGACGTGAAGCATCAATCTCAACCGGAAGGGTTACGAAACTGAATAGAGTGGTAAGGGCAAAAAGAATTATACCACCTAAAAGAATGGAGGGCATTACGTTAATCAATAAAATACCTGCCAACAATATCCATTGCACCCAATTAGATGCGAAAGATACCACAGGTACTAAGGCTGAACGCATTTTCAAAGGTCCATAAGCCACAGCATGCTGCACAGCATGTCCACACTCGTGCGCTGCAATTGCAGCAGCTGCTACTGAATTGCTATTATATACACCTTGCGAAAGATTAACGGTTGCAGTGGTGGGATTATAATGGTCTGTAAGATAACCTGGGGTACAGGTTACTTCTACATTATAGATGCCATTGTCATGCAACATTTTCTCTGCTACTTCACGACCTGTCATGCCTGATGCAAGAGGTACTTTGCTAAACTTTTTGAACTTGCTGTTCAAATTGGTCTGCACTACAAAACTAAGAAGTGCAATGGCGATAAAAAGGATAAGATACATGAGGAATAAGTATTAAGTGTTAAGTATTAAGTATTACATTCTAATGAAAGACTCTAAGGAGAGACCTATAGTATTACATTCTAATGAAAGCATTCTATAAAAAAGAAGGAAGGAAAAAATGAACAACACATAGAGCGTAATGACTTATACCTTGCGTTTAAACTTAAAGGGGATTTTACTCTTAACGAATTCGGTACATTCATTAAGGATTTCAGCACCGAGCAAACGAAGGAGTAGGATGTATGCAATAACAGCCCCAACCATCTTTAGCAAAAGACTGAGGTAGATGTTGCCACCCGAGAGTTGTGACAATCCCCACCCTGCTGCCATAGCTACGGCTGCAATGAGAACAAAGGGAAGCACATCGCGCAGAGCATGAAGAAAGCGAATGCCTATTAAACGCTTCACAAACCAATGCCACACAAAGAGCCATAACGTGTTAACCACAACATAGGCTATTACCATGGCTTCGACACCATAGGGATACAATATTACTAAAAGCAACATCTGTGCCAAACACAAGGCTATCGTATTCCACATAAATACATTGCTTTTTCCCTGACTTATGACAAAATTGGCATAAAACGATGAGATGGGCATAAATGCTCCACCTATGCAAAGCAACTGCATAAGATGCGCACTGGTCATCCATTTATCGGTGATGGCTATGGTTATAAACTCAGGAGCAATGAGTCCTAAACCAAACAATGCAGGACACGACAGAAAAGCTGTGAAACGGAGTAACTTGCGAAACACACGCTGCATACGTTCCATATCATCTTTATCGAAACGAGCAAAAAGGGGTTGGGTTACACTCCACAACATACCCACCAACGTATTGCTTCCCATTGTTGTCCATTTGTTGGCTTGATTGTAATAACCTACAGTTTTTTCGCCATAGAGTCTGCCAAAAAAGATGCTGAAGATATTATTGTTGATATGCGTAAAAATATTTGTTGCCAATATTTTTGAGCTAAAGCCTATCATACCCCGCAAGGGCTGCAAATTGATATGCCACGAAGGATGCCACCCCGAGAACCACCAACTGCCTAAACTCATCATGGTGCAATAGATTAAGTTTTGAATGGCTATGCCCCAAAAGGCAAAACCATTAAAAGCCAAACATACACCACAGATGCCCGACACTGTTAATGCACCAAGGGTTAACAAAGCTGTTTCGCGCACCTTCATGTTTCTAAACAACCAAGCACGAGGAGAGGTTCCTAACGAGGAGATAACAAAGGTGAGGAAGGACAAACGTGCCAATGGTATCAACACGGGTTGACGATACCAAGCTGCAATAAGAGGAGCACAACAAAAAAGAATAACGTAGACACACGAGCTGCAAAGCACATTAAACCAAAACACAGCATTATAGTCGGCATCGGTAATGTCTTTTTTACGATTGAGTCCTGAAATAAAACCACTCTCTTGCAAAGAGGTGGCTATTAAACTAAAAATGGTGAGCATGCCTACCATACCATAGTCGGCAGGCGAGAGTATACGCGCTAAGAAAATGCCAAACACTAAGTTCAGCACTTGTTGCGCCCCATTATTGATGCCGCCCCACAACAGGGCATTGGCTGTTTTATCTTTGAGTGAGGAGGAAGACATGTCTTATTAGTTAACTGAAGTTAGGGAGCGCATCACACTCCCTAACCCTTTATTTTATTTCAGCTAGATACTCCTTTATTTGTTGGTCTAATATCGGAAGATCATTTGTTATCACATCCCAAACGACGTTATTATCAACTTGAAAATATTCGTGAACTATATAGTTTCTCATACCATTCACCAATTTCCAAGGAGTCTTTGGGTGTGCTTGTCGAAATTCTTCTGTAAGCATATTTGAGGCTTCTCCTAGAATTTCTATATTTTTGACTACTGCGTAATACATCATATCGTCTGCGATAAAATCCTCAAAGTTTTTACCTTTTGTATATCGTTGAATTCTTTCTATAGCCTGGAGCATGTGCTCTAGTCGATTTTTATCTCTACTACTTTCTCTCATAGACTAAGATTTTATCACGTTCTACTGATTCCTTTGCAAAAGGGAGTAAGGTTCCTTCTGATACCAAATCTACTTTTCTACCTAAGAGTTCTTCTAGGTCACTCCACATGCCGAAAAATTTTAAACCAATTGGTTTGCTCTTGTCCAAAGAAACCATAATATCGACATCGCTATCCTTCGTTTCTT
>ERZ1026874.1774-NODE-1774-length-10937-cov-13.763463_pt1 | contig 10937 bp, 8 predicted proteins | sample MGYA00380167_ERZ1026874 | MGnify/ENA primary metagenome ERZ1026874 (study PRJEB33269, sample SAMEA4719803) | human gut metagenome | biome: human-associated habitat; feature: organic feature; material: feces | place: Cameroon | collected 2013-10 ...
CCCAAAATCGCAATAAAACTAAACAATAAAATATGAAGAAGTTTTTACTCACTGCAATTTCTGCTGCATTTGTGGCTTGCGTGGCTGTAGCTCAGCCCATTGCTCAGCCCTTTGCATCAAAAATTTCTGCCAATGCCTTCCGCATGGGTAAGTCAATGGCTAACCGCAATGCAGGTATTATGCCCGTTGAACATGGCATGCACACTTTGGCTCACGAAAACACTACGCGTGACCCTAAAGAAATTAGTTTTCAAGTAACAGGTAACGAAATTTCTAAGTTTGGTTATGTTCCCACTGGCATTTCTGCCTCTGCGCTTAAGAAAGCTGGCATCACGGGTTGGGGATATTGCATGGCTATTCCTGCTGAGATGGTAGACCGCTATGTTGGCAACACGATTAGCAAAATAAACTTCTATGCTTATCCTGGCACTTATAGCGACTCAAAGATCTTTATTGGACAGTTGGCTGATGCTCAGGGTAACATCAATAACCTTTGGGAAAAAGAAGTAGTGGTAAAGGGTGGCAACACACGTTTGAACTCGTATACTTGCGACTACAAAATTCCTAACGACTTGAAGGGCGAAATTATTATTGGTTGGTATAGCGCTGCTGCAAACTGCCTCTCAAGCGATACGCTCTCTTCAAAGTATGGCATCATGGCTTATGCTTATGCCGATCCTACAGGTAATGGTCTTGGTGCATACATGCTCGGTACTGAAGGCAATGGCAAAGGCTTCCTCCTTAACTACCTCCAGTTCGACGGATTGGTCGTTTCAGCTCCTATTTGGGTGGAAACTACTGGTGATGCAGGTTTGAAGTATAACGATGCAGCACTCTACTACATCGATGATGTACGTGGTTTCGTGGGTAAAACTGACGAAAACACCTTGCAGGTGGCTAATATGGGTCTCGACTCAATGCGCAACTTTACTTATACCGTTAACACTGCTGAAGGTAAGCAGAAGCACACTTATAACTTTAAGAAGCCCGTTCCTTTCTTTGGTACAGTGAATTTACCTGCTTCTATGAACCTCCCCTCTAAAACAGGTCGCTCAGAAGCAACCCTTACTATCGACGAGGTAAATGGTGTGGCAGATGAGTACACAGAGAAGGAAGAGAACGAGGGTAAGTTTAACTTTATTACGCTTGAAAATGCTTACCACCGTACACCTGTGGTTGAGGAACTTACCAGCGTTAGCTGTGGCAACTGCCCTATTGGTCTTGCTGGTATGAAGCAACTTGTTGACACTATTGGTGAGAATAACTTGGTAGCGGTTAGCATTCACGGTGATTACGAAAAGAGCATCAAAGAAGACCCCCTCAAGGCAAGCACTTACCAGGAGTTCTTTACAAAGTATGCAAAGTCACTCCCCTCATCTTACGTAAACCGCGAAATTCAGGCTTATCCTCATGGCGAGGTTATTGATGCTTGTCGTTTCATCCAATCACAGCCTTGCGAGGCTACCATTAGCGTTGAAGGTAAGAATGGTTTGAGAGGTACTGACATTACTGCAAAGGTTAAGTTCTCTATTGATGTTCCAGCTGAAACCTATGGCATTACTTATGTAGTTACTGAAGATGGTGTGAAGACGGATCAGCTCAACTATTTGGCTCAGCTTTATATGACTCAGCCCGAGAAGGTTGATTCTGCATTCAAGAATGATCCTTACATCTATCCCTATTGCACGGTTGATAGCAAGGTTGTAAACAACAAGTATGTGTTCTCAAACCTCGAAATGGACTATGTAGCTCGTTACGTAATGCACGCTGGTACAACTGAGGATAACATTTTGCCTGCTGCTAAGGCTGGTGAGGAAGTAAAAAACACAATCACTATTAAGTCTGCCCTTATTGGTGCAAGTAACAAGGCAAATCTCCGTGTGGCAGCCTTGCTCGTTGACAAGAATACAGGTAAGATTATAACTGCCAGTCAAACTAAGGTAGGTTCATCTAACACTTCAGACAATAACGCATTCACTGGCATCAACAATGCTACAGTTTCTGCAGAGAACGGCTTTGCACAAATTGATGCCGCAAATGGTGCTTTTGTTGTAAAGGCTGAAGGTGCAGTAGCTCAGGTTTACGATGCACAAGGTCGTCTTGTGACAAGTGCTCACGTTGATGGCGAAACATCATTGCCCACTTGGGGACATGGCGTTTACGTTATCCGCGTAACTAAGGGTAATCAAGTTACTTCACAGAAGGCTATCTTCTAAAAACAAGTTATTCATCTTTCAGAACTAAAATATTCTGAAAGAAAACACAAACTGCGTGCGCGACAAGGTTTTTTAGTAAACTTTGTCGCGCATTTTTGTTGTTTTCAGTACTTTTATTTTGTATTGCGGGGGTTTTGCAGTAACTTTGCTTCGCAAATATAAATAATATACTACAATGGCACAAGAAGACGTTTTTAAGAAAATCGTATCACACTGCAAAGAGTACGGTTTCGTATTCCCTTCAAGCGATATCTATGACGGACTCGGCGCTGTTTATGACTATGGTCAGAATGGTGTTGAACTCAAAAACAATATTAAACAATATTGGTGGCAAAGCATGGTGTTGCTCCACGAGAACATTGTGGGCATCGATTCAGCCATCTTTATGCACCCTACCATTTGGAAGGCTTCGGGTCACGTTGATGCTTTCAACGATCCTCTTATTGATAACCGCGATTCAAAGAAACGCTATCGTGCAGACGTGCTGATTGAAGATCAGATTGCTAAGTACGAGGAGAAAATTGATAAAGAAGTTGCTAAGGCTCGCAAGCGCTTTGGCGATGCTTTTGACGAAGCACAGTTCCGCGCCACAAATGCTCGCGTTATTGAACACCAGCAAAAGCGTGATGCCTTGCACCAGCGCTATGCTGACGCAATGAACAAGATGGACCTTGCTGAACTCAAGCAAATTATTCTTGACGAAGGCATTGTATGTCCCATCTCTGGTACACGCAACTGGACCGATGTTCGTCAGTTCAACCTTATGTTTAAAACAGAGGTTGGCTCTACAGCCGATGGTGCAAGCACCATTTACTTGCGTCCTGAAACCGCACAGGGTATTTTTGTGAACTACCTCAATGTGCAGAAAACAGGTCGCATGAAGATTCCTTTTGGTATTGCACAGATTGGTAAGGCTTTCCGTAACGAAATCGTGGCACGTCAGTTCATCTTCCGTATGCGTGAGTTCGAACAGATGGAGATGCAGTTCTTTGTAAAGCCTGGCACCGAAATGGATTGGTTCAAGCAGTGGAAGAAAACACGTTTGGCTTGGCACGAGGCACTCGGCTTTGGCGACGAATGCTATCGTTATCACGATCACGAAAAGCTTGCTCATTATGCCAATGCAGCAACCGACATCGAGTTTAAGATGCCTTTCGGTTTCAAGGAAGTTGAAGGTATTCACTCACGTACCGACTTCGACCTTTCGCAGCATGCTAAGTTCTCTGGTCGTAAGATTGAGTACTTCGACCCCGAAGAAAACCGCAGCTACACACCGTATGTAATTGAGACTTCGATTGGTGTTGACCGTATGTTCCTCAGCGTAATGTGTCATTCTTATCAAGAAGAAAAGCTCGAAAATGGTGAAACACGTGTTGTGCTTAAGTTGCCCGCACCTTTGGCACCTGTGAAGTTGGCTATCATGCCTTTGGTTAAGAAGGATGGTCTGCCCGAAAAGGCACACGAGATTCTCAATGATCTGAAGTTCCACTTCAACTGCAAGTATGAGGAGAAGGATTCTATCGGTAAGCGTTATCGCCGTATGGATGCAATTGGTACTCCTTATTGCATTACCATCGACCACGACACACTCAACGATAACTGCGTAACCCTTCGCGATCGTGACACAATGGAACAAACCCGTGTGCCCATCGCTGACCTCCGTGCATTGCTCGAGGATAAGGTTAGCCTCACTTCGTTGCTCAAGAAGATTCAGTAAAAAATATAGGGTGTATGCAGTCAATTCTTTTTACATACACCCTATATGTGCATTTAGAACACAAAAAATGACAAACATTAAGCTACATATCAAGCAATTGTGCATGCTCTTTGCGTTGGTTATCGTGGCATTGTCAGCGACATCTTGTTCAGACAATGTGAATGATGAGAACGAAAATAACACGCCAGAGTTCACCACAAACTGGAAGGAGCGCAATGCTGCTTACTTTGACAGTTTGCTGACCGTGGCATGTACGGAGATTGCACAAACTAAAGCACAGTATGGCAACCAATGGGAGGAACATTGCGATTGGCGTGTGTTCCGCAGTTTTTCTAAGCAACCTGGTGGTAACAGTCACGACTCTATCTGTGTGCGCATCATTGAGCGTAGTACACAAGCCAACGGAATTTCGCCCCTTTACCTCGACTCTGTTAAGGTAAACTACATGGGACGCCTCATTCCCACACCGAGCTATCCTAAGGGACGTATATTCGACCATAGTGGCATTTACGAAAACGAGAGTCACGTGTTTAGCAGCAGTTATTCGGTGCCTGCACGTTTTTCAGTTTCTAACACAGTCGAAGGCTACACCACCGCTTTGCTTCACATGACCGAGGGAGACCGTTGGATGGTATACATTCCGCAAGAATTGGGTTATAGTTATCTTACCCAAGGTGTTTTGCCTGCCTATTCCACTCTCTGTTTCGACTTGCAGCTTAAAGCTGTTGCCCGCCGTGGCACATCGTTCTAAAAAAGCACAGCATATTGGATAATAAAAACAGATTATTTAGGTCTGTTACAGTACTGAAAGAAGCGAAATGTACATTTAAACATAAAAAAATGTGCATTTCGCTTTGTTTATTGCCCATCAGTGTGTAACTTTGCCCATGCTTTTGCGCCTGTGGCGAAATTGGTAGACGCGCCAGACTTAGGATCTGGTGTTTCGCGACGTGTAGGTTCGAGTCCTATCAGGCGCACTTCTTAAAATGCTAAGTAGTTAATTATCAGCTATTTAGCATTTTCCTTTTATGTAAATGCTACTGTTTTTGCCAACCTTTATTTTGGCTGGCAAAAGTTCCTTTTCCTTTCCTTTTATTTCCTCCGTTTTCATTGCATTTCATGCTTTAGCTCAGTGGAAGGCATTATGCCCCTATTTATACTATCATTTCTTAGCTCTACAAATTTATATATACGTCATCTATTGAAAACAGAAATCACTATGTGACAGAATTTTTCATTGTTTTCATTCGTTATTATAACAGGAAGTCACTACTTTTGCGGAAAAAGAAGTTAAAACGAATGATGATAAGTAATAATGAACATCAATATAAAAGATACATTGTTAGCAGGTGAGCGTGTTACGCTCGAATGCAAGAAAGCCATGAAAGGGGTTCCAGGTTCTCTTTGGGACACTTATTCAGCCTTCGCCAACACATATGGTGGAACCATTCTGTTGGGTGTAGTTGAGCACATGGATGAGCATGATAAGACTAAGCGATTTGAGATTGTTGGTGTTGAGGATGCCGACAAAATTCGCAAGGACTTGTGGAACATTGTAAACAGTAAAGAAAAAGTTAATATAAACCTTTTACATGATGACGATGTGCAAACTATAGATATTGACGGCAAAGAAATCATCGCAATCAATGTTCCTCGTGCCGATTATACAGTCCGTCCTGTATATATCAACAACAATCTGTCAAGAGGAACTTTCAAACGCAACCATGAAGGCGACTATCATTGTACGGAGCAAGAATTGAAGATGATGCTTCGTGATGCCAATGAAGCTGGAAATGATGGATTGTTGTTGGAATACTACACTATGGATGATATAGACATCCCGACTTTGGAACGTTTCCGTCAGATGTTTCAGAACTTGCATCCAGAGCATCAATGGAACTCGGCAGAACATAAGGAGTTTCTAACGAACTTTGGAGGTTATACACGAGACCGAAGGACAGGGAAAGAAGGACTGACTATGGCTGGACTTTTAATGTTTGGCAAAGGATTGCCAGTCCGTGAGCGTTTCGATAATCTACGAATGGACTACATTGATAAATCCAATTTGATAGGCGACCAACGCTATAGCGACCGATTGACATACGATGGGACTTGGGAAAACAACCTGTTCAACTTTATCCGCATGGTCATTCCGAAACTGACACGTGATTTGCCTCACCCTTTCAGTATGGATGGTGTAGTGCGCAAAGACGATACGCTTCAAGCCAAGGCTGTGCGTGAAGCCGTTACAAATATGGTTATTCATTCCGATTTTATGGTGAATGGAGTGCTGAAAGTTGAAAAGTATGACGATTGTTTTGTTCTGACCAATCCAGGACTTCTGAAACTGCCTATTGAGCAGATTTACAAAGGTGGCGAGTCAAAGGCACGTAATCAGCGTATGCAGAATATGTTCCGCATGATAGGCTATGGCGAGAACCTTGGCTCGGGTTTTCCACTCATTCTAAACGCATGGAATGAAAAGCATTGGATAAAGCCTGAGTTACAGGAACAGCCTGAACTTATGCAAGTTAAATTGACCCTCCATATTCAAAACGAGCCAACAAATGAACCTGTAAATGAGCCAACAAATGAACCTGTAAATGAACCTGTAAATGAACCTGTAAATGAACCTGTAAATGAGCCTGTAAATGAACGGCAACAAACTATACTGTCTATCATGAAGCAAAGTCCATCTATAATAAGAGAAGATTTGGCAAACAAACTGGGTATTTCGCTTGCAACGTTAAAAAGAGAGCTTACTTCGTTAAGGAAGGAAGGTTACATTACACGTAGCGGAAGTGATAAAAATGGGCAATGGATTGTTGTTTCAAAATAATTGTATTTTGAGCCAAATGTTAATTCGGTCTTTTTCGACTATTTTCGGTCGTTCTTCCTAAGTGATTTTTCCAGTGAACTACCGCTAAGCTAAAGAATTAGCGGTAGTTCACACCTTTGCAAAAAAACTATTCACAATGTGGACCTTTATTCTATTAGTTTTCGGTTTGGTGCTTTCTCTGTATGGATTAAAGAAGTCGTTACAAGAAAAGAAACACCCACCCCAAAAACAAACAAGACGTACTAATCATACCATTTCATGTAATAGCCATGAGTGCTATGAAGATGAAATGACAGAAGAAGAAATGATAGCAGAGGATTACTACTATTACCAAGATAAAGAGTAATAAGTAGGTATCGTTGGTATATTAAAAACTAATAATGAACACCTACTTATTTACTCTAAACAAAAAAAACTGTAATGAATAAAAAAGCCTATACGCCACACACCTTTACGCCATTCGCACTGATGGTAAGTCTATTCTTTGCCCTTACACTTACAATTCAGGGTAAGGATATAAGTCCGAAAAGAGCTGCTTCGATAGCAAAGAAATATGTCAAACTTCTGCACAATAACGAACAGAAAGCACAGGCGGGAAATAAAAATATCGTAACCAACACTCCTTATTATATATATAACGATGCACAAGGACATGGTTTTGTTATCGTGTCGGGCGATGACCAAATGGGCGAAGTGTTGGCATATAGCACAGAGCAAACACTCGATACCCTAAAGGCAAACCCTTGTGTAAAATTGCTTTTGGCTGGTTACAAACAAACTTACGAGGTGTTGAAAAGCGGAGACGCAAGTGTTGTTCAGTCTGTGGCTCACACAGGTTTGTTCACTCAAACTGTTTCGCCATTGTTAAAAAGCAAATGGGGACAGTCACACCCCTTTAATGCCATGACAGGCTATCCTTATAGCGGATGTGTAGCTACAGCTATAGCACAAATGATGTACTATTACCAATGGCCTGCACAAGGCTATGGCGAAAACGAATATACCGTTACCTATTATCAAACCACAAAGAAAGCCGATTTCAGCCAATCGCACTACGATTGGGCAAATATGTTGCCTTACTATCAATATCCCGTGCAAGCTACAGCTATCCAAGAAAATGCTGTGGCACGTTTGATGAACGATGTGGGCATTGCCTCGTTCATGCAATATACCCCTAATGCCAGTGGCACACAAGGCATCTTTGCTTATCAAGCCTTGCAAAAGCATTTTGATTATACAGCAGCCTACGTAACGAAAGCCACAGAAGGTCCCAGTCGTTTTGCAGAAATACTCCGACAAGAGTTGCTCAATGGTTGTCCTGTTTATCTTGAAGGACGTCCTGCTGGTTCTGCATCGGGGCATGCTTGGGTAACCGATGGGTTTGATGAAAATGGACTTTTCCACATGAATTTTGGTTGGGAAGGACAGGGAGATGCCTATTTTTCGCTTACCAATCTCAGTTTGGAGCAAACAGGAAGTGAATTTCAAGGTAAGCCCTTGGCTTTTAATCGTGCCATTACAGCCATTTTGGCACATCCCAATAATGGGAAATATCCTGACATCGATCGTAGACTCTTAGAAACCTCTCCACAGTTAATGTTTAACGAGGGCGGTTCTTTCACCTTGAAAGAAGCTAACGGAAAGCACTTCAGTCCATCGCAACCCTTAACCCTTGAAATGAACTCGTTTGTAAACAAGGGTAAGCCCTTTAAAGGAGACGTCGGGGTGGCTGTTTACGATACTTTAGGAAACCTTATACACGTGTACTACTCCGACGACCATGATGTGGGAGGTTTAACACAACGCATCTATGGCAACGATAAAGACGGATTGATGGGAACCGATTATCTGATAAATCAACCCCAACCCATACACCTAAGTTTGGAAAATCTAACAGAAGGCTTCTATCGTCTTGTTCCTGTGTGCGTAGCACGTCATGAGGATGGAACATGGGATGAAGCATGCTTTCCTATAAAAAAGGCACCTATCATTGAGGTGGAATTGACAAATGGGGTAGGACGTATTTCTGAAATGTGTGCAGAGGACGCTCATTTCCAACTTATGGCACAGCCCCGACTGGCGGAAAAGGCTGAACAGGGTAGAAAGGTGCATGCTATTTTCACCATAAAGAACCTCAATGGTGTGCCACGCGATTGTTATCTACGCGTACAACTGATTGATGATAACAACACCGTGGTGCTTGACACACGTGTTGACGAGCTGACAGAAATAGAAGGATTTACGGAGGCCGAAATTCCTATATTCCTCTCTTTACCTGCACGGCTTACTCCCGCACGTTACCAAGTGAGATTGATACTCTCTGCCGACGAAGCCGAAACGCAATTCTATCCCATCAACCATATTCATGACCAGTACCCTGCCTATATTGAAGTGGTAGAAGCCCCCGATAAACCATTGATTGCTAAGGCTGAGGTGTTTTGGGCTGATGATTCGAACGATAAAATAGCCTCTAACTCTCTCAATCTCTCTGAATACTCCCTATTTAAAATAGGAATATCGTTGCGCACTTCTGACGATTTAACTTACGAGGGTCCAGTTACTATGTGTTGTGAGGATTTGCTAACAGCAGCGCAAATCCAAGTGCCAGGCATAGACGATTACGTTATTTTGTCCTCTTCCTTCGATGTGCCACTCTACAGTTATTGGTTACGCAAGAGTAACATACCTTGGGAAGATGGACATACTTATCGCATCAAAGTGAGGGGAGAATGGGAAGGTCAGGAAATGGATTTGGCTAATCCGCAAGAACAGACTTATTATTTGAAGCGCGAAGGCGACTACCTAACCCTTTACCAAGATGTGCTTACGCAAATAAGTGCAACATCGCAGTCCACAGTCAATATCCGACAGGCAGACAATAATCTCATGGTTTCGGGCAAAGGCATACGCAGCTTAAAGTTGTATAATCTCCACGGCAATTTGCTTAAACACGCCACTTTTGCTGATACTCCTAACGCGATTCTCCCTTTGCAAGGTATAGAACAAGGCGTCTATTTGTTACAAATTGAAGATAGAGAGCTCAGTTATACCCATAAACTCTTTAAAAACAATGCGTCTAAGTAGGTGCTCAATTACAAGAGAAAGGCAAAGTGAAACTTTCAATATTCGCCAGCGAATGCGTTTTAATGAAAGGCAATAGTGTTATAAACAAAAAAATCGTTACTTTTGCACAATAGTAAAACATTGTTCACACAAAACAAGCATACATCATGAGCACTCTTGAAAAGATTTTTGCAGAAAAACTGCTTAACGTAAAGGCCATTAAGTTGCAACCCGAACAACCCTTTACTTGGGCTAGTGGTTGGAAGTCACCCTTCTACTGCGACAACCGCAAAACACTTGCATTTCCCACATTGCGCAGCTTTGTAAAGTTGGAATTGAGCCGTATTGTAGCTGAGAAATATCCCGAAGCAGACGCTATTGCAGGTGTTGCTACTGGTGCCATTGCACAGGGTGCTTTGGTAGCCGATGCATTGGGCTTACCTTTTGCTTATGTACGTTCAAAGGCTAAAGACCACGGTATGGCTAACCTCATCGAAGGTGACCTGAAAGAAGGTATGAAGGTGGTGGTTATTGAAGACCTCATCTCAACAGGTGGCAGCAGCTTAAAGGCTGTTGAGGCTCTCCGTCAACATGGTTGCGAGGTTATTGGCATGGTTGCAAGCTACACTTATGGTTTCCCCATAGCTGAAGAGGCTTTCAAAAATGCTAACGTAGAACTCACTACGCTCACTAACTACGAGGCTGTTGTAGAAGTTGCTTTGCAAACTGGTTACATCAAGGCAGAACACGTAGACATGCTCCACGAATGGCGTAAGAACCCAAGCGAATGGGGTAAGTAATTTCGATCAAAAAAATAGTTTTACGGACTGAATAGCCCTTGTTCTTCATAACAATCATCAAGTTATAAGGAACAAGCGACATTCAGTCCGTTTTTTAAAATTTGTTGAGACAATAACCTTTTAATTGCAATGCAAAGAAACCATTTGCAAATAAAAAATATTCTTCGTACATTTGCAGTGGATTCGTATACACTTATTGCAAATCACTCTAAAAAGTATTGAAAAACAATTACAACAAATATCCAAATCTACAAATCAACAACTAACTATTATGAGAAGATTTACACTTTTCTTCTTTGCAT
>ERZ1026874.1781-NODE-1781-length-10920-cov-31.874551_pt1 | contig 10920 bp, 6 predicted proteins | sample MGYA00380167_ERZ1026874 | MGnify/ENA primary metagenome ERZ1026874 (study PRJEB33269, sample SAMEA4719803) | human gut metagenome | biome: human-associated habitat; feature: organic feature; material: feces | place: Cameroon | collected 2013-10 ...
GCACCTCAGCAATTCAAGCAAGCTTGATTGCATTCGGTTTGCACGATAATTCGGGATAAACCCTCATTCACATACCTGGCTACCTTATCTCACCCCTAACGGGGTAACCCATTTAATCATGCTACTTATCGACATCAAAATCCTACAAAATCGTGCCGGAAAAAATCATGAATTTTGAACACCCTACCTAACGGGGTAATCCATTAATCATACAACTTATCGACGTAAAAATCCGATAAACTCGTTCCGAAAAATATTATGGATTTTGAACATCCTACCTAACGGGGTAACCCATTGTAACTATGTCCCTTATCAACATCAAAAACCGATAAAATCGTGCACAACCTTTTGCGGATTTTGAATACCCTACGACAAGGGGATATTAAATGGATTACTCTTGTCGATGAAATGCTTTTAATTAAATTCGGTATGAATTTATATGGAGAATACCTTTCTTCTAAAAAATGTGCTACAAGGGCATAAATAGCGCCTTTAAGCGCATGAAGAGGTATGAGCTTATATTTCTGCTGTTTATTATGATAAGGTGGCTTAAATCGAAATTATGGCAACTTATGCAACTGAAAATAGATTTATCGTACGGAATTTTTGGGGTGATTTTTTCTGAATGGGGCTTGTTTTGTGTTCTAAAAAAAAGTTTGGGTTTGATGTGAGTAGATAAAAAAGTGGGTAGGACATTGGTTTTCAGTCATTAACGTCTTAGGGTTAAAGTAAAGGTAAAAGTTAACCAGAAAAATGATCAAAAAAAACATTTTCGGAAATTTCATTTTTGAAAAAGTTTGCCGTATCTTTGCCCTGGTTTAAGGAAAACCGTCTTACAAAAACTTTTACGACGCCTCCCAATATGGCACTATGTGACAAGTATAGTGTGATTATTTAGAAAAGACGAAAAACATTGGGTATCAATACTTTTTAATGCGATGCAATAGGGCATTTTCCTTGTTTTAGCCATTTGTTTGGCTAAGGAAAGTGTGTGCTTTGTGAAGCGATTGATGAGATGCAGATGTAAGTTGAAAAATGATCGAAAGTTTTCCAAAATGGAAAACTTTTACTTCTCGACTTTCGTAAAAGTTTTCTCTCATTATAAGGGAAAAGCTCTTAAAATGTGGCAGTTTGCTTCTTTTTAAGAGCGTTTGGGAACTTTATTTTGGGACAATCACAGTTAGAACAACTCCTTTTAATAAAATAAACTTTTAGACCCCACTTATGTGCACCGACAACTTTATCATTACTAAGCGTAACGGCACAACTGAGCCGTTGAGCATAGAAAAAATTAAATCGGCTATTATCAAGGCTTTCCAAAGCCAAAGCAAAGATATAGATGCTGAAACCCTTAACCGCATCATGCAGCGTTTGCGTTACTGCAATGGCATGAGCGTAGAGGATGTGCAGAATCAGGTAGAAGTTGCCTTGATGGCTGAGCACCACTACCAGGTGGCTAAAGCTTTTATGCTTTATCGCAAGCGCCATGAAGACGATCGTGAGACAGCAGACAAATTGCGTTTCCTTATCAACTACTGCAACTCTACGAATCCTGCTACAGGTTCTAAGTACGATTCAAATGCGAACGTAGAGAACAAGAACATTGCCACACTTATTGGCGAACTTCCTAAACAAGGCTTTATTCGTTTGAACCGTCGTTTGCTCTGCGACCGCATTAAGGAGATGTATGGCAAAGAATTGGCAGATCGTTACATCTACCTCCTTAAGAACCATTACATCTATAAGAACGACGAAACTTCGCTTGCCAACTATTGTGCTTCAATCACCATGTATCCTTGGTTGCTCAATGGCACAAAGGATATTGGTGGCAATTCAACCGCACCTACTAACTTGAAGTCGTTCTGCGGTGGTTTTGTCAATATGGTCTTCATTGTGAGCTCTATGCTTTCGGGTGCTTGTGCTACTCCCGAGTTCTTGATGTATATGAGCCATTTCCTTGAGGTGGAATATGGTAGCGACTATTATGCACATGCCGACAAGGTGGTAGACCTTTCTACACGTCAGCGCACCATTGATAAGATTATTACCGATTGCTTTGAGCAGATTGTATATTCTATCAATCAACCTACTGGTGCACGAAACTTCCAGTCTGTGTTCTGGAACATCTCTTACTACGACAAGTATTATTTCGAGAGCATCTTTGGTGACTTCCGTTTCCCTGATGGCGAACGTCCCTCATGGCCTGCACTCGATTGGTTGCAACGTCGTTTTATGCGTTGGTTCAACCAAGAGCGTACCAAAGCCGTTCTTACCTTCCCTGTTGAAACCATGGCGCTCCTTTCAAAGGATGGCGATGTAATGGACAAGGAATATGCTGAGTTCACTGCCCAGATGTATGCCGAAGGTCACAGCTTCTTTACATACATGAGCGACAATGCCGACTCTTTGGCTTCGTGCTGCCGTTTGCGCAATGAGATTCAAGACAATGGTTTTAGCTATACCCTTGGTGCAGGTGGTGTGAGCACAGGTTCTAAGTCTGTGCTTACGGTCAACCTCAACCGTTGTGTGCAGCAAGCCACACGCGAAGGTCGTTCGTATGTAGAATATCTTGAAGGCATCATCGACCTTATGCACAAAGTGCAGATGGCTTATAATGCCAACCTTAAGGACTTGATGGATAAGGGTATGCTTCCTCTTTTCGATGCGGGTTATATCAACATCAAGCGTCAATACCTCACCATTGGTGTAAATGGTATGGTAGAGGCTGCCGAAAGTTTGGGCATCACCATCTCTGACAACAAGGAATACGAAGAATTTGTGGGCAATATTCTCGGTCTTATTGAAGATTACAACCACAAGTATCGTTCGAAAGAGGTGATGTTTAACTGCGAGATGATTCCTGCCGAGAATGTAGGTGTAAAACATGCACGTTGGGACCGTGAAGATGGTTACTATGTGCCTCGCGATTGTTACAACTCATATTTCTATGTAGTTGAAGACAATAATACCGACATCATCGAAAAGTTCCGTTTGCATGGACGTCGTTTTATTGAGCACCTCACAGGTGGTTCTGCGCTTCACATGAATCTTGATGAACACCTCAGCCAGCCTCAATATCGTCAGTTGCTTCGTGTTGCAGCGAAGGAAGGATGTAACTACTTCACCTTTAACATCCCCAACACCCTTTGCAACGACTGTGGACACATCGACAAGCACCACCTTCACACTTGTCCTAAGTGTGGTTCTACCAACCTCGATTACCTCACTCGTATCATTGGTTACTTGAAGCGCGTAAGCAACTTCTCGCTCGACCGTCAGAAAGAGGCAGGTCGCAGATATTACCAAAAGATTGAGGCATAATTGCTTGTAAAGACATTTTTTAGAAGCAAAACTTAAAATAAAACTTTAAAAAGGGCTTATAGGGTGCCACTTCGCCCTCTATAAGCCCTTTTTATTTTTCATGAATCATGCTAAAGTATTACAATCACGATATCGTATTTCAAGAATACCCCGACGAGGTGACCTTAGCCATCAACCTCACCCTTTGTCCGAATCGCTGCATAGGTTGTCATAGTGCATATTTGCGCGAGGACATAGGCGAAGTGCTTACCCCAGAGCGCATAACGGCGTTAATCGATGCCAACGAGGGCATTACTTGTGTAGGCATACAAGGTGGCGACAACGACCCTGAGGCTGTGCTTGCCCTTTGTCTTTACGTGCAGACACATTACCAAGGTCGTATACGTACGGGTTGGTATTCTGGTCGTACATGGCAGCCTACACCCATCCAACTCCAACAATCCCTAAATTACCTCAAATTAGGTCCCTACATCTCTAAATTAGGTCCGCTCTCATCTCCCACCACCAACCAGCGTTTCTACGCTGTAAACGCCTCAGATGGCACTTTAAAGGATATGACAGAAAGATTCTTGAAGAAAAAGGTAGGTTTCTAAAAAAAGCACCTTATGCAATCTTGACGACTGCATAAGGTGCTTAATTTTTTATTGGATATTATGGAACGAAGATTTTTTAATCCTCGTTTGTCCAACTTTCACTACTCCAACCACGCTGGTTTGATTCAAGTTCAACATTGTCCAAACCAGCTCCTGTACTATCGATGTCTTCAACAATACTACCAGATAAAATAACGCTTTCAGTGTTGAAACTTATTGTTTGAGATTGCGGTGCAATATATGTCTTGTTCACTGTTTCAGTTATTTTACTTAATAATTTTTTTGCCACCTACAACGTATACACCCTTAGGCAGAGTGTTAAGGTTGTTGTTCATGTGGATACCCTGCAAGTTATATACCTTGTTGTTATTGTTAGTAATAACCTCAGCATTGTTAATGCCAGTAACTTCACCTGCAAATTCTACATTGAATGCCATCGGAGCAGCAGCGGTGCCGTTATAAGTAATATAGGTGCGGAAAGGATTTACAGTACCGCTGTTTACTTTTACAAACTTGCCATTAGCGTAGCCATAAACATTTGATACCTCTTGTGAAGTATAAGAACCCACGTGGTTAACACCATCAACTGTAGTTGTAAGTGATTCACCTACGGTCGGCTTAACCTCTACGTTAGTAAGACTGTTGATGAAGTTCGCATCATTGGTCTTTACAATATAGGGCTTGTTTGCTACGGTCTTGGTAACAGGCTTAAATACAAGGCTTGAACCATTAACAGTGCTCAGCTCTGCAACTGTAACACCTGCAGGAACATCAAATCCAAAGGGAAGGATAAAGCTTGAAACATAATCACCTGTTTGGAATTCGCGATCGTATGAAACGCTTTTTGCTGTGAAGGCGGTGGGGATGCCAAAGGCAGGATAAGTAGTAGTTCCTGCTTCGGGATCCACATATTTATCAGCTAAGTTCATGGCACTAGTGATGCCATCCTTTACGATATTGTTGCCTGTATAGTTCTGGTTGCCAACATAGAAGATTGTATTGGGCATTGCGTCAGTTAAATCGTTCAACATAGTTGTTGTTACTTTACTATTTGACATGTCAATGCTTGTAGCCTTATCTTCTACTGCAAAGCTATATAGTTTCAAGATGCTTTCGTTATCAATTTTACCATCGCTTACGGTTATATTGCCATTTGTTGCTTTGTAGCTGAATGGTTGTTTAACAATGTCAACGAAGATAGGATTTCCATTCCATGTAATTCGCAATTTAGCTGTCAATTCTTTTGTTGTGCTAATCTCAGCCGCCAATACCATAGGCAAATTTTTCAATCCTAATTCTTCAGCTTCGGGATTTGTTGTCTCAATATCGATGTTTTTGCTACATTTAAGAGCAATGTTTTCACCACTCCATGAGACGGGTACATTGGTAACATTTACATTACCAATTTCCTTTCCCATAAATTTAAATCCCTTAAGGATGAAATTCACCGAATTGTCTGCGTTAGCAAAAATTGTAACCTCATTGAATGAGTAGGTGGGTTCTCCGTTTTCATCACCCAATCTTACATCAATTTCGTTGTTATATTTTCCTTCAATGTATGAGGCATTAGGAGGAGTAACAGCATTTTCAAAAGCAACCTTGTATTCTTGTGTCTCGCCATTATCAGCAGTAACAGTAATAATAACATTGTCTGTATTGTAAGTGTATGTTACATTTGCAAAGGGACTTTTTGCTTCAGCTTCAATACAGCCATTGCTAATAGAACCAACTCCTTCATATTCGTAAGTGTTTTCTTTCAATGTGATATCGGTTCCATTTACCTTCAAATTTTTAAGAGTCTTGTAGTAGACAAACTCAACATCATCAACATCAAGTTGGCTATTTTCTTGAAGCTTTAAACGATTCCAATAGTTACCAGACGAAATAATAACATTCATCTTTGAAGGTTTCTTGTCTGAAGTCGCATAGTTCAAGGGAATGTCACCTGTTTCTGTCCAATCAGTTGTATTTGTTGTAATTTCTTTGTCAACAGAAGCTATTAAACTGCCTTTGCTAACAACTTTATCTTCCTTTTCCAAACCAAGAATTGCACGATCCACGTCATCGCGATTTTCATACTTACTAATGGAATAAGTATATATAGGTCTAATGGTAGAGCCACCCGTTTTTTTCTTTTCTGCATCAGTTGGAATCTGTGAAACAAAGGTTCCATCCCAAAGATAAGCAATAATATGAGATGTTTCGTTATTAACGGCAGATTTTTTGTATTTTAAGCGAATGGCATCAGGACGATGTGTGAATTCTATACCGCCTGAAACTCCACCATCACCAAGATCAATAAATTTTTGATCTATTTCTGTTAAACTTACTTTTGCGAAAATCCAAGGCTGTCCTAAAGATATAAACCCTGGTGCCGTGGAACCTTTTCCAAATGCACCGCAGTATATGTTTTTTAGAGTAACAAATTTATTGTTATTCATAGAATTTTGTTTACACATAGTAGCGAAAGGCGTTCCAACTTGGGTAACATTTGATCCATTCCAAGATTGGGGTTCATCACCAGGTCTTTGGAAAGAACCACCACCATAGGTTGTATAACTTTCTCCAGTTTTTCCTTTACCTTTCCAATTTTCAAACCCAACATTGGGCAATTGCTGTGCCATAGCACTACCACAAATAGCAGCCATAGCGAGCGTTAAAATACTTTTTTTCATATTGTTTGTGTTAAAGGCAAAGCCGCGAGAGAATGTTCTCAAGACGGCTTTGCGATTTTGTTTTTAGTGATGTTGTTTATTTTACGATTTTTTTGCCACCTACGATGTTTACACCCTTAACGAGTGTATTTGCGCGACGGCCATCGATGGTGTAGATTGTTTTCGCAGTAGAAGCAGCGTCAGCCTTTACTTGGTCGATTGCCTCGGGTACGAGTGCAAACTGAATTGTATAGGTTGTAGTAGCTTCGGGGTTAAACTTCACGTCTTGTGCGTCAACACGGATGGTGAGTACGCCCGTTTCGCCATTGTAATTCTTGGTTACGGTAGCACCTTCGCCTACCTTAGTAAAGCTAAACTTGTTTTCGTCGTAAGTTTCGGTAGTAGTAGCTGTGTTGTCGTCGGCAAAAGCAATTTCCTTGCCATTGATCATTGCATTCTTAATGCCGTGGCGATAGATAAACTTAATGTTGTCTACGGTCAAAGAGTTGCCCACGCCCATTTTGTTGCGGTCGCCAAAGTAGTCGTTCGCAGCAAAGATAATGTTCAATGAGTCGGGCTGCACGTCTGTACCTGCAAATTCACCATAGTTCAAGTCAACAACCATTGTTGCGAGAGCGTCTGTTTGGTCGCCTTCGATGCTCTTTACAACCGAAGCTACGCAAGCAGCATCTTCGCTCTTGCTAACCTTGCCACCTTGGTTTGTGTCAATGCTAAGGATGTTGCGGTCGCGACCATACATAGTAACCTTAGAGCTACCCCCAGTTTCGCCGGGAACATCTGCTTGCTTGTATTCGCCCTTCCATAGATAGGCTACAACAGTTGCATTTTCTGTGGGATTCGCTTCGCCGTGAGTACGCATGTAGTCAAACTGAATGGCATCGGGTTTACCCTTGAAAGCAACACCCCCAAAGGCACCACCGTCAGCAGAGTTCTTCAAATCTGCGAGGCTTGCAGTAGCCCAACTTGTACCCAAAGTCATATAACCCGGAACAATCTGAGTCTTCATCATGGGGTTGGCTGTGTTGGTAAGGGTAACAGCGTAGTCGGGGTTATTTTCGTCTTCGTTCATAAAAGCAGGCGCACCAACCACGGTTGCACCGAAACCACTCATACCCGTTACATTGGCAATGCACCAACCACCAGGGTTAAGAAAATCGTCAAGGGTGTAGCCAGAAGCTTTCCAGAAATTGTCATTCTCATCGAGTGCGCTGAGATCGAAATAACCATCCTTGCTATTCCAAGGCTTGCTATAGCCCCAAGCTTCCGTATTGTTGAAATCAGTGTTCTCAAGTACAAAACTATTGGCTACAGAACCTTTAAAAAGAACGTAGATAGGAGTTGTTACAGCTTCGGTTGAATCAGTAGCTTCAGCCTGAATCCATACTACGGGAATGTATGCTACGATGCTGTCGCCCTTTACGTAGCTGCGAACTTCGTCAAGGTGAGCATCGGCAACAATTTCACCACCTAAGAAGTTGAAACGAACGTCATTGTTCTTACCAAAGGTGTAAGTGCTATCGTTTTGTTCCAACGCGATAGCGGGCAAATAGATTGTGCCGAGGGGAAGACCTGCAAACGAGAAGTTAGGCAAAGAGAAATCAACCTTGCCAGCTTCGGTAGAAGCAGACACAGTGACCTTTGCATCCATTTTTGCATCTTCGTCGTACACCTCTTCGCCAAGCGTGATATACAAGTCACCCTTGTATTTATTTACAACGGGTGTAACATCAGTCTGTGCAAAAGCCGTGAAGCTTGCTGCAGCAGCGATGCAAGTGAGTAATAATTTCTTCATAAAGAATTATGTTAGTTGTTTTATTTATTTGCTAAGAAATTTGTGCTAAAACCTTTAGAACAAGTAGTTAAAGCCCAAAGTGCCATAAATGGGGTAGAGGGCAAAGGTCACACTGGGGAAGTCGGAGGGGAAGATTCCGTTTAAGCCCCAAGCAACATTCGCAGATACCGAGAGGTGCTTGTAAGCCTTGAACTCACCTCCAAACTGAATGCCCCACTGAAAGCGACGCAAATCGTTAGAGAAGTCGTAGCTGGCACTTCCTACTTCAGCATATTGACCCGTAGGGTCGCCATTGCGGATATAGCCATCGTAAGCCTTACCCGAGAATGTGCCGTTGATGAGATATGAGAAGTAAGGACCTGCTTGCACTTGCCAACGGTCGTTAAAAGCATAAGTGGCAAGAACGGGGAAGGTAAGATAGTTGTTGCTTACCTCAGTCTTTACGTTACCTGTCCAAGCACCATTTACCACACCCGTACCATCATCGTTAATAGCCTCCATGTGGTAGTTTTTAACAGTGGCATCGGTCTTCATGCCTTTATTTTCGAAGCGAACACCAATCATTGTGCCCCAATGCTTGCCAAACTTGCGGTGTACGGCACCTTCAAGTTGCACACAGAGCGTGGGGTTATAGCTATTGATGCCACGAATTTCGGCAGGAAGGGGCATGGGCGAAGTACCACCTAAACTCACGCCAGCACCAAGGCGCATATGCCAACCTTTAAGGGCAGCCTTAATAAGGTTTGTATCGGTTTCTTTTGCCTCCTTCACCTTTTGCGCTTGTGCAGTGAAAGTGGTAAGGAGGGCGAGGAGGAAGAGTATTTTTTTCATTGAGTGTATGCTATATTTTTACTTCTCGTTCACCAATTTAATCTCGTCAACATAGAGAGTAGAACCTACGCAACCTTTAAAGTAGGCACCTTGTCGGCTTGAGGTCATCACAATGGCAATGGCATATCCGCCATCAGCCAAACGGTCGGCGTCAAACACCTTGCCATTCATGGGTTTAAAGGGCTCCGTAAAGTGAATCCACTCAGAAGCTTCAAGGTCTGCCATCTCACCGCTAAATTCCACGGGGTTGTCGATGCGTGCCATAAGCACAATGCGGTTTGAGGTAAGCACGTCGTTACCATCGAGTGGCACAAACTTAGCACCCTGTGCCATTTCGGTTTGTGTGGCGGTTTCATAAACCACTGCATAGATATCGGCAGTATCGCGCATCTCGGGATAGAGCTTCCAGTTACCATCGCGGAATTCAGTTCCAGCCTTATATTTGTAGTAACCTTCGAGTCGAACGGGCTTTTTCGTAACCAACTGCAAACCAAACTTAGTGGCTTTCAGTGCGTTTTTGGCACTGATAGCAGCCGCACTGGCATTGAATGTGCCAATAAAGATGTTGCCTGCAGCAATAGGCATTTTGGTGCTCTTCCAACCCGTTTCGCGGGTGGTCAACTTAATAGCTTTGCCATTTACACCATTTTCAACGGCAATAGTGGGATAGTCGTTAATGGGTGCATTGCTTTTGGCAATGGCATAACCACCATTACCTGTAGCCCAATATTTGCGTTCGGGGTTATTGGGGTCGTTGGCATCGAGTTCATACCATTCTTGATATTTACCGCGCGCATCGAGTTTAAAGTTTTCAAAACCCATAAGCCATTCGTCGTATTCTACGGGAGGCAATTCAAAGCTAACCTTATAGTCTTTGCTCCAATTACCATCTTGCGAGTGCGTGGTGTAGGTTTGGGGCGAAGTGAAGTCGCGTGTAATACCATTTCCTTCAACCTGTATGCCGTCGACATTGGCAGTGAGCCAAGCGCCTTCGGTTAAGGTGAATTTAGGATTGAGCGCATTGCGACTGATGTCGCGGTTAGCCATGGTGAACACTACATAGTCGTTTTGAATATTGGGCTCACCTTTCAGTATGCTACGGTGTTCTTCAAGCCAATTTTGATCAACGCCTGTAATGTCACATTCGGCATTAAGTGGCTCGTCTTGAATACACGAGTTGAGGGCGAGGAGCATGATGGCTGACTGGATGAACAGAACGATGCGTTTCATGTTTTAAGTTTATAGTTGAAAATGTATGTGTGTTTGTGTGTGGTTAAGTCGTGCTTAGGGCATAAGCTTCGCTAGGCTTAATAGTTGGGTTTGTCTTTTAGTCTTGTTTGTTTTTGCTAAAGGCAAGGTGTGTTGGGGGAGATTGCTTCATGGCATCATGCAGATAGTTTTGCGGCATCATGCTGCAAGATTGCATACCATCCCCTTTCGGTGTGCAAAGTTACGAAAAATATCTTCAATGAACGAGTTTTCTTGATTTTCAAGGCAAATTGTACCGGTAAAACTGGTATTTACCGATTTTTTTAACCGTTTTACCGAGTTTTTTGGGGGAACACCAGTAAAAAATGTGTCTGATTATATGAGTAAGATTAATATTCGCGCGCCAGCCTCACCCCGTTAGGTAGGGTGTTCAAAATCTATAATATTTTTCTGTACGATTTTAGATGTTTGCAGCTTCGCTGCTTGTTTTTGTGAACAT
>ERZ1026874.1790-NODE-1790-length-10870-cov-8.012575_pt1 | contig 10870 bp, 8 predicted proteins | sample MGYA00380167_ERZ1026874 | MGnify/ENA primary metagenome ERZ1026874 (study PRJEB33269, sample SAMEA4719803) | human gut metagenome | biome: human-associated habitat; feature: organic feature; material: feces | place: Cameroon | collected 2013-10 ...
AATTATGAATTTATTATACTAAACTTTATGTGGTAAACCATAATTTATTATTGTTACCCCAACATTTAGAACAAAACCATTTTGGCTTATAAATATAACATTATAGACTTAATAATTTTAAAATTTAGTTCAAGCCTTTTTAAAGGTTGACTAAACTTTTATGATTGCACGGTAAAGTATTTTCCAAATACATAATTTAAAGAACAAAAGAACGGTCTGCACGCTGCAAACCGTTCTTTAAGATTTGGTATAAATAAAATTTGTAGTTTTAATTAATAAGCAAGGCTCAATCTTCTGTCTGTTTCATTAATAATAAATGCACAGCTAAGCGGCGGAATTGTTAATTTTCCGTTTTCGAGCTTTGTATCTAAAATAGGTGTACCGTCTGCATATCCGGGCGGTGGGTCCATAATTCTTTCTTCATTGCTTGCATTAAACGCACAATAAAGCGATGACTTGCTGTCAAGACGGATATAGCTCAGAAAATTTTTGTCAGCCGTAACCTTTACAAAATCACCGTCCCAAAGCGGTGAGCAGGACTTTCTTAAATTACCGAGTGCCTTATGCCACTCGATAAGTTCCTTATCCTCTCTGCCCCACGGATAACAGCAACGGTTGAACGGATCTCTGTATCCCTCAAGACCTGCCTCATCACCGTAATATACGCATGGGAAACCCGGTAAAGTATACTGCATACCTACGGCAAGCTTTAAAAGTGCTGTACCACGCTTACGCTGATCGTAGCTTAACTTTTGATTTGCCTGCCACTGACGATCTCTGCCGTTGAGTGGCTCGCCTGCAATAACTGTAAGCGCACGCTCTGTATCGTGAGTTGAAAGCGAGTTCATAAGCACACGAAGAACAGGACGAGGATAGTTTTCGATAACGCTCATAATCTGATTCATAACATATTTTGCGTCTGCACCACGGCAGAAATCAAGGATTGCATTTCTGAACACATAGTTCATAACAGAGTCAAGCTCTTCGCCGAGCAAGAATTTTCTTCTTGCGCCGTAGCTTTCCTTGTTACTTGCGTCTTCCCATACTTCGCCTACAATAAAGCCCTCGGGATCTTCTTCCTTTACTGCCTTACGCAGGTTTTCCATAAATTCATCGGGCAGCTCATCGGCAACATCAAGACGCCAGCCTGAGTTACCGTAACGCATATATGTTCTTACGATACCGTCCTTACCGTTGATATATTCGTTAAATACAGGGTCGGTTTCGTTTACCTCAGGCAAGGTGTAAAAGCCCCACCATGAATGGTAATCGTTTGGCCAGTTATTGAACTTATACCAGCTGTAATACGGAGAATTTTGATCTCTGTAAGCGCCTGTATTCTCGCCGTATCTGCCGTTTCTGTTAAAATACTTGCTGTCTGAGCCTGTATGAGAGTAAACACCGTCGTTAATTACATGGATTCCTCTCTTTTTAGCCTCTGCACAAAGATTTATGAAATCCTCGTTTGTACCGAGAATCGGGTCAACCTTTGAATAGTCGCCTGTATCGTAACGGTGGTTTGAGTATGCCTCGCCGATAGGATTAAGATAAATACAGCTTACGCCCAATTCCTCAAGGTAATCGAGCTTTTGTGTAATTCCCTTAAGGTCACCCATAAAGAAATCGCTGTTTGTAATTTCGCCGTTCTCGTTAGGCCACCACTGTGGGAGTGCATACCAATCTGTATTGCGCTGAAAATCTGTACGGGTAAGGTTCTTTTCTTCGCCGCTAAAATTAAATCTGTCAGGCAAAATCTGATACATTACACCGCCAACAGGCCACTTTGGAGTTGTAAAGCCCTTTTTGTAGCAGGTAAGCTGCCAACTTCTGCCCGGTGAAGTTTCTATGGTGCTGATATTATACGGATCAGACGGTACAATATATCTGATACCGTATTTTGTTTGAAGTTTAAAGCCATACCAGTACAGACCGATTTTGTTAGGAGTAAAGTCAGCCTCCCAGATTTCGGTAGCGTCATCAAATGTGCCGCACCAGAAAAAGCCGAAGTACTCCCAACTGTAATCATAATCATACTTAACTGCCAACTCCGCTCTCTGAGTGTGGAGATCTCTTGGCAAAAGTATTCTTAAATGTATGGTCGTTCCCTGCTCTACCGCACCGAAAGGTGTACGATAGTAAATTTTTTGTGAATCAAAAGGAACTGGCATATAATCACTTCCCTGTAAAATAATATTCCGCAAAAGCCTTTTTGATATGTAATGTTAATAAATTGTTATTAATTATTATCAAAAAAACTATATTATAAATAGCAAAACAATGTGAAATCAACAAAACGCAACTGTTTTGTCGCACATATTATATAATATCACAAAATTTGATCCTTTACAATATAGCAGACAAAAAATAGCAAAAAACCGACATACAAGGATAATTTTATCAAAATAAGATTACAACTTTAACATAATTCTTTAATAACGCAGCATTTTATATTATAATTTAGGGTGGATTATAATTTATGGTATAAGCTCTGTTTTTGCAGAGCAAGGCTGAATATGGAGAGATAATGTAATGAATACTAAAAGAAAAGTCACCGTTCAGATCGAAGGCAGGAACTATTCGGTGATTACTGCCGATGACGAAAAATATGTGCAGAATGTTGCCGATGAGGTTATTGCTCAAATCAAAGAAATTATTACATCAAGTCACCACCTCGACACAAGGGATTGTGCAATTCTTGCGGCGCTGAATTTTTGCGATGACCGCAACAAGGCATTGCGCAACAAAAAGGAATGCATTTCAAAGGCAGACAAAATCATTCGCCAAACAAACGACCTCAACAAGCAGTGCACCGAGTATAAAAACCGCCTTGCCGAGGTTATCAACGAAAACACTGCCCTTACACGAAAATATTTAAGACTTGAAAAGGAGAATCAACAGCTGAGAAATGCTCTGCAACAGGCGGTAAACTCTGCACAAACAGAGGAAAACGGCGCAGTTGAGGAAGAAGAAAATGACGAAATAGTCCGAAAAATGCGCCAACAGCAAATCTCGCTTTTTGACTGATTGCTATGATTATGGAAAATAAAATTGAAATTCTTGCGCCTGCCGGCAGTATGGACAGCGTTGCAGCCGCCGTACGAAGCGGAGCAGATGCCGTATACTTGGGCGAAAAGGAATTTTCCGCCCGTTCTTCTGCGCATAATTTTGACGAAAATGAGCTTATCGAGGCGGTTCGCTACTGCCACATTCACTCTGTAAAGGTGTATGTCACAATTAACACCATAGTTTTCGATGACGAAATGCAGAGAATGAAAGAGGCTATACTTCTCGCCGCAAGTGCAGATGTAGACGCACTCATTGTACAAAATATGGGTGTTGCCAAACTTGCCCGTCAGCTTGTGCCTTCAATGCACCTGCATGCATCTACTCAAATGAGCGTTCACTCGTACCTCGGCGTAAAGGCGCTTTACGAAATGGGCTTTGAACGAGTTGTTGTGTCAAGAGAAATGAGCAAGGCAGAGCTTGAAAAAGCCGCCCAAATTCCCGTAGAGATTGAGGTTTTTGTTCATGGTGCGCTTTGTATGTGCGTGTCGGGACAATGCTATTTCAGCGCAATGCTCGGCTCAAGGAGCGGAAACCGAGGAGCTTGCGCTCAGCCCTGCCGCCTGCCGTTTTCCGTAGGAAAGGTAAAGGACGGTCACGCACTCAGCCTAAAAGACAACAGCATTATACCATATATTACGCAGCTTGAAGAAATGGGTGTAGCCTCTGCCAAAATTGAGGGCAGAATGAAAAGGCCCGAATATGTTTCTGCCGCAGTTCGTGCCTGCAAGGAACAGCGTGACAACGGCTTTATTAGCGGTGATACAGCCGAAATTTTAAAAAGCGTGTTTTCCCGCACAGGCTTTACAGACGGCTACTATACGGGAAAAACGGGTTACGAAATGTTTGGCTACCGCAGGAAAAACGATGTTGTGGCTGCCGATGAAAAGCTCTTTGCAAAAATTCGCCGGAGCTACAAGGACGAGCTTAGCAACATTGCCATAAGCGGTATTTTTACTGCAAAAATCGGCGAAAATCCAACACTCGAAATTTCAGACGGCTCGCATACGGTTAAGGTTTCTTCTGATTTTGTTTGTCAGAAAGCCGAAAAGGTTGCCCTTGACAAGGCAAAATGCGAAACTCAGCTAAAGAAAACAGGCCCAACGGCATATTTCTTTGACAGCTTGAGTATAAATACAGAGGACAGCCTCTCTCTCCCGCTTTCAGTGCTAAACGCAATGCGCAGAGATGCGCTTGCACGACTTGACGATTTGAGGGCGGTGTGGCACAACTATATTATTAACAATGTTGAAATTACAGAGCCCGACACCTCTCTGGTGCCAAAGGGCAACGCAATAAGAGCAAGAATGACTACCGCAAAGTTTTCGCCTGCTTTTAAGGAATGTGAGCTTGTTTATGTTCCGATTTTTACCGACAGCGAAAAGCTGAAATCGCTTATTGCCAACGGCTACAATATCGGCGTGGAAATTCCGAGAGGTCTGTTTAAAAACGAGGACAGAATTGCCAAAAGGCTTGTGGAAGTTAAACAGCTCGGCATTAATGACGCACTTTGCGGAAACTTGGCCGCCGTATATATGGCAAAAAGCGAAAATATGCGTGTGCATGGCGGTTTTGGTCTTAACCTTGTGAACACCTATGACCTGCTTTGGGCGGAGGAATACGGTTTTGAAGATGTTGAACTCAGCTTTGAGCTTACTTTTGAGCGGATAAACCGCCTTGGCGGAACTATAAAAAGGGGTATTATCACCTACGGACATCTTCCGCTTATGCTCACTGTAAACTGCCCTGCAAAGAGCGAGAACATTTCTTGCAAAACTTGCAAAAATTCCTCAAAAATGACGGACAGAAAAGGTGAGAAATTTCCGCTGAAATGTGACGGAATATGCACCGAAGTGTTGAATTGTGTACCGCTTTATATCTCTAAAAAAGAGTTTTCCACACTTTCAACATCTTTTTATTCACTTCGTTTAACTGTTGAAAACTATGTTGAAAGTGTTAAAAGTATGTGCGAATTTACGGAAAATCCGATGTTAAAAGTCAAATCAACAAGAGGTTTATACCTCAGGGGTGTTAAATAGAATTGTTAAAACAATGTTAATGTTAATAACTCTGTTAAATTTGTTTAAAAGAATTAAATTAAATTGCTGTTACACAAATTACAAACTTTTAATATTCTAATTTCACATTATTAATTTTTTAAGTCTGATTCTTTTGCAAGGAATTGTAAAAATTCCTGCAAAATTTGATTGCAGATGCAACCTAAATTGAAAGGAACACCATGGAAATAAAGATAAAAAAGGTAAAAGATAACGCAAAAATCCCCAAAATTGCAACAAGCGGCGCAGCAGGAATGGATTTGTATGCCTGCATCGCCGATAAAATTACACTTGAACCGCAACAGATTGCCGTTGTGCCGACAGGCATAGCCATTGAACTTCCCGATTCATCGGTAGCGGCGTTTATTTACGCAAGGAGCGGACTCGGAATAAAGCATGGCATTTGCCTTGCCAACGGTGTCGGCGTTATTGACAGCGATTACAGAGGCGAAATTTGCGTTGGCCTTTGCAATGTTTCTGATAAGCCGTACACTATCGAGCCGTTTGAAAGGGTGGCGCAGATGGTGATTGCACCCGTAATTGTGCCGACCGTAACAGAAGTAACCGAGCTTTCGGATACAGAGCGTGGCGAGGGCGGTTTTGGCTCAACGGGAACAAAATAAGGAAAATATTTTTGATTAATAAAAATGCAAAACATTATGTTCTTGCCAAATGCGGCAAGAAGATACAAGGAGGATAATTATGTCAGAATTTAAGAAAATTAACGCATCAGATATTAACGAAAGCGTGTTTGACCTTATCGGCAAGGATTGGGCGCTTGTAACAAGCGGCAGTGCCGACAACTTCAACACAATGACAATCAGCTGGGGCGGCGCAGGCATTATGTGGGGCAAACCCGTTGCCTTTACTTTCATTCGCCCTCAGCGCTATACTTTTGAGTTTATTGAGAAAAACGATTACTACACAATGAGCTTTTTTGATGAAAAATATCGTGACGCACTCAAACTTTGCGGTTCAAAGAGCGGCAGAGATGTAGATAAGGTTGCCGAAACAGGACTTACACCTGCTTTTACAGAGGACGGTATTCCGTACTTTGCCGAGGCAAAACTCGTGCTCGTGTGCAAAAAGATGTATTCGCAGTTTTTAAACAGCGAGAGTATTCTTGACGAACAGAGTGTAAGTAAATGGTATGATAATGATTTTCATAAAATGTATATCAGCGAGATAACAGAGGTTTTGACAAAATAATTTCTGAAAATATTGCAAAACAGGCAGACGCATTGAGCATCTGCCTGTTTTTTCAAACTTAGTTTTAGCACGCAAAAAGCTTTGCTGTTTGCGCCTGAAATGAAAATATAAAGGAAACTTTTTATGGGCTCTGCCCAAACCCGCAACCCTTTAAAAAGGGTTGACCTAAATTTTTAGTTTTTATTATTTAAAATATGTTAAATCAAATTTTCGCAACAATTAACAGCGAATCTTCCCTCCAAAACAAAAATACAACAAAAATTGAAAAGCACCATGCCAACAAAAACACGGTGCTTTCCTGTTCTTAAAAAAATGAGGGGTACAATTACGGGCACATTGCCCGCATTGAGGAGGGTAGAACAATATACTCGGCGGTTGCGGTTCCGCCTTTTGAGTACAGTTATATTAAACTATATTTATTTGAAAATCGTGTGAATTTAATATGAAATCCTATTGAAAAAATTATTTTTTGAAATAAAACAAATGTTTGATTTTTTAGGGGAAATGTGTTATAATATGGTAGGCCGTAATAGTTATTTACAAGTCGGCACTTTCGCAAATTTGTGAGGTCACTATGAAACCATTAAGTAAAAGTCAACAGGCTATTTTTAATTATTTAAAACAATGTGCCGATGAGGGCAGAACTCCGTCTGTACGAGAAATATGCGAGGCTACGGGGTTAAAATCAACCTCAACGGTTCATCATCACCTAAGCGCACTCGAAGAAAAAGGACTTATTGAGCGTGAGCATGGCTTAAACCGCTGCATACGCATCGCAGGTGAAGAGCGCAGTGTAAATGTTCCTCTTGTGGGCAGTGTTGCGGCAGGTTATCCTATCCTTGCCGTTGAAGAAATTGAAACCTACATACCTATTCCCGAAAGTCTGAGCCGAGGCAGAGAACTTTTTGCACTTCATGTAAAGGGCGAAAGTATGATTAAGGCAGGCATTTATGACGGCGACATTGTAATAGTAAACCGCACTCCTGTTGCGTCCAACGGTGAAATTGTTGTTGCGCTGATTGGCGAAGAGGCAACCGTAAAACGCTTTTATAAGGAAAACGGTCATTTCAGATTACAGCCTGAAAATGACGATTTCGAACCGATTATCGCAGATGAAGTAGCAATCCTCGGCAAGGTTATATCTTTGATTAGATATTATTAATTTGCACCCAAACAGCAAAATAAAAAATGTTTACTATCCGACAATTACACAACAAATGAAATAGGACAGCAGTCGAAAAAATCTGCTGTCCTTTTCATATTTTATTTAAAGAGAGAGATAAAAGCGTTTTTATACGATTTAAGGTGACAGTTTAAAAAGCTATCGCTTTTTTGGTAGGACTGTAACGGTTACAAGTACCGCTGAAACAAGAAAAAGTGAAGCATATGAAGTAAAAAGCTTTTTCTTGTCAACCTTAAGGTTTTCGGCTTTTTTAATTAAAAAGTCCAGAATCAGCTTTTCTGCTTTCATACGCTTCACCTGCCTTTAAAATTATGCAAGCTCTCCGTCAAGATTAAAATTCAGTTTAAATTGACCTCCCGAAAGATCAAGTCTTGCCTCGGAGTGAGAACGGAATCTTTAGTAATGTAAATTTTCTCGGATTTCGCATTCTCATATAAAGGTCAAAGCAAAGGTAATCAACACCGGGAGTTGCCTGCGACAAATCGTTGTCCTCGTCGGCTGTGCCGACTTATTCATAGCATACCTGCTTATTCTCCGCAGAAATATATGCCGATAATTCCTGTTGACTGTATTCTTCTGTTTTGAGAAACAGTTACTTTGCAATCAGCTGTTTCTTTGATTTTGGCTGCAATTTCGTTTGCTACCTCGCCCTCAACACCTGCAAAGCTGATAAATACAGGCTGTCCCTCAACTCCGCCGAATGACGAAACCGTATCGGCAATGGCTACATCGTATCTTGTAACGCCTGCATAAAGCTTTAACAACTTAGCCGAGCCATGGGTGTACATTGTAAGTGTGAGGCCCTTTGGTGTAGGCGCAATCATAATTGCTCTGATTGCCGCTGTTGCCGATACAAGGTGGTCGGCAAAGTCTGTTCTGCCCTCAGATGCGTATTTTTCGGCGAGCATTGCCATAAGTCCTACCGAACCTGCCGCATAAGCCGCCTCGAATACCTCTTTTTTCTTCTTAAAGAGCTTATTTTCGCCCTTTGCCTCTGCAATTTTTTCTTTTGCTGTTTTTTCAGCCTGACGAACTTCGTCTTTAGCTTTCTTTTTAACATCGGCTATTGTATCGTTCATCTTTTTGGTGGTTTCTTTTTCAAAATCAGCCATTCGCTTTTCGGATTCTTTGGTAATGGTCTTGATTTCTTTGGCATGGTTATCGTTAAGTTCTTTTACATTCTTAGCGTTTTCCGCATTAATATCGGCAATCTGTTTTTCGTAATTCTTAATCTGCGAGGTGTAATCCGCTTTCATGGAAGTAAGCTGTCCCTCGTAATCGGATTTCAAATTAGCTGTTGCGGTTGCGTTTTCTTTATTGATAGTATCAATTCTGTTTTCATAATTGCTCTTAAGCTGTGCAACCTCGTTGCTGTGGTTAGTATTTAACTCGGCAATCTTATTTGCATTATCTGTGTTGAGCTTTGTTACATATTCGTTGTGAGCGGTCTGTGCGTCATCAAATTCCTTTTGTTTTGCGCTGAGCTGATTTGCAAAATTTTCCTCTGCAATTCTTGTTTTCTCGGCAAAGTCGGCATTCATCTGCTCTACCTGCTTTGCGTGACTTACACGCTCGTTTTCAAGAGTTTCTTTAAGTTCCGTAATCTCCGCAGTAAGCTTTTCAATTTCTTCTTTAAGTCTTTCGATTTCTTTTTGAGCCTCAAGTAACTTTAACTTTGTTTCCTTAAGCTCGTTCTTTGTATTGTCAAGCTCGTCCTGTAAAGCGGAAATTTGACCCTTTAGAGTGAGTATCTGCTGTTCCTTTTGGTCGAGAGTTATTTTTAAACTTCTGATTTCGGCATTCAAGTCGAGAATCTGCTTTTCACGCTCACGAATTTCTTTTAAGCGGATTTCCATTTCCTCTTTGCGCACTGCCTCAATCTGAGCCTTAAGCACCATTTCCTGTACCTTTTCCGGGCGCCTTGCCTCTTCTTCGGCAATGGCATTCTCTTCTTCGTACTTTTCCTGCAACATTTTTCTGAGGGCAGGGTTGGTGGTAATCGACATCATAAAATGCTGAAATTCCATTGCAAGGTAAACATCTTCCTTGTTTTCGTCAGACATTTTGCCGTTGTATTCCTCGCCGACAATCTCAAAGCCCTGCTTTTTATATGTATCGAGGAAGTTCCAAAGCTCAACCGCCTTTTTAAAGTTAGGGTTTTTCTTGAGCAAGTTTGTCTGAGTAAGCGGTGGTCTTACCTGCGGTTCTTTTGCAATCTCTTTCATAAGCGGAGTTGCAAGACATTCATTAAGTCCCTGACGGATTCTGCGGATACGGTCGAAATCCGAAAGTGACTCTATATCCTCTACATCGAGGTTTTCCGCCATATTTTCGTGATTTTCGTTTACATAATTAACGCTGAAATCAAGCTTTTGCTGATTAAGCTCAAGGTGGCGGTTCACTGTTATATTATTGTATGAATCGTTAGGCACATCTTTCATTTTAGAATATTTGTCATCAACAAACATAAGTGCCTTGTGGATAAGCGTCATAAGCACACGATTTTCGTAAATCGCAAAGCTCTCCTGTTCGTCAATTGCTTTTTGAATATACGGCAGGGTTTCTTCTATTGCGATAACCCAATCCATATCAATTACTTTTTCATTAGTTTTGCCGGATATAGAATCTTTGCCCTCGTCACCGTCTTTGAGAGCCTCCTCTATATAATTGTGAGTAAAATCCGATTTCAGCAGATCCTGCATATATCTGTAAGATCTGTAATACTTACTAAAATCTACCATTTTAGACACTCCTTATAATTTTTTATTTTAGCATAACAAAAGTCAACATATATAGTTTATCAGCAAAAATGAACAATGTCAATCAATCAACTAAAAAGCAAACAAAGTTAGCACTAATTTTGTAGATTATACAAGCTTTTTGAGCATATTTAATCAGTCTTTACATTCGTTCATATTATCTTCACCGAACAGCTCGTCAAGATAAGCGAGTAATCCGTCAATTTTCGTCCGTAGTTTTCCATACCTACTTTAATATTTATAAACACTACTACATTTTTTCTATAAACTACTATATTATTTTAATACTTTTGGCACACTATTTCAACGGACTTATCAATATTAGATTAACTTTTGTATAGTTGCACTAACAAAACAGCAAAAGTTCGGTATTTTTAATAGTTTATATTTTTACGGACTATATCTTTTTATTATTCTATCTGTTTATAAATGACAATAAAAACAAAAAAGCTTCCTTGTAAAAAGGAAGTTTTTTTGATAAGATATAAAAAAAGAACAAAAATTATTTTTTCAATGATTTTAAATAAATATTACAAATGCGGGATTTCATTGACAAAGAAAAACGGTCAACTATAATGGAAACTAGCAAAGTAGAAAGG
>ERZ1026874.1791-NODE-1791-length-10864-cov-13.462300_pt1 | contig 10864 bp, 8 predicted proteins | sample MGYA00380167_ERZ1026874 | MGnify/ENA primary metagenome ERZ1026874 (study PRJEB33269, sample SAMEA4719803) | human gut metagenome | biome: human-associated habitat; feature: organic feature; material: feces | place: Cameroon | collected 2013-10 ...
AAGGTAACATGGATGGTCGCGCATATACAAAGGTTATCAAGATGGTTAAGAGCCCAAAGACAGGTGCATATTGCTTCGATGAGAAGATGGTACCTAACGAGGCTGTTAAAGATTTCTTCAAAGCCTAATCATTTTTAGGATTTTAAGTAATCAATATACTTTAAGTAAGGCTGCATTTCGTAAGATTTGCAGCCTTATTCTTTGTATATACAATTATTTTTCCTATCTTTGCACTCAAATATAATGTAAATATGGGATTATTCGGATTTTTTAGCAGCAAGAATAAGGAAACACTCGACAAGGGACTCGAGAAAACCAAGGAGAGTGTGTTTGGTAAGTTGGCTCGCATCGTAGCGGGCAAGTCTACTGTCGATGATGATGTCCTCGATGATTTGGAGGAGATTCTCATTACATCCGACGTGGGTGTTGATACCACAGTGAAGATCATCCACCGCATTGAGGAGCGTGTGGCTACCGACAAGTATGTGTCTACCTCTGAGCTCGACAGAATCCTGCGTGAGGAGATAGCTAAGTTGTTGGAGGAGAATCATACGGGTGACAATGCCGACTGGAGTCTTCCTGCCGACCACAAGCCTTACGTCATCCTGGTGGTAGGTGTCAATGGTGTGGGCAAGACCACCACTATCGGCAAGTTGGCTTACCAGTTCAAGAAGGCTGGCAAGAAAGTTTATTTAGGCGCTGCCGATACCTTCCGTGCTGCTGCGGTGGAGCAGATCTCTATCTGGGGCGAGCGTGTGGGTGTGCCTGTTGTCAAGCAGCAGATGGGTTCCGACCCTGCTTCTGTGGCTTTCGACACCTTGCAGAGTGCCAAGGCCAATGGAGCTGATGTCGTTATCATCGATACGGCAGGACGTCTTCACAACAAGGTGGGCTTGATGAATGAGCTCAAGAAGATCAAGGATGTGATGAAGAAGGTCCTTCCTGAGGCTCCTGATGAGGTATTGCTTGTTCTCGATGGCAGTACGGGTCAGAATGCTTTCGAGCAGGCCAAGCAGTTCTCTGCTGTTACCAACATTACCTCGCTTGCCATTACCAAACTGGATGGTACAGCCAAGGGTGGTGTGGTGATAGGTATTTCCGACCAGCTCAAGGTGCCAGTGAAGTACATTGGTCTGGGTGAGGGAATGGAAAACCTACAGTTGTTCAACAAGGTAGAGTTTGTAGACTCTTTGTTTAAGAAAGGAAAGTGAAAAAGAATACGATAGACATCATCACCATGGGCTGTTCCAAGAATTTGGTGGACAGCGAATTGCTGATGAAACAATTTGAAGCCAACGGCTATCATTGCGTGCACGACTCTAAGCGTCCGCAGGGCGAGATAGCTGTCATCAACACTTGTGGTTTTATTGAGGATGCCAAGCAGGAGAGCATCGATACCATCCTTGAGTTTGTACAGCGCAAGCAGGAGGGACGGTTGAAGAAGCTCTATGTGATGGGCTGTCTTTCGCAGCGTTATCAGAAAGAGCTGGAGAAAGAGATTCCTGAGGTCGATAAGTTCTACGGCAAGTTCAACTACAAGCAGTTGTTGGGCGAGTTGGGCAAGGCTGATGTTCCTTCCTGTGATGGTCATCGCCATCTCACCACTCCCCGTCATTATGCTTATGTCAAGATAGCCGAGGGCTGCGACCGTCATTGTGCCTATTGTGCCATTCCTATCATCACCGGCAAACATGTAAGCCGTCCTAAGGCTGAGATCCTTCAGGAGGTTCGTGATATGGTGGCAGAGGGCGTCAAGGAGTTCCAGATTATAGCCCAGGAGTTGACTTATTATGGTATCGACCTCGACGGAAAGCATCACATCACCGACCTGATCAGTGATATGGCTGATATTCCTGGAGTGAAGTGGATCCGTCTGCATTATGCTTATCCCAACCAGTTCCCCATGGACTTGCTCGATGTGATGCGCGAGAAGGAGAATGTATGCAGTTATCTTGACATCGCCCTTCAGCATATCAGCGACCATATGCTTACCCGTATGCGCCGCCATGTCAGCAAGCAGGAGACGATCGAGCTTATCAAGCAGTTGCGGGAGCGTGTGCCGGGCATACATATCCGCACCACACTGATGGTGGGCTTCCCTGGCGAGACCGATGAAGATTTTGCCGAACTGATGGAGTTTGTACGTTGGGCGCGCTTCGAGCGTATGGGTGCCTTCGCCTATTCTGAGGAAGAGGGAACCTACAGCGCCAATCATTATGAGGACGATGTACCTCAGGAGGTGAAGCAGAAACGGCTCGACCAGCTCATGGCTCTCCAGCAGGACATCAGTGCTGAGATCGAGGCAGAGAAGGTAGGACAGGAGATGAAGGTCATCGTCGACAGGAAGGAAGGCGATTACTATATTGCCCGTTCCGAGTTCTGCTCGCCCGAGGTAGACCCCGAGGTGCTGATCAAAGCCGACAAGCGTCTGCGTGTGGGACAGTTCTATCAGGTGCGTATCACCTCCAGCGACGAGTTTGACCTCTATGCTGAACTGGTATAGTATAGTTGCATTCTGATGTTTTATATAGTAGTCCATAGCTCAAGGTTTTTACCTTAGGCTATGGACTTTTGCTTTTTATCCTTCCTTGTCTGTTCATTCTTCCTCTGTCTCTTTCATCCTCGTAGCCTTTCATCCTTACAGTCTTTCCCTGAAAAAAAAGACCACGATGCGATAAAAAAATGAGGGGGAAAGAAAAAGAATTGGAAAAATATCATTAACTTTGCAATCAAAATAAAAAATAGACTACGATGAAATACCTATTATTTTCTGATATTCATGGCTGTTTGCCAGCCTTGCAGCGTGCTCTCGACTTTTTCGAGGCGCAGAAGTGTGACATGATGTGCATCTTGGGCGACATCATCAACTACGGACCCCGCAACCGCATACCTGAGGGCATAGACCCCAAGGGCATTGTGGAGCGACTCAACAACCTGGCAGACAAGATCATTGCAGTGCGAGGCAACTGTGATGCAGAGGTAGACCAGATGTTGCTCGATTTCCCCATCATGGAGACTTATGCCCTTTTGGTGGATGGCGGAAAGCGCTATCTGCTCACCCATGGTCATATATATAATAAGGAGAACATGCCCAAGGGTCCTTATGATGCCATCATCTATGGTCACAGCCATCTCTGGGAGCTCTCGCGCAATGCCGAGGGTAAGGCCATCTGCAATACGGGCAGCATCACCTTCCCCAAGGGAGGCAATCCCCCTACACTTGCCACTCTCGAGGATGGCAAGTTTACTATGTACAACCTTGATACCCTTGAGGTCATAGGCTCTTTTGACATGTTGGAGGCATAGAAAGTTCAATCAATAATACAATAATGATAGAGGAATATCAAATCCGGATTCTGCCAGAACAGGCAGCCAGTGAGGAAGGTATCAAGCGTTACCTGTCCAAGGAGAAAGGAATAGACGTGCGGACATTGAACCAGGTGAGGGTGCTCAAGCGAAGCATCGACGCCAGGCAGCGTACCATCTACGTGAATTTGAAGGTGCGTGCCTATATCAATGAGTTCGCACAGGACGACCAATACATACATACCGAATATCCTGATGTGAGCTCACGCCCTCGTGTGGTAGTGGTGGGTGAGGGACCTGGCGGTCTTTTTGCTTCCCTGCGACTTATCGAGTTGGGCTATCGTCCTGTGGTGCTCGAACGAGGCAAGGACGTACGCGAGCGCAAGAAGGACCTCTCCAATATTACCAAGAACCAGAAGGTGGATGCCGAAAGCAACTATTGTTTTGGTGAGGGTGGAGCAGGTGCCTACAGCGATGGAAAGCTGTATACCCGCAGTAAGAAACGCGGCAGTGTGGACAAGATACTGAATGTCTTCTGCCAGCATGGAGCCAATACCAACATTCTGGCTGATGCCCATCCCCATATAGGAACCGACAAACTGCCGCGTGTGATAGAAAACATGCGCAACACCATCCTTCAGTGTGGGGGCGAGGTGCATTTCCAAACCAAGATGACCTCCTTCATCATCGATGGCGACAAGGTGATAGGTGTCGAGGCTGTCAACCTGCAGACGGGGGCCGAGGAAACTTATCGGGGGCCAGTCATCTTGGCTACAGGTCACAGTGCGCGTGATGTGTATCGCTATCTCGCAGCCTCCAGGATTGAGATCGAGGCCAAAGGCATCGCTGTGGGTGTGCGTCTGGAGCATCCCGCTCATCTCATCGACCAGATACAGTATCATAACAAGAATGGACGAGGCAAGTATCTTCCTGCCGCAGAATACAGTTTCGTGACCCAGGTAGACGGACGTGGCGTGTACAGTTTCTGTATGTGTCCCGGTGGATTTGTCATCCCTGCCGCTACCGGACCTCAGCAGCTTGTGGTCAACGGTATGAGTCCAAGCAACCGAGGTACGGCATGGAGTAATTCGGGCATGGTGGTAGAGACCCATCCTGAGGATGTGGCATCTTTTGTCCAGGAACACCAGGCGATATTACAGTCGGATGCCTCTCTCTCATCCTCGTCAGAAGAGGAAGTCCTGAGTCCCGATTCACCTCTCACGATGATGCATTTCCAGCAAATCGTGGAGAAGCAGTGCTGGCAGCAGGGCAATATGAAGCAGACGGCACCGGCCCAGCGCATGGCCGACTTTGTGAACAACCGTTTGAGCTACGACCTTCCCAAGAGCAGTTATGCCCCTGGCCTTATCAGCAGTCCGCTCCATTTCTGGATGCCCTCTTTTGTGAGCAAGCGTCTGCAGGAAGGTTTCAAGACCTTCGGCAAGAATGCGCATGGCTTCCTCACCAACGAGGCCACGCTCATCTCCATGGAGACCCGTACCTCTTCGCCCGTCCGTATTCTTCGCGACCGCGACACCTTGCAGCACGTACGTCTGCAGGGACTCTTCCCCTGTGGTGAAGGCGCAGGATACGCAGGAGGCATCGTGTCGGCAGGCGTCGACGGAGAACGCTGTGCCGAAATGTGCGCTGAGTATTTGAAGAAACTTGAATAAATAATCTTAAAACATTTGCATGGTACAAAAAAATATTGTATTTTTGTGAACACTAATTGAATGTACTAAACAAACAAATCTAATTTATAAATATACAAAAACAATACTATTATGGTAAGTTCTAACATTCCACAGGTTAAGCTGGGTATTATCGCCGTAAGCCGTGACTGTTTCCCTATCGCGCTTTCTACTCAGCGCCGTGAAAACATCGTAAAAGAATACAAAGGAGAAATCTTCAACTGCCAGACTACAGTTGAGAATGAGAAAGATATGCTCAAGGCTATCGCTGAGGTAAAGGAACAGGGCTGCAATGCCTTGGTGGTCTTCCTTGGCAACTTCGGTCCTGAGACACCAGAGACACTTATTGCCAAGAACTTTGATGGTCCTTGCATGTTTGTTGCTGCTGCCGAGGGTGATGGCGACATGATCAATGGTCGTGGTGATGCTTACTGCGGTATGCTCAACTGCTCTTACAACCTGGGTATGCGTCATCTCAAGGGTTATATCCCAGAGTACCCAGTAGGTACAGCACCCGAAGTGGCTAAGATGATTGCCGACTTCGTTCCTGTAGCTCGTGTCATCCTCGGTCTGAAGGGCTTGAAGATCATCACCTTCGGTCCACGTCCTCAGGACTTCTTCGCTTGCAACGCTCCTATCAAGGGCTTGTACGAATTGGGTGTAGAGATAGAGGAGAACTCAGAGCTTGACTTGCTCGTATCTTACAAAGAGCACGAGAACGATCCACGTATCGACGACGTTTGCAAGGATATGGCAGCCGAGATGGGCGAGGGTAAGTACTATCCTGACCTGAGCCGTCGTATGGCACAGTTTGAGCTCACATTGCTCGACTGGGCTGAGAATCACAAGGGCTCTCGCCAGTATGTAGCTTTTGCCGACAAGTGCTGGCCTGCATTCCCAAGCCAGTTTGGTTTCGAGCCTTGCTATGTCAACAGCCGTCTGGCAAGCCGTGGCATCCCTGTAGCCTGCGAGGTGGATATCTATGGTGCTCTTTCTGAGTACATCGGCATGTGTGCTTCTGATGATACAGTGACATTGCTCGACATCAACAATTCTGTTCCTCAGTATATCTACGATGAGGATATTGTTGGCAAGTACGACTATAAGTTAACAGATACCTTCATGGGCTTCCACTGTGGCAACACACCTCAGTGCAAGATGTGCTCTACACGTGCCATCAAGTATCAGCTCATCCAGAACCGTCTGTTGGAGAATGGTGGCAAGCCAGACTTCACACGTGGTACTTTGGAGGGTGACATTGCTGCCAGCGACATCACATTCTATCGTCTGCAGTGCGACTCAGAGGGCAACTTGCGTTCTTACATCGCTGAGGGCGAGGTTCTCGATGTTCCTACACGTTCTTTCGGTGGTATCGGTATTTTCGCTATTCCAGAGATGGGCCGCTTCTATCGTCACGTATTGATTCAGAAGGGTTATCCTCATCATGGTGCCGTAGCCTTCTCTCATGTTGGCAAGACACTCTTCGAGGCCTTCAAGTTCTTGGGCATTAAGGACATTGCTTACAACCAGCCAGCAAGCTTGCCTTACCCAACAGAGAATCCTTGGAAATAATTAAGGTCTCAACTTTCGCAAATGGGGAAGTTGAAGAAGCTAAAGGGCGATTGCTCATTATCCGTAAAGGAAATGGCAATCGCCCTTTTTTTATTCTTTTATCAGTTGTTGTACTTTCGTTTCAGCTGTCGTGTTTTCGTTTCAGCTGTTGTATTTTCATTTCAGCTGTTGTTTTCTTTCAGCTTTTATGCTTCTGGCTTCAACTGCTGTGCCATGTTGAGAGCAGCCTTGCGGCCATCACCCATGGCGAGGATAACAGTAGCACCACCGCGTACAATGTCACCGCCGGCATAGATGGCAGGCTGTGAGCTCTGCATCTGCTCGTTGACGGCAATGGTGTTCTTGCGGCCTAACTCCAGACCTTCGATGCTCTGAGGCACGAGAGGGTTAGGACTCACACCCACTGCCACAATCACCTGGTCGCACTCCAGCTTGATGGTCTCACCTGTAGCCTCAGGACGGCGACGGCCACTGGCGTCAGGTTCGCCAAGCTGCATCACGTCGAGGATGACAGACTTCACGGCTCCCTTCTCGTCGGCCTCATACTCCTTAGGATTATGCAGTGTGAGGAAGGTGATGCCTTCTTCCTTGGCATGTTTCACCTCTTCCAGTCGGGCTGGCATCTCTGCCTCCGAGCGACGGTAAACCAATGTTACGTTGGCACCTAAGCGCTTGGCTGTACGGCAGCTGTCCATGGCTGTGTTGCCGCCACCTACCACAACTACATTCTTGCCTAAGTTGATAGGAGTGTCTGTATGAGGATTGGCAGCGTCCATCAGGTTGACACGGGTGAGATACTCGTTGGACGACATGATGTTGAGTGCATTCTCGCCAGGAATGTTCATAAAGTTGGGCAGACCGGCTCCCGAAGCTACGAAGATACCCTTGAAGCCCTGCTCCTCCAGTTCTTTCACACCGATGGTCTTGCCCACGATACAGTCGGCAACAAACTTCACACCCATCTTCTGCAGGTTCTCTATCTCTACGTCCACGATGGCGTTGGGCAGACGGAACTCAGGAATACCATATTTCAGCACACCGCCAATCTCGTGCAGTGCCTCGAACACAGTGACGTCGAAGCCCTTCTTAGCCATGTCTCCAGCAAAGCTCAGACCCGCAGGACCCGAGCCCACTACAGCCACCTTGATGCCGTTGGCAGGATCCTTCTCAGGGATGGATATGTTTCCGCTCTGGCGCTCATAGTCGGCAGCAAAGCGCTCCAGATAACCGATGGCTACGGCTGGCTTGTTCATCTTCAGGTGCACGCAACGGCTCTCGCACTGTTTCTCCTGTGGACATACACGTCCGCAGACAGCAGGCAGGGCAGAGGTGTTCTTCAGTACCTTGGCGGCAGCCAGGAACTGACCGCGCTCTATGTTCTTGACAAACGAAGGAATGTTGATGTTTACAGGGCAACCCTCCATACAGGTAGGCTTAGGGCAGTCCAGACAGCGCTTGGCCTCGGTGAGAGCCATCTCCTTGGTAAGACCGATGTTCACCTCCTCAGTACGGGTAGTGGCACGGTATACGGGGTCGAGCTCTGGCATCTTCACACGCCCTATGGCTGTACGCTCCTTAGGTTTCATTGAGGCACGCAGTGCCTTGCGCCACTCAGAGTCACGGTTGGTCAGCTCTGCCACACTCTCGTTGGTAGGCTCCGCATCCATAGTCACGTCAGTGCTCTCTTTCTTCTTGGCTGCTTCCACTGTGGCGAGATGTTCCTCGAAGTGTTCCATCTCCTCGCGCTCCACATCCTTGAAGGTTCCCATGCGCTTGAACATCTCGTCCCAGTCTACCAGGGCACCGTCAAACTCAGGACCATCGATGCACACAAACTTGGTCTTGCCACCGATGGTGAGTCGGCAGGCACCGCACATACCAGTTCCGTCCACCATGATGGTGTTGAGCGATACATCTGTAGGCAGGTTGTACTTCTGTGTCAGCAGACAGCAGAATTTCATCATGATAGGAGGACCGATGGCGAAAGCCTTGTCGATGTGTTCCTGCTTGATGAGTTTCTCCATTCCTACAGTTACCACACCCTTCTCGCCATAGCTGCCGTCGTCGGTCATGATGATCAGCTCGTCGCTTGATGCGCGTACCTCATCTTCCATGATGACAAGGTCCTTGCTTCGTCCGGCTATCACCGAGAGAACCCGGTTGCCGGCAGCTTTCAGGGCTTTGATGATAGGCAGCATAGGAGCTACGCCCACACCGCCTCCGGCGCAGAGCACTGTTCCGAAGTTCTCTATGTGGGTAGGGTTGCCCAGGGGGCCTACCACGTCGTGGATCTCATCTCCCTCGTTCAGGTTGCAGAGCTTGGTGGAGGAGAGTCCCACTTTCTGTACTACCAGTGTGATGGTGCCTTTCTCTATGTCGGCATCAGCAATGGTCAGTGGCATTCGCTCACTGTTGGCATCTACTCGGATGATGACAAAGTTACCAGCCTTGCGGCTTTTGGCGATCAGAGGCGCCTCTACGTCGAAACGATAAACCTTCTCGGAATATTGTATTTTTCTGATAATCTTGTTCATTCTGTTTCTTTGGGTTTTTTAGTTGGTTTGGGTTATTATTTATGTTTTTGTATTCGACTGTTGAACTTCTTAAACTTCCCCATTTTCGAAAGGGCCGACTCATTTTAAAAGCAAAAGGATAACGTTGGCAGCATTTCTGCAACCAATGTTATCCTCGTACTTCATATTGTTGGCCAGCAGCATTGCCGGTCAGAGAGTCTGTGAAATATGACGAAACTTTTTATTCAAAGTTCTTGTCGTCGAGCATCTCGAATCCGCAGTATGGTACCAATACCTTAGGTACGCGGATGCCCTCAGGAGTCTGGTTGTTCTCCAGGATAGAGGCTACGATGCGTGGCAGAGCCAGAGCCGAACCGTTCAGGGTGTGGCAGAGCTCTATCTTCTTGTCGTCAGCATGGCGATAACGGCAGTGCAGACGGTTGGCCTGATAGCTCTCGAAGTTGGAAACTGAAGAAACCTCCAACCAGCGGTGCTGGGCGGCACTCCATGTCTCGAAGTCGTAGCAGATAGAAGAGGTGAAGCTCATATCGCCACCGCAGAGACGGAGGATGTGATAAGGCAACTCCAGCTTCTTGAGCAAGCCCTCTACGTGGTCGAGCATTTCCTTCAATGACTCGTAAGAGTGACCAGGCTTGTCGATGCGTACAATCTCTACCTTGTCAAACTGATGCAGACGGTTCAGACCACGAACATCCTTACCGTAGCTGCCAGCCTCGCGGCGGAAACAAGCAGAGTAAGCGCAACGCTTGATAGGCAGATCCTTCTCGTCGAGGATCACATCGCGGAAGATGTTGGTGACAGGAACCTCAGCAGTAGGGATGAGGAACAGGTTGTCGAGGTTGGCATGATACATCTGGCCTTCCTTATCAGGCAGCTGACCTGTACCCAGACCCGAAGCCTCGTTGACAACGTAAGGAGGCTGTATTTCCAAGTATCCGCTCTTGCGTGCCTCGTCGAGGAAGAAAGCCTCCAAAGCGCGCTGGAAGCGGGCCATCTTGCCGATATATACAGGGAAGCCTGCACCGGTAATCTTTACACCCAGGTCGAAGTCTACCAGATTGTACTTCTTCAGCAAGTCCCAGTGGCAGAGTGCGTCAGGACCCAGATTAGGTTTCTCGCCGCCTTCCTTTACCACTACGTTGTCTGCTGCATCCTTACCCTCAGGTACCTCGTCGCAAGGTATGTTAGGGATTTCGAGCAGTTCATTGGTCATATCTTGCTGAGCCTTCTCCATGATTTCCTCCAAGGCCTTGCCGTCTGCTTTCAGATTGGCAACCTGCGCCTTGGCGGATTCAGCTTCCTCTTTCTTTCCTTCCTTCATCAGAGCACCAATCTGCTTGGCAAACTGGTTGGCCTGCTGCTTGTTGGTGTCCAGCTTCTGCTGGGCTTCACGACGGATCTTGTCGTACTCCAAAACTTTCTCTACGGCCTCGCGGGCATTAGGAAAATGCTTTTTCTCAAGACCTTTAACTACACGTTCAGTCTCTTCGCTGATAAGTTTAAGTGTAAGCATAAGATAACTATTTATAAATTGATTTACTATTTGAAGGCAAAATTACAAAAAATATTTCTTATAGCACAATAAAAGGCGAGAAAAAGTGAATGTTTGGGTGGAATTAAACGTGTTTTTCTTAAAAAAAGCAGAAAGCCTGCTCTCGATAAGAGAACAGGCTTCGTATGTTTGTTTGGAATAGTTTGTTTACTTTTTAATTAAGCGTCAGCTTTTTTAGTCTTCTCAGCGTAAACCTCTGGAGAGAGAAC
>ERZ1026874.1800-NODE-1800-length-10819-cov-10.130899_pt1 | contig 10819 bp, 8 predicted proteins | sample MGYA00380167_ERZ1026874 | MGnify/ENA primary metagenome ERZ1026874 (study PRJEB33269, sample SAMEA4719803) | human gut metagenome | biome: human-associated habitat; feature: organic feature; material: feces | place: Cameroon | collected 2013-10 ...
CCGATGAGGATGCCCCCACCGATGAGGATGCCCCCGCAGAGGAGGAGGCCCCCGCAGAGGCCCCCACGGAGGAGGCCGCAGCTGACGAAGACGCTGCCTTGGATGCCGCTGAGACCGACGAGGAGACTGTGGAACTGCCGCCCATCGATGAAAAGCGCCTGCTGGACATGACCCGCACGGTGCAGCTCTCGGTGGAGCAGATCACCGCCAACATGGATATTCCCGCCGGGGAGGATACCGACACTTCGTCCGACGACGATGCGGCGGAGGATGACACCCCCGCCACCGTGGGGGATGTTGTGCGCAGCGGCGTGACCGGCATGGCCAGGTGGCTGCTGCTGGTGGTGGTGTTTGTGCTGGTGGTGGCCGGCATCGGCGTGGCCTACCTGTACCGCAGCGCCACCCCCGATATGCTGCCTTCCATCCGCGTGACTTTCGCCGGGCAGACGCTGGAGCCTTCGGCCTACAAGTGGCATGTGCCGGTCATCGGCAACTGGTTCAAGCGTACCTACGCCGAAACTTATAGTTCCGTACCCGCTGTGCTGGAGGACCCCATCTCCACGCTGTCGCCGGATATTACGATCAGCTCCACCAACTACGCCACCCAGCTGACCGTGACCGACGCCGACAAGGAGACCGTGTTCGAGGGTACGCTGTCGGAGTTCAGCGGCTATTGCTTTGACGAGACCGGCACCTACACCGCCAAGCTGGTGGCCAGCGTTACCGGCTCCCGCGCGGCAGGCGCCGCCGACATCACCGGCTCCGAGACCTGGCTGTTCACCTTCGATATTGCCATCGAGCCGTCCGTTTATTTAAGCGAGAATACCATCCAGCAGGGCGGCGTAGCCGCCATCCGTGTGACCGGCAGTTACGAGGATGACGCCCCCACCCTGACCACCACGCTGAAAAATCAGGGCTTTATCCAGTCCTCCAACGGCTGGGTGTGCTACCTGCCCATCCCCTGGAACGCAGCCTTAGGCACCGAGACCATCGACGTGCAGGTGGGCCGCTACTCCACCACACTGTACCTGAAAGTGACCGACGGCGGGTTTAACTACAAGGATTACTCCTCGCAGTCCCAGCGCGCCGCGCTCTACATCGGGCAGGACGACGCCCCCGCCAAGGTCAGCAAGCTGTTCACCGCAGCGCCCACCGGCATCAGCTGGGCGGACGCCGGGTTCGTGCAGCCGTTCCTCAACCGCCTCAACACCACGCTGACCTTCGGCGCGACCGAGTATGTGGGCCGCCGCTACAGCGAGCGCGGCACCAACACCGGCGCAGGCGGCCGCACCAGTACGAACGTAATTTTGTCCACTACCCGCGGTGAGCTGGTCATTGCCCCCGCCAGCGGCAAGATCGACCTGGCCGAAGACCTGGGCGGTGATTACGGTTACACGCTGGTCATCGACCACGGAGCAGGTGTGCGCACGATCTTCTACGGGCTGAGCGACATCGACATCAAGGCCGGGCAGCAGGTCAAGCAGGGCCAGACCCTTGCCACCTGCGGCAAGACCACCGTTGTGGAAATGCGCATCGGCACCGTCCCCATCGACCCCATCGCCGTCTGGCGCGGCCAGTGCAACGGGTTGAAATATTATTGAATTATTTGATTATTCCCGGCTCCCGTTTTGGGGGCCGGGATTTTTTATTTGTACACGGGCGGATATAGAATCCGCCCCTACGAGAATTCCTTGTGTTGTGACGCTGTAGGGGCGAACATTGTTCGCCCGTGGCCGTGTATGATATTGCCCTGTTTTGCGGGCGCACACTGTGCGCCCCTACATTTTTTCCCCTTTTGCCGTAGGGGCGGATTCTATATCCGCCCGCACCATCTACTCGCCGCAAAGCATACTATGGCGAAAGCACACCCAAAGGGGGGGAACAGCCTATGAAAACCTTTTGCGTGGTGGGGCATGATGCCCGCCAGCGGGCGGCGGCGCAGACTTTGCAGGCCGCGGGGTTCCGCATCATCGGGCCGGAGGCCGCCTGCCAAGCCGATTTTGTCCTGCTGCCCATGTCCCAGGAACGTGTCAGCGATGCCGTTGCCCGCACCCTGCAGGGGGTGCGCCCCGGCACCCTGCTGCTAGCCGGACGCCCCGGTTCACCCATCCAGGCCGCCGCCCGGCAGGCCAGTCTGCCACTGCTGGACTACTTCCAGCGGCCCGAGCTGGAGTGTTTAAACGCCGTGCCCACCGCAGAGGGCTGCCTTGCCCTGCTGCTGCAATTGCGCCGCCGCACCATCTGGGAAAGCGACTTCCTGGTTCTCGGTTACGGGCGAATCGGCCGGGCGGTAGCGCGGCGGCTGGACCTGCTGGGCGGGCATACCACCGTCGCCGCCCGCAATGCCGTGCAGCGGGCCAACGCCCGGTGTGCCGGGCACCGCGCCGCCCCGCTTGACCGCCTGCCCGTACTGTTGGCAAAGCATGATACCGTCATCAACACCATCCCCGCGCCGGTGCTGCCCCGCAAAATGCTGGAAAAGCTGCCCCGCGGGGCGCTGGTCATCGACCTGGCCAGCCTGCCCGGCGGCACCGACTTTGACGCCGCCGAAGCCCTGGGCATCCGGGCCGAGCACGCCCTGGCCCTGCCCGGCAAGTGCGCCCCCGATACCGCCGGGGCGCTCATCGCCCAAACCGTACTGACCATCCTGCAAGAAAGAGGTGATCTGCATGATGAACCGGCCTGACGGTCCCCGCACCGTGGCCTTTGCTTTATGCGGCAGTTTTTGCAGCTTTTCGGCTGTGCTGCCCCAGGTGCGCCGCCTGCGGGCGCTGGGCTGGCGGGTGCTGCCCATTTTAAGCTGCAGCGCCGCCGCGCTGGATACCCGCTTTGGCACGGCCGCCGCCCTGCGCGCCCAATTGCAGGAGATGACCGGCGAAACACCGCTGACCACCCTGCAGCAGGTGGAACCGCTTGGCCCAAAAGGGATGGCCCAGGCGCTTATCATCGCCCCGGCCACCGGCACCACCATGGCCATGCTGGCAGCGGGCCTCAGCGCCACGCCGGTAACCCTGGCCGCCAAAAGCCTGCTGCGGGGCGGACGGCCTGTTGTTCTGGCCCCCTCCACCAACGATGCGCTCTCGGGCAGCGCCCCGGCTATTGCCCAGCTGCTGCAGCGGCGGAACTACTACTTTGTGCCCTTCGGCCAGGACGACAGCTATAAAAAGCCCTGCAGCCTCAAAAGTGATTTCACCCTCATCCCCGATACGCTGGAAAGCGCCCTGCGCGGTGTACAGCTGCAGCCGATCCTGCTGTAATTCCCATAGAATCACGCACATACACATATATAAAAGTGCTTTGTAGGGGCGCACAGTGTGCGCCCGTGAACCGATACGGAATCATCCTCTGCAATCAAGGTTTGTAGGGGGCGGCGTCCTCGACGCCCCGCGGGCGCACACTGTGCGCCCCTACGTTCTCTCCACAATATGTGCGCAAAATCAGGGATAAAAGGGGGTACCCATGCAACTCATCACCATCACCGGCGGGCGGACGCTTCACGGCCGCATACGGCCCGCCGCCGCCAAAAACAGCGTACTGCCGCTGCTGGCTGCCACCCTGCTGTGCCGTACCCCCAGCCGCCTGCGGGCCGTGCCGCCCCTGGCCGATGTCGCCACCAGCCTGGCGCTGCTGCGATCCGTGGGTGCCAAGGCCGAACGGCAGGGGAGTGACCTGTTCGTTGCCCCCGGCCAAGACCTGCAAGGGGAGATTCCCGACTACCTCGCCGGGGCCATGCGCAGCTCGGTGTTCTATCTGGCGCCGCTGCTCTGCCGGGTGGGTGAGGTGCGCCTGCCGCTGCCCGGCGGCTGCAAGTTAGGCCCCCGTCCCGTCGACATCCACCTGGCCGGGCTGGCGGCCATGGGTGCCCAGGTGGAATTGGAGGGCATCGCCGTGACACTGCGGCGGCGCGGACCGCTCCACGGGGTAGATTTCGCCCTGCGCCTGCCCAGCGTGGGGGCTACCATGACCCTGATGATGGCCGCGACCCAGGCGGGCGGCACAACCATCCTGCGCGGGGCTGCCTGCGAGCCAGAAATATGCGACCTGGCGAGCTTTCTGCGTGCCTGCGGGGCGCACGTCACCGGGGCCGGTACGCCGGTGGTGGTGATACAGGGCGGCAAGCCTTTGCAGGGCACCGCCTGGACGCCCCTGCCGGACCGCATCGCCGCCGCCACCTACGCCGCCGCCCTGGCCTGCGCCGGGGGAGAGGTGACCGTCACCCACTGCGCCCCCGCCTATTACGCGGCCTTTCTCGACTTTTTGCAGGCGGCGGGCGTGGATGTTGCCCGCCAGGATACCACCGTCACGCTGGCCCGCGACCCGGCCCGGCCTTTGCGCGGCGGGCAAACGCTTTGCGCCAACGCCTGGCCCGCCTTTGCCACCGATACCGCGCCCCTGGCTGCCGCCGTGCTGCTGACTGCCGACGCCCCCAGCGAGATCTACGACCACCTGTTTGCCCGCCGCTTTGCCTGCGCCGAGGGCTTTGCCGCCCTGGGGGCAGGGTGCCGCACCGCCGGGCGTACACTTTATATGGACGGCCGCGCAGCCCTGCACGGAGCTGCGGTGACCGCCCCCGACCTGCGCGGCGGGGCCGCCCTGCTGCTGGCTGCACTGGGGGCCGAAGGCGTGACCCTCCTGCGGGACCCCGGCCATATTCCCCGCGGTTATGCCGATCTGCCCGGCGATCTGCGCACCCTTGGGGCCGATTGCATCACAGAAAAGACATAATTTTTCTACGTTCCTGCCAAAAACCGGGCATCCCCCCGGCCCGTATTGGTGGATTCTGCGGTGATGAGGGCATTTTTTTGCAAAATTCTGGCGCAGGTATTGAAATTGACAGGAAAATTTGGTATTCTAATAATCAGTTATATGCAAAAAATCCACGGACCAGTGTGCCCATTTACAGGGCCTGCCCTGGGTCCTGTGCCACTTTAAACAAACACTTAGGGGGATACACTCATGGCATTCGTTCTTGACGAAGAAATGCAAAATGTGACCAACATTAAAGTCATCGGCGTGGGCGGTGGCGGCGGCAACGCTGTCAACCGCATGGTCGAGTCCGGCCTCTCCGGTGTCGAGTTCGTCGCAATGAACACCGACCAGCAGGCTCTGCTGAATTCCAAGGCCACCCAGAAGGTCCAGCTGGGCGCAAAGCTCACCAAGGGCCGTGGCGCCGGCGCTGATCCCGAGATCGGCCAGCGCGCTGCCGAGGAGAGCAAGGATGAGATCTCCAACGCCCTGAAGGGTGCCCAGATGGTCTTCATCACCGCCGGTATGGGCGGCGGCACCGGCACCGGCGCTGCCCCTGTCGTGGCCGAGACTGCCCATGACCTGGGCATCCTGACCGTCGGCATCGTCACCAAGCCTTTCGCCTTTGAGGGCAAGCGCAAGATGAGCCTGGCCGAGCAGGGCATTGCCTCCCTGATGATGCACGTCGACTCTCTGATCGTCATCCCCAACGAGCGCCTGAAGCTCATCAGCCAGGAGCGCATCACCCTGATGAACGCTTTTGAGGCTGCCGACAACGTGCTGCGTCAGGGCGTTGAGAGCATCTCCAGCCTGATCAACATTCCTGCCTTCATCAACCTGGACTTCGCAGACGTCCGCTCCATCATGAAGGATGCCGGCTTCGCCCACATGGGTGTCGGCGTCGCCAAGGGCGCCGGCAAGGCCGAGAACGCCGCCAAGGCTGCCATCTCCAGCCCGCTGCTGGAGACCAGCATCGCCGGCGCACGCGGCGTCATCATCAACATCACTTCCAGCCCGGACATCGGCCTGGAGGATGTCGAGACCGCTGCCTCCATGATCACCCAGTCCGCACATCCCGATGCCAACATCATCTGGGGTACTGCGTTCGACGAGCGCCTGAGCGACGAGATGAGCATCACCGTCGTTGCCACCGGCTTCGAGAGCACCCCCGAGGTCGACGAGCCCATCCAGGCCCATGTCGATGCCAAGCGCGGTGTCGCCCCTGCCCCCGCCGTCCAGCCTGTTGAGGCTCCCGCCCAGGCCGAGGTCGCCCAGCCCGCACAGCGCACCGCTGCCCCGCAGCAGGACATCAATCCCGTCATGCCCAACCCCATCTTCACCCAGTCCTTTGACGCCCAGCCCGCCGCCAAGCAGGCCCCGGCCGAGGAAGAGGATGACGGCGATTACTTCGACGATCTGCTCAGCATCCTGAACAAGCGCAGCTGATCGCCCCTGACTTTAAATTTTCCGCGAGAGGATGTAAAACGCCATGCCATCTGATTCCATGAACATACAGGAGCAGGGGTTCCGCTCCCGTATGTTTGGCGGCTTCGATAAAAGTGATGTCCTGGCGTACATGAACACGCTCGCCAACGAAGCCCAGCAGCACGAACTGGAATACCAGGAAAAGCTGCGCCAGCTTCAAGCCCAGCTGGATGATCTGCGCAGCCAGCGCAGTGATGCCGAAGCCCGCATCGAGGCCCTGAAAGCCGAGTTAGCCGCCGCCAACCAGCGGGCTGACCTGGCCGAGAGCAAACGCCACGAAAGCGACGAGCAGCTGCAAAAAGCACAATCCGTCGCTGAAAGCGTGCAGAGCGAGCACCGGGAGATCCAGAAAAATGCCAACATCTGGCAGCTGAAATGCCACGACCTGCAGCAGCAGAACGAAACGCTGACGCAGCAGTTGGCTGCAGCCCGCCAGTTGAACGCAGCCCCGGCTCCCACGCCCGATGTAGTACGGGAAGCCAAGCTGGAAGCCCAGAAAATTCTGGCCGATGCCAAGCTGTATGCCGAGAGCGCCGAAAAGGAGCTGAAGCAGCAGGCCGACACCCAGAAGTCCCGCATGGCCGAGAATGCCCGGGGCATTGCCTCCGGCGTAATGCTGGTGCGCGACCGCCTGGCACGGGTGGATCAGCGTTTGAGCGCGGCCACTTTGGATCTCGATAACCTGACTCTGGCCATCTACCAGGCGTTGGATGAGACCGAGGCCGAACTGAAAGAGCTGGGCGTGGAAATGCGCGATTATGCCCAGGGCACCCCGGAGACGGATATTCCCGTGGAGCCGTTGCCCGCGGAAAGTGCGCCTGCCGCACCGGTTGTGCCGCAGCCTGTACCCCAGGCTCCCCAGCCTGCGCAGCAGCCCCAGGCCGCACCGCCCAAGCCGGAGAAGTTCCGGGTCAAGGCAACGCCGCACCGTGCGCCCGCCAAGCCGGTACGCCGCCTGCGCAGCGTGAACCGACCGGTATCCCAGCTATTGCAGGATCAGATCGACCGCATGGGCGATAACCAATAATTTGTACATAAACTCCCCGATGAAGATCGGGGAGTTTTTTGTTGCCTCACGCTCCACTTCTGTAGGGGCCGATGCTCGTCATCGGCCCGAAACTTTTCCCCATTTCCCTGTAAGATTTTCTCCGCCCCGCTTGTCTATAAGAGTGAAAGGCGCCAAAACAAAAGGAGTTGAAGCTCATGCAAACAAACACCACGCCCACGCTGTTGCAGGCCATCCGGCAGGACCCGGATACCGGGCTGCGGTGGGCCATGCGGGACTACGCCGCGCTGGTGCGGGGCATTGCCCGCCGCATCCTGCCCGGGCACGACCGGGATATAGAGGAATGTACCGCCGATGTATTTGTAGCGCTGTGGCGCAATGCCGCCCGGCTGGAAGCCACCGGCACACCGGTGCGGGCCTGGCTCATCGTCGCAGCACGGAATACCGCTATCAACCGTTACCGTGCCTTACAGCGGCACGACACCCTGCCGCTGACCGATGAGCTGGCCGCCACCATCGCCGACCTGCCCGCCGACCCGGCCGGGGATGCCGCCGACGAGCTGGCCGTGCTGGTGGCAGCGCTGGAGCCGCCCGACCGCGAGATATTTCTGCGCAAATACTTCCTGATGCAATCCAGCAGGGAGATCGCCGCCGCGCTGGATCTGCGGGTATCCACCATAAACACCCGGCTAAGCCGCGGGCGCGACCGCCTGCGCCGCCAATTACAGGAAAGGGGTTATACACATGGCTGATCTGCATACATTCTGGAACGAGCTGGACGCCCTGCCCACCGAGGAAACACCGCTGACCGCCGCCGAAAGCGACCGCCTGGCCGATGCTGTACTGGCAAAAGTACACGCCGAATCCGGCGAAGCACCGCGCAAAAAATCTGTACACCGTGCAAAATCCGCCAAGTGCCGCCGCGTTCCTGTCTGGGGCAGGGCACTGGCCGGAGCCGCCGCCTGCATGGCCGTACTGTGCGGGGTCAATACAGTGAATCCTGCGCTGGCCGAGGGTCTGCCCTTTGTGGGGGATGTGTTCAGTTTCCTCAACCAGCATGACAGCAAAAACCAACTGAAAAGCGACCGGCTTTCCGGCTATGCCCAGCAGGCCGCAGTGCCTGCCGTACCGGAAAGCCAGAGCGAGACAGGGGAGAGCAGCACCGCCAGCCCCTACACCCTGACGCTGAACCAGGTCTACTGCGACGGCCTCTACCTGCGCATCGGCCTGACGCTGACCGCCCCGGACGGGAATGACAGTCTGGCGGGTTACGACTGGCTGGCCCAGGATCCGGGCGGCGAAGGCTGGATCGAGATCTGCCAGGAGCAGGCCGACGGCACCCTGCTGGCGAACGGGCAGGCCCTTTACCCCCAGAACGGTTTTGTGTTTGAAAAAGTGGACGACCACACCTACGCCGCCGCCATGGACTATGACCTGGCGGACTACAACGGCGACACCGCTGCCATCGACTGCCAGCTGACCGTGGCGGGCTTGACCGGCGTGCAGAACGCCTATGATGCCGACGGCAGCTATCTGCGCACCAGGCTGGATGGCCGCTGGAAGCTGAACTTTACCGCCTCGTCCGGCGATACGGCCAACCGTATCGGTACGGTTTCCGAACCGGAAGTCAACGGCTATACGCTGTCCAGTGTGATCGCTGCCCCCGGCGAGACCCGTGTAACGGTACAGCTATCGGCAGATGCCCCCGAAGGCGCCACGCTGCAGCTGTTCTCCGCGGATGGCCAAAAGCTGCAATGCGCCAGCAGCCGCCCCAGTGCAGACAGCAGCACCGTCAGCTACGACTTTGACGCTGCCCCCGCCGATGCCGCCGGTCTGACCGTAAAACTGGTGGATAAAAACACCGATCCGCTGGTCGAGCTGGCCCAGTGGGACGTCAGCCTGCCGACGGAATAAGCCCTGCCATGAGGCCCACAAAATTTCCTCTTGCACCCTCCTGCGCTCTGTGCTATGATTAGAAAAAACGGATGTATGCGTCTGAATTTTGTGCAAGATGCACGATTTTGGCGGCATCCAAAGTAAGCAGGAGGTTTTTACAATGCTTGGATTTACCTATTACACCCCGACCAAAGTCGCGTTCGGCAAAGGTTCGGTCGAAAGAGTCGGCGAGCTGATGAAGCAGTTTGGCGGCACCCGCGTGCTGATCCACTACGGCGGCCAGAGCGCTGTGCGTTCCGGCGTGCTGGACCGCGTCAAGAAGTCGCTGGATGAAGCGGGCATCTTCCACGTGGAACTGGGCGGCGTTGTGCCTAACCCGCATCTGGCCAAGGTGCGCGAGGGCATTGAGCTGTCCAAGGCCAACGGCGTAGACTTCCTGCTGGCTGTCGGCGGCGGTTCGGTCATCGACTCCTGCAAGGCCATCGCTTACGGCCTGGCTGAGCCGGAGCATGATGTCTGGGAGCTGTACGCGGGCCAGCGCAAGGCCAAAGCCTGCTTCCCGGTTGCATCCGTGCTGACCATCGCCGCCGCTGGCTCTGAGATGAGCAACAGCTGCGTCATCACCAACACCGACACCGAGGAAAAGCGCGCCTACGACGACGACCTGGCCCGCCCGAAGTTTGCCATCATGGACCCCGAACTGACCATGACCCTGCCGGACTACCAGACCGAGGCCGGCTGTGCCGACATCATGATGCACACGATGGAGCGTTATTTTGTCAACAGCGGCACGATGGAACTGACCGACGCGCTGGCCGAAGGCCTGCTGCGCACCGTCATGCACAACGCCGAAGTGCTGCACACCGACCCGCGCAACTACGATGCCCGCGCCGAGGTGATGTGGGCGTCCTCTCTGGCACACAACGGCCTGACCGGCTGCGGCAGCGACGGCGGCGACTGGATGCCCCACCTGCTGGAGCATGAGATGGGCGGCATGTTCAACGTCACCCACGGCGCAGGCCTGGCCGCAGTCTGGCCCAGCTGGGCGCGCTATGTTTACAAAGACTGCCTGCCCCGCTTTGTGAAGTACGCCGTCAACGTCATGGGCGTGACCCCCGGTGCCACCGATGAGGAGACCGCGCTGGCCGGTATCGCCGCGATGGAGGAATTCTATCATCGCATCGGCATGCCCGTCAACTTCAAGGAGCTGGGCATCGCCCCCACCGACGAGCAGATGGCCGAGATGGCCGCCAGCTGCGCCCGCGCCTGCGGCGGTGCCAAGGGTTCCGCCAAAGTGCTGCACCAGAGCGATATGGAAGCTATTTATAAGATGTTGAAGTAATTGATTGTTTTTGTAGAAAAAGTGGTTCCCGTCATATGGCAGGGACCCCGTAAAACAGTATTTTGACCTGATAACAAGAAACCCAGAACTGCACAGCTGATTCAGCCAACAGTTCTGGGTTTTCTATTGTTTATGAGAGCAAGACTCGTTCCGTGGCCACAAATTTGCAATTCTTGCCCTGTGGACAGCTTCTTGTTGGGGCGTACCTGCCCCAACCCCTGCCGGGAACGAGTACGGTAAACTGGAAGTTATCTATTTCTCCTCTTCGTTAAGACCTAGTTCATTACATATTACTTGCTATCCCTGATACCTTATTCTTTCTACCAGCGTTTCCTTTTTCAGAT
>ERZ1026874.1804-NODE-1804-length-10812-cov-30.542159_pt1 | contig 10812 bp, 9 predicted proteins | sample MGYA00380167_ERZ1026874 | MGnify/ENA primary metagenome ERZ1026874 (study PRJEB33269, sample SAMEA4719803) | human gut metagenome | biome: human-associated habitat; feature: organic feature; material: feces | place: Cameroon | collected 2013-10 ...
TATTTCAATTAATTCAAAGAGCGATTAGTCCACTTTAACGGGACAGTAGTGAAATTGGGTATCAAGAAAGGATTCAAGAAATTAGGCTGGCCTTTCCAAGATATAAACTTCCAGTTGCTTCGATGCTTGTAATATGTGTATTTCACATTCTCACAAACATCTATTTCTGTTCGCCCCATACGAGCTACCATCAAAGGTTGCCCCCCTACAATTCGCTCATAAATCATTTTCTGAATCACCTCCTTATTCTTCTCACAGTTTATTGTAAACTGAGGCTGAGAAGGATTGAAAAACTTGCCGTAGATGCCACGCAGCTTTATCGCTATTTTCATATCTAAAGTTTTTATAATTCCCATTGAATATCGTCTTTTATCATTTTTGCAGGTTGCCCCACTATTATTGAATTTTGTTTAGCACGAAGTGATGCTGTCACTGTTGACCTTGCTCCAACAACACACCCGTCAGGTATGCTTGTTCCTTTAAGCACAAAAGTCTGTTGACCAAGCCAAACATGCGAGCCAATCGTTATATCCTTCGGCTGATTGATTACTTCTCTATCATTATTCTTTATGATATGCGAGTCTGAAGTCCGTATCATACATTGCTTGGCAAATATGCTTCCTTTGCCTATTTCGATTTTAGAATGATCGAAAGCAGACAACTCACATTCTGGTCCTATCCAAGTTCCATCACCGATGCGGATGTCACTATCCTCTTTCTCGAAGAAAAAAGATACATTCTCCAGCTTGACACCATTGCCTAAACAAAGCGTATGATTATTCCCCTCAAAACGCACTATACAGTTTCGTAGGACAACATGCTTTCCAAATTCTATACTGTTGCCAGTCGTTCCATTTACTTCCGATATATACAAATTCCTACAACAACACTTTCCCACAAAATAAATCTTGCGATGGAAGATTTTTATGAGGATAAAGTTGATACGCATGATTGCAATATCTAATAAAAATGTAAATTTACTCATATCTTCTTTATAAACACCGAGGTTTCATAGGTTATCCAATGGAATAAATACGAGCCAAAGACCAATGCCAATAAAAATATTAAAGTTTTAACTTCCCTATTTGCATCAATCCAATCGTAACTTAGCAATGCCAAATTGGTTCCATAATATCAAACTCCATACCCATTAACTTTTCATATACTTTTTCAATCCTCCAAAATATCCAATAAATCCAGCAAGTACAGCATCTCTCATTAACTTGTCTTTTGAATAATCAGACAACACTTGATGATAATAATGTTTATATGCCTTTAGCATCAACATATTTTTTCTAAAAGCTCTATAAGGATTATATAATAATGTACGGTTATATGCCTGATTTCTTAAAAGACAATATAGTTTCCAATCTGCTTTAACTTCAGACACCGATTCATTTAAGGTATCCTCATTACAAACACTCACTTGCCTATCTACAGGATGATAATGAATAGCCTTAACATTAGTCAATCTACAAAATCCAGCCTTTTCTGCTCGTATTTGATAATTGATCTCATCGCCCCAAATAAACATTTCTTTCTTAGGATAACCTATTTTTTCTATCAATTTATGGGAATACAGAATACCATTAAAAGGAGAAGCCCATGACTCAATCACGCCATTTGAATCAGCTTGCTTGCAAACATCTTCATACTTCTTGTCAGGAATAAAAGAACAGGTGTTTCTATCTTCATCTGAAAGAACCATTGGAGCAATGTAATCTCTTTTTGGCAAGAATTTCACCAATTCTTTCAGACACTCTTTATCCGGTTCACCGTCATCATCCATCACCCATAAGCCATCATACTTAGCATTCTCAAAAGCTGTTTTCATACCAAGATGAAATCCTCCGGCACCTCCTTCGTTCTTCTTGTTCAATACGTATTTATAGACTATTCCGTTTCTTTTGCAATTATAAAATCCCCATTCTTTTACAGAATCAATGGTTCCGTCGGTACTGGCATTATCTACTATATACACAGTTTGAGGTTGGAAAATCTGTCTCTCAACAGCCTCCAAACAGCGTTTTAGATATACCTTGCGATTATATGTTACAATTACGCAAGCTACTCTTGCATCCTTTGCATATACCATACTATATATTATCAAAAATAAAAGACAAAACCTTTTCTATAACAGGAGCCATATCATAGTACTTATACTCTGCCAAGCGACCACCAAAGATTACATCTTTCTCTTTAGATGCCAATTCGCGATATTTATCAGCCAACTGGTTGTTTCTATCATCATTAACAGGGTAATAAGGCTCCATACCTTCTTTATATTCTGTGGAGTATTCTTCTGAAACAACAGTTTTGGGACAAGCATTAATCTCCTGACCGAACATTTCAAAATGCTTGTGCTCTATAATACGGGTGAAAGGAACGTCATGACTTGTATAATTGACAACAGCATTGCCTTGGAAATTTGATGTACTTTCCACACGGGTTTTGAAACTTACGGTTCGCCAATCAAGCTTACCGTAAATAAAGTTGAAATACTCGTCAATAGGGCCTGTGTAAACCAACTTGTCGGCATATCTTCTCCATTCTTTGTACTCAGAATTGAAGAAATCGGTATCTGTTATACATTCTATGCCTTCCAGTAAACCATCAATGAGCTTATTGTATCCTCCTACAGGAATACCTTGATACTTGTCGTTAAAATAATTGTTGTCAAACACAAGACGGACAGGAAGACGCTTGATGATAAAGGCAGGAAGATCTGTGCATTTGCGACCCCATTGCTTTTCGGTATACTCTTTTATAAGTTTCTCAAAGATGTCTTTACCAACTAAAGTAAGAGCCTGTTCTTCCAAATTCTGGGGTTCACGACCATTAAGAGCGGCAACAGCTTCAGACTTCTGTTCGTTAATCTTATCCTGAGCTTCCTCAGGTGTAGTTACGCCCCACATTTGGTAGAATGTATTCATATTGAAAGGCAAGTTAAACAACTTTCCTTTATAATTGGCAACAGGGCAATTGGTATAGCGGTTGAATTCAACTATCGAATTAACGAAGTCCCACACTTTTTTATTTGAAGTGTGGAAGATGTGTGCACCATACTTATGTACATTAATGCCCTCTATTTTCTCACAATAGACATTACCTCCCAAATGAGAACGTTTGTCTATAACAAGACACTTCTTACCTTGTTGTTTGGCATGATACGCAAAGGTGGCTCCAAAAAGTCCAGAACCAACTATTAAATAATCATATTTATTGAACATATTTTTTTCTTAAGAGATTTTTAAAGTAATCGAAAATATTATATTGATGTGAGTATTGGACAAATAAAACAGAAATAATAAACCCTATAAAAATCTTAGATACAAAAGAAAGGATTAGATTTGAACATTCTATATATAAATTGAACAACACATAAATACCACATAACAATAAGGCATTAATCATCGGATAACATAATATTAATAGCATCTTGAAGAAAGATACTTTGAACAATTTAGAGTACATGAAATAGTAAGTATTTAAAAAACAAACTACAGCTGCACATGTCCAACCAAGAGCAATATATGCCACATCATTACCTAAACAAGCACCTAATATATACCCCAAGCAAGTAATTAAAGTATTAGCCATACCCGTCCAAAACATATAATTGGTTGCATTACTTGAAGTCCAAATTCCGCCAGAGGTATTCAAGATCATTTGAAAAGGTAATGCAATAGCAAAAATCTGAAAAGAAGGTACAGCTGCACCCCATTGTGAACCAAAAAACAAATAAACCAATTCATGACCATTAAAAATCAAAATGACGGCAAGAGGAAAACTGATTGTAGCCAGAAACTTGATTATACGATTGTATTTAGTTGCCATGACTTCATAATCATTCTGAAAAGAAGACATGATTGGTTGCATGACTGGGCTAACTACAGAAGAAACATTCTGCAATGGCATTTGCATTAAACGATATGATTTCTCATAATAACCTAATGATGCTAAAGGCATTAATTTTCCTATTATAAGTTTGTCCAAATTGCCTGCAAAGTAATTAAAGAAATCAAAAGCAAACAAATACGACGAAAACTTCCATATCTTTTTAAACGGCTCAAAAGAAAAATGCTTCGATATATACACTGGATAACATTTCCAAAAATATACAAAAGTAATAATTGACGATAATATTGGAGATATAACCAAAGAATATACACCAAATCCTTTTAAGGCTGCACCAACAGAAATTACGCCAGTAACGACTTGGACAACTAACGTTCTTTTCGCCATTTCCTTAAATCTCATATTCTTTGACATTAAGGCATGGGGCACCATATTTAGCGATGTAAAGAAAACGCTAACAGATAAAAGTTGGCATATTGGAACTATCTGTGGATTTGTATAATACCATGCAATTCCCCAAGAAGAAATAAACAATAAAGATGATAATATCAAAGCTATTAATATGGACATCGTAAACAAATTATTGATATCACCTTTTGACAAATCATCTCTTTGTATAATCGCTGGACCTATTCCCATTGATGAGAAGATGTTAAGAAAGCCAATTATTACCAAAACTATCGCTACGATTCCGTAATCTTCAGGACGCAAGAGGCGGGCTAATATCATTGATACGATCAGGCTCATTATTGTGCCTGAGTACCGTTCCACGGCTGACCAAAAGACCCCCTTAAACATTTTATTCTTAGTAGAAGACATATTTTTTTTTATTATTATTGCAACGAACTTAAAAATGTGTTTACGGTTTACTGAATTGTATTCCAAAGACCTCCACTCCCAACTCTTTCAATATGACACGGCTCGTATACAACGACACCACCATCATAAAGAGCATACGGAAGTAAAGATGCAAAGTATTCTTAGCAATCCGCTTGTTGTTATCTTATTGAAGTGACATAAAATTATTTTTTCTTCTTTTTCTTTGAATCTTTAGCGTTTTGCAATTGAGAGAAATCTATCTGACCATAGATACCTTCCATCTCAGCAAGGGCCTTGCGGAAATTTTGATTTTTTCTATCATTAAAATCCATCTCTATTTCATCTGCTTTTACTGCATTATAAAAGCATTCTTTTTGTTCTTGTTCAGAAATGTATATTTGCTTACCATTCTTTATTAACTGATGAATGATTTCAGCCAAATCTCCCATCTCATACAATGTTGGTACTACAATATTTGTATGAAGACTCCGACATTGCAAATATGGCGTGCTACTTGGGGCATGATGAAATTTGAATTTGCCCAATGCTTTATCTGGTATCTTCACACACCAAAGATCTTTTATATTCTTTGTACAAAGACTAAAAGCCAATGCCAACTTGACAACATCTACACTACCATCATCTTTCCAAACAGAAATATCATTATCAAGAGTACGTAAATCAGATATAGAAACTGCATCATGCAATTGTCTTTCAACCCATTGCCCCTCTTCTATTTTTCTAAGATAGTACATCTTTTTCGAATTATATCCTTTAGATGGTTATACTTGATTTGTAACCAAGGGTCAGTTGGCTCCTCAAAATCCTCAATTATTGATAGAGCTTTCTTATTACACCAATGACCGAGAAGACTCAAATTCTTTGACTGTATTACGTGTGACTTTATCACCTTAAATGCGACAGCTAACATAGATGCTTGTGGCTGAACCTCTTCATAGTCGAAACAAAGAAACAAATCTATCAGCTTGACTACAAAAAATTCATTCTTCTGATAATTCCAAAATAACTGTTCAAGCCAAGTAAGGAAAATAACTTTATTAACAGCAATTTGTCTTCGTGCGAAAACTAATATTTCAGGTTCTATACTTTCGTCAAAATCTGTTTCTATTAAATGAGATACAAAATAGTCTTCATATTCTGACATTCTCTTTAGTTTTTGTTCATCTGAAATATTAGAAGATGCATTCTGAATCCCCCATAAATAATCCTCAGAAGAATCATTTGCAGAAACATCTATTGACAGATTTTCTCCAGCAATATTTTGTAAAGAAGAAAAATCAACTATTTCTGGAGTTTTAATTTCTTGTTGAAAATAAGACAGAAAGATATTATAGTTTTCCATATTTCTTCTTTTTTACCTCTATTAATTTTAAAACCGGAGCATCATTCTCATGCCCATTAGGTATAACCGGTCTATCCGTTGGCAATATTGCCATAGAATCTGGATCATTTTCTCCAATTGTCCATGCTTCCCTAAACTCTATATTAGTTACAGGAATCACATGAGGATAACGCTTCTCTGGGTCTGACGACATCTGAGCATTATCTATCTCAACTGCACTTATACCTGCAAAATGATATTTAGAATACAGCCTTTCAAGCATATCCAGGTTACGATTGTCCTTTGCTTGCATCAAATGAAAACGAGACGTAGCAACAACATAACGACCTGAATCAAGAGGTATTTTCTTCATATCAGGAGCAATGATAACTTTATACCACATTGGATGTTCTGTATCCACCCCTTTGATAAACGTAAGCTTAAGATTTAATATCTTTGCACGATAGTCACTTTCCCATTTTTCTAAAATCCCTTTCGCATGCTTATAATGCTTAAACATCAATAGTATAATCGGAGGTTCTGAGTCATCGTAAGGCATCATATAACCACAGCCTGACCATAGAGCCTTGTCCCACAAAGGATAGTCAATCAAATCTGTTATTATCTGATTAGCCTGTTTTCCTCGTCTTTCTTCTGATTTCTCAAAGTTTGGGGCATTCTTATTAGGATATTTCTCAAATTTTGGTAGCCACCATTGCTCAATGCCAATTTTATAATCTGAATTGAACACAAGTTTAAACTCTCGCTGATAGTTTGACAAAATTACCAATCTATCACGTAAACCATCCTCAACATTTTTCTTATCAAACATTTCCTCTACATTTATCGCTTGCGAATTTCGTGTCAAAAAGAATGTCAAGAATTGAGTACAAAGGTCCCAATACTCTTGCTCTGTAACTGTAATTTGGTTTATATTAATTTTATATTCTGTTGTTTTACTTCCTTTCTTAACCGTAGTCTTCCCAGAATTTTTAACTCTTAAAACAATCTCAATCTTAGGAAAAGCAATAGCTATATCCTTAGCATTCATTGTTGCGAAAAAAGACTCTATAAAGGACAACAACATTTCCGCATAAGCCTGACATTTTTCATCACCATGAAATGTTACAACAAATGTACATCCATTAACAAGTGTCTTTAGATTTGAAATCTTTTTGTTTGTAAAAAATGGCTTAAATAATGATATTGATGAATCTACCAATCCTGCGATATGTTCTTTGCATTTTGGATCTGCCAATATCACATCCTTGAACTCTTGGCTTGTTTTCTCCTCATACCCTAATCTATAAAGTATTGTATCTTTTGAAACAATAAGTTCAAAATGCTTACAGATATCAGGCATCATTGACCATTCCTGTTCACTGCATGGCGAAGCCAAGGATATAACAGCCAATAAGGAATCTATTTCCTGTCGCTGCTGATAGTAGGAATCATCCATGAAAGATGGGTGAATGGCAACAATCCTATCAAGCAAAAATAACCAATTAATAAAGGCATTGATATTTCCGACTCTCAACTCATGCCTACATAGTTCAAACAAAACTGTTATGATAAGATGGTCAATTAAACCATCTGTCTCAATCTTATGAAACATTAAGCTCAACGCTTTAACAAACAGATTTTTTGCACTATACATGAGGTCAAGCCCTTTATAAGCAAACGCCAACATTCCAGCTGCTTGAACGAGTATACCTTTCGTTTCTTCCTTTTGGAATCCTACTATACATTTTCCAAAATGCCTGATAGCATTAAGATAATCATCCTTTTCTAAGTTTTGTACTCCTCGGGTAAAATGAACTTCAGCCGATGATATTTCCGAATGTCTCTTGGCACTTTGGTCAGCAACCATGTCAACAATCTCCTCAAAAACAGGATTGCCAGATACTAAAGAACCTATTTGTCTTATAATCTCTGCATGCATCTCAAAAGAAATATCAATATGACGAGGAACCTCTTTAAGTGCATCTCGAAGCTGCACAAGAGGCTCTGCTATATTTTTTTCCTTAATTTGAGAGTTGATAATTTGAGTTTCAAGAAGACTAATTTTCAGATATAGATATGAACTTTTATGTTCGTCATCCTCAGATAGTTTTTGAAATAAGTCATTCCAATACTTTTCTTCATTTTGAATGCTCAGTTCTTTTTGGAAAAGGTTAAGGACTATGGCTGTATTTACTAAATTATAGAGATTATAGCACTTCTCTATACTTATAGGATTTATCTCCTTTTGCATCATATCCTTCAACAGAAGATATTGCTGATACATTTCTTCAGGATCTTCAAACCAATAAAAGGATGTCCAACCTATTTGATAGATTACATTGAATACCTGCTGACTAGTTCCATATTTTCTTGCTTGTTCTAAAGAAAGAGAGAATCTTCCTTTAATTTCAATTTTAGGAAGTTCTAATTCTCGTGATAAAATAGCAGCAGCCAATAGATCATCAATATAAGCAGTATCCAATCTGCCATTTAACTTGGTCTCGCCAATTCTACTGTCTATTTCTGCAAGTTTTTCTCTTTTTCTTTTGTCACCAGCTCCCTCAACATTCACTTTATTAAGTTGATCATCCAAATTAAGAGTTTTGATAGCTATATCATAACAATCTCTTTCAAAAACGGCCTGCTTATACCAATTCAAATCAAAGATGTAAACATCAACTGAATAGTCTGCTTTATACTTATCATACAAATCAGCCTTATTCTTGGAAGGTACAAGTTGGTTTGTACAAAAGTAGATTTTATTAAAACCTCTACCTGTACCAACAATTTTCTGTACATCACTTTGAATTTTGGATTTCCAGTCTTCCTTACAACTTATAGCAAAAGCCCATTTTTCGTTACCTTTACAAGCATCTGAATAATACCATTTTTCAGAAATCGCATCATCCACTGAATACGTTTCAAGGTCTGTCTTTCCATCCCCACCACCAGCAGGTCCTGTCGATGGAATCAGGTTAGGGGTAACCAGTTTACCTACCATTTGTCTGGTCATTTCCTCAAACTGGTCTTGCTTCATATTTTTTGATAGATTGTCCATATAGAAGCAAAACATATCTTCTCCCATAGTTTTTTCGGTATGAGAATCTGAAAAACATTCAGGTCTCAGTTTCCGATAAAACAGATAAGGGCTTTTGATATCTTCCGTATCTATTTCCATTCCAAAAACATTCATATATTTTTCCTCCATTGATTTATTGTAGATTCTTCGAGTTTGATTATTTTGTAAATCTATGTCTGTACAATTGTCCATATGGCAATCACGCAAAGACCTTACATTCAAAAAATCTTGTAAACCTGGATATGGTGATTCCAAAACTACAATATTTGATATTGTTGATTTTTGCCATTTTCTGGAGCTGGGCAAAGTTTCAATTTGGTATATTCGCCAGCATTTATTTTATTACATAATTCTGCCTCAAACTTGCTTCTGTCTTCTTGAATAAGAAGCCTTGTCTTTGGAAGTATATTTCTAAGAATATCAATATCTCCAGCTTGCCGTTTTGCTAACCCTTCATCCAATAGCTTGCAAAAATCTTGAAAAGTCTTTATCGGAGTTTTCAACAAGCTATTGCATTTTTCTGTAAGTATATACAAATTGTTCAGCATGTTATGGATAATATCAAGAACCAGCAACAACTGATCTTTAGAAGGCTCTACTACTGAATGTACAGAGTCGTTTCCCATAAAACGTATTGTATGCAAACGATCTCTATCATTATGAGTAATAATGCCTTTCTTGCAAAGATTGTTGATCTTTGTTTCCAAAGACTTCCCGTCTATATTTTGGTCCACACATATAGCTTCAACCAAAACCCTGAATCCAGCTGCTGCTAACAAAAAACACTTTCGATTTAAAGCTTCTAACGTTTCATTGTAAATTTTACTGATTTTGGAAGGAATATACCAAGTATCAGTAATTTTGTCAGCTATTGGTTTTTGAACGGGATATGTCTTTTGGGTAGTATTCAATGTCATATTTCCATATTCATCATAATCAACATCACTCTCTTCTTCCGATTCTGTGAGAAAAGCAACAGATTCGCAACCACAACATTTGACTAAATAGAACCTTGTAAGCCACCAATAATCTTCATCACTTGATTCCTCTGTTTTTGCTATTACATCATGCCAAGTTTCTTGCTTACATGAATAACAGTAACATTGAATTTTATCTTCCTTTTCCATATTTACATAAAAAATAAAAAAAGTGGTTAGATTCCAAACTCTTTAATTCTCTGCTCCTCAGCCAATGAGCTCACGAGCAGTTGTCCATGCTTCTCTGCAACAATGTATCTATCCAAGCCTTGAACTACCACCTTGCTTTCATCGGCTGCATGAACCACGCAGTTCTTGCAATCGTAGAGGCGGATGTCTTTGCCTACTTTGGCGTTGCCATCTTTGTCCTGCGGGAGGAGGGTACGGAGGCTGCCCCAGCTGCCAAGGTCGCTCCAACCGAACTCGGCGGGGATGGTGAAGATGTCTTTCGACTTTTCCATTACGGCATAATCGATACTGAGCTTGTCGCAGGTAGGGAAGAGTCGGCCTACGACCTCTTTTTCTTTGTCGGTGTAGAAAGACGGTGCCATCTCGTCCATGATGGCTGCGAGCTTGGGCTGGAAAGTGCGGATGGCTCGGCTGATGGTGTCGATGTTCCACACGAAGATGCCAGCGTTCCAATAGTAGTTGCCGGCGGAAAGGTAGTGCTCGGCGGTGGTGAGGTCGGGCTTTTCCTTGAAGGCTTCTACCTTATATATCTCGTCTGTGTTGGT
>ERZ1026874.1810-NODE-1810-length-10784-cov-14.514493_pt1 | contig 10784 bp, 3 predicted proteins | sample MGYA00380167_ERZ1026874 | MGnify/ENA primary metagenome ERZ1026874 (study PRJEB33269, sample SAMEA4719803) | human gut metagenome | biome: human-associated habitat; feature: organic feature; material: feces | place: Cameroon | collected 2013-10 ...
GAAAGAAAGGATTGAATGGAAATTATGCACAGCAAATTTCTGAAATTGCAGACGGCGCTTTTGTCTGTCCTGCTGTTGTTCAGCGTACTGCTGCCCCAGACGGCCTTAGCCGCGGGCGGCACCACCGACGCAGCGGCCGCGCAGGATACTGTTACGCTGGTCGACCCTGATACCTTCAACTCGTGGGAAAAGATCCAGGGTACCCGCAGCATCACGCAGGGCCGTATCTGGGCCGACAAGACGGTCTCGGAGGATGAGATTAAGTTCTCTACCAATTCCCCGCTGGACAAGCAGGGCGAAACCGTCAGAAAATCCGATGGTTCGGATTTTCTGGTCGCCCTGTCGGCCCTGTCGTCCACGTCCTCGCTGACCAAGCCCGAACCCCAGCCCATTGATATTGTGCTGGTGCTGGATGCTTCCGGCAGTATGAGTGACCCCATGGGCCGCAATGACAGCACCAAGAGAATCGATGCGCTGAAAGCCGCCGCGAACAATTTCCTGGCGGCAGCCAAGAAACAGAACGATGAAATTGAAGACCCTGCAAAGCAGATTAAGGTTTCCATCGTAAAGTTTGCCGGTGATAAAACCGACAAGGTCGGCAATGACAAATACAGAGACGGCGGGTATGAGTACAACCATTCCCAGATCATGCAGGATCTCACGCTGTGCAACAGCACCAACTTAAGCACCTTAAAAAATGTTGTAAACAGCATAAAGCCTGCCGGTGCCACCCGTTCTGATTACGGCATGGAGCTGGCCCAGACGGCCCTTGGCAAGGCCAGTGCCCGCAGCAATGCCAAAAAGGTTGTTATCTTCTTTACGGATGGCAAGCCAACCTCTCAAAGTAATTACGACGCAGGAGTTGCTGGCGGTGCCATTAACACGGCCAAAACAATAAAAGGCAGCGGTGCCACCATTTACACCGTTGGCATTTTCAGCGGTGCCAACGCTGCGTCAGATCCTAATAATGAGCGCACGTCTGATGAAAACCGCTTCATGCATGCAGTGTCCAGTAACTATCCTGATGCTGCTTCTTCTTGGGTTTCCACCGGTTGGTATAGTGGTTATTATAATATTGACCTCGGCACCCGTGCCGAAAATTCCAACTACTACAAAACCGCTACCAACGCGGATGAACTGAATACCGTATTCCAGGACATCTTTACAGATGCCACCTCTGATCCCCCGGTTCCCACGCTGGTGGAATCGGGCAAAAACGCCACCGAGAGCGGCTATGTAACGTTTGAGGACCCCCTGGGCGATTACATGACCGTTACGGATTTCAACGCCATTGCTTTCAGCGATAAGATCTACACAGCTCCCACCAAAGAGACCCGCGGCAATGTTACCACCTATACCTTCACCGGCACCAACAAGGGCAACGTTGCCTACCCGCAGAATGTCGACCTGAATAAAATCATTATCACGGTCACCCACGACACCAACCTTCAAACCGGCGACAAAGTCAAAGTCGAGATCCCGGCCGCCCTGCTGCCCCTGCGGTATTATAATATTGCTGAGGATAAGGGCGGCAAGATTTCGATGGAGATCACGCCGACCTATCCTATCCATATTTTCTACTCCGTCAGCCTGAAAACCGAAGCCAAGCAGCAGATGACCTCCGGCGTTATCACGGACCCCGCCCTGGCCAGCTATGTTGCCGCCCATATCGAGGAGAGCGGCAAGGCCTACTTCTACTCCAACCTGTACACCGGCGTACGCAAGGGTAAGGATGACAAGGGCAATCCTTACACCGCCGGCAACACCACGGCTTCTTTCGTGCCTGCCGAGACCAACAGCTTCTATTACTACACCGAGGATACCCCGCTGTACGAGGATGAGGCTTGCAAGATTCCTGCCAAAAATGTGAAACCCAACACGCCGTACTACTACGACCTGCCCTACTATGAAACCGGCATAGTAGATGCTAAAGGCAGCCTGGAAGAGCTGCACAGCCGCATCAAGATCAGCATTGCCACCCAGAAAGAAATCGATGACACCCTTAAAGTCAATAAAGACGGCGTATATTACGTCCCCGAAGGCACGCTGAAGGGCAGCTATCCCCAGACACTGGACAACCAGATCGGCGGCAAGGAAGAGAACAACACCAACACCGCCAGCCGCCGCATCGATTTTGGCTGGGACAACAACTATACCATCGGCCGCCTGTACCTGGGCAACAACGGCAAGATCGGCTATAACACCACCGGCAGCCTGAAGATCACCAAGACGGTCGCCAAGGCTGATCCATCCTACAGCCCCGATGCCGAGACCCTGTTCAGCATCCAGGTAGACCTGGAAGGCAACGGCGCAGATGGCACTTACACCTACACCATCGACGGCGTCACCAGCGATTCGTACACGTTCAAAAGCGGCGGTGTCATCACCCTGAAAGACGACCAGACCGCTGAGATCGAGGGCCTGCCCGCAGGCTGCCAGTATACCGTCAGTGAGCCGACCCTGCCCGCCGGGTATACTTCCAGCATCGATGCCCCCGCCGGCGTGATTGCCGCCGGTAAGGTCCAGGATACCGCCCCGGTGGTTACTGTGACCAACACCTATGAGCCGAGCAATGCTGTCCTTAACGGCAGCACCAGTCTGGCCGGTGAAAAGATTTTGAATGGCCGCGACTGGCTGGGATCGGACAAGTTCACCTTCCAGCTGGAAGCTGTTTCGCCGAAAGATGCCCCTATGCCGGCGACGGGCGATTCCAAACAGGTAACGCAACCCGAGGGAACCACTCAAGGCATCCATGCCCCGTTTAATTTCGACGACATCACCTACACCAAGCCCGGCACCTACATCTATGACATCAACGAGATCATCCCCTCCAACGGCATTATCGGTATCTCTTACGACAGTACGATCTACCGTGTGACCGTTACCGTCACCGATGACCACGAGGGACACCTGACCGCGGCTGCCTCCATGCAGAACCTTTCTGACAAATCGACGGCAACGCTTGCCACCTTTACCAATACCTTCGCCGCCAAGGATGAGACCCTTGTGCTGGAGGCCATTAAGCGGTTTGAGGACAAAGACGGCAATGCCCTGACCCAGACCAACGGCCAGTTTGCCTTTAAGCTGGATAAATCCCAGGTGGATGAAAACAACAACCCGTTGCCTGCCGACCATGATCCCCCGATGCCCGCTTCCGCGGACGCTGCCAGCAACGCATTGGGCCGCGTTACGTATGTGCTTAACTACAATTCTACGCTCGACCTTAACAACACCTACTATTACCAGCTTTCCGAGGTCGACAAGGGCCTGGAGAATATCACCTACAGCAGCGAGCGCTATCTGATCAAGGTCACCTTTACGGTTGAAAAAGAAAACGGCGAGGCCGTCCTGCAGGCCCACCCCACCTACTATAAGTGGGATGACGCCCAGAAATGGGTACAGCTGGACCCGCAGGCCAGCGAAAGCGGCATGACCTTTACCAACACCTTTACCGGCACGACCACCGCAAACCTGTCTGTCTGCAAGTTCCTTGAGGGCCGTAAGTGGATGGATGGTGATACGTTCACCTTTACCCTGACCCCCAAAGACGACAACACCCCCATGCCGAAGGGTGAAAACGCCGACAAGCTTACGATCACCAATACATCCAACTACGTAACGGAAAAAGACCGCACTGATTCTTTCGGCGAGATCACCTTTACCAAGCCCGGCACTTACGTTTATACCATTTCCGAGGATGCAGTCACGCTGCCCGGCTTTAAGAACCATCCCGGCGATATAACGGCAACCGTAACGGTTACCCGGGAAGGCAACGAACTTACCAGCACGGTCAGCTACAGGGACGCCGATGGCAAAGTTAACGAGGCAGGATACGGTTACTTCACCAACACCTACAGCCCTGACTCGTACACGGTTTCTACCTCGGTGCTGTTCACGGCCAGCAAAACACTGAAAGAACGCGGCTGGCTGCCCAACGAGAACTTCACCTTTGTGCTGACCGGCGACGAGCGCAACCCCGTCGGCACCCCGATGCCTGACCACTGCGAGGCCGTTGCCAACAGCAGCCACACGACCGTTACGCTGGGCGATAACGCAGACCTTACCTTTACCAAGCCCGGCACCTACACCTACTACATCACCGAAAAGAAGGAAAGCACCCCCGGCCTTATCTACGACACGTCCAAGTATAAGGTCGTTGTCACGGTGAAGGATAAGGATGCCGACGGCAACAACATCGGCAAGAGCGGCATGCTGACCGGCAGTGTGCAGTATTTCAAGGGCACGTTGGGCGAAAACGGCGAGTATACGTTCAACGACAAGCCCGAAACCGTCAACATTGCCGCCTTTACCAACACCTATACCCCCGAACCGGCTACGCTGAACGGCGAGGAGAATCTCTCCGTTACCAAGAAGCTGGTAGGCCGCGAATGGGGCAACGAGGAATCGTTTACCTTTACCATTGCCGCTGCTGGCGATAATGCCGAGAACACCCCGCTGCCCGACGAAAAGACCCTGACGCTGACCAAACCCACCCCCGACGGGGATACCGCCACCGGCCACTTCGGCGACATTACTTACACCAAGCCAGGTGAGTACAGCTACACTATCCGCGAGGTGCAAGGTGCCGATGGAACGGCCGCCATCACCCAGTGGGACGATTCCGTCTACACCGTGAATGTGACCGTAGAAGACAACGGCGCCGGCAAACTGCGCATCACCGACGTCAAAGTGGAGAGTGACGGCTCCAACTACAGCGATATCTCGTTCACGAACCGCTACGAAGCCGACCCCAACCCCACCAAGACCGTGACGGATGAAAGCCACAACAACATCGACAACACGCTGGTAAGCCCCGGCCAGAAGCTGACTTATACCATCCATTGGGTCAACAATGCCGTGGATGCTACCGGCAAGTACACACCCGCTGAAATCACCGTTACTGACACCGTGCCCGCCAATACCACCTTTGACTCCGCCGACAACGGCGGCACGTGGGACAAGACGGACAACAAGGTGACCTGGAAGTTTACCGCCGATCCTAACACGGAAGGCAACGTAAGCTTCACCGTCAAGGTCAACGAGAGCATTTCCGGCGAGAACGGCGAGATCAACAACTACGCCTTGGTAGGCAACCGCATCACCAACACCACCCACAACTACCTGCCCGGCAAGACCGCTGACAAGGATGCCAACACCACCCTGAAAGTGGGCGACGAGCTGACCTACACCATCAAGTACAAGAACCTGGAGGACGCCCCCGCCACCGTAACCGTGACCGACGCTGTGCCCGCCGGCACCGAATTCGTGAGCGCCGACAATGGCGGCGTGTGCGAGAACGGCACCGTCACCTGGAAGATTGACGACGTTGCCTCCGGCACGGAAGGCTCCGTGAGCTTCAAGGTTCGCGTAACGATGGATGCTGTGGGCAAGAGCATTGAGAACCAGGCCGAGGTCAAGATCGGCGACCGTGCCCCGGCACAGACCACCAAGACCGAGAACAACAACATTGAGAAGCCCTCCCCTGCCAGCGTGACCCTGACCGCACACAAGACGCTGATCTCCGATGTGGGCAATCACACCCTGGCCGCGGGCGAGTTCGCCTTCAACCTGCTGGAAAATGATGGCAAGGACGGCAAGATCGTTCGGACCGCCGCCAACGATGCCGAGGGCAACGTGACCTTTGAAGCGCTGAGCCTTGACACCATCGGCAACTACACCTACACCATCTGCGAAGTCGACGGCGACGTGGGCTACATCACCTACGACGGCAGCCAGTACACTGTGACCTTTAGCGTATACGTCGCCAAGGACGGCAAGCTGGCCGCTACCGAACCGGTCTACAGCCTGAACGGCAAGACTTTTACCACCGCAGAATTTATCAACCACTACACCGCAGAGCTGCCCGCGGACGCCAGCTTCAGCCTGAGCGCTACCAAGACCCTGACCGGCCGCAGCATGATCGACGGCGAGTTCTTCTTTACGCTGGAGGACGAGGGCGGCAACATTGTGGCCACCGCAAGCAGCGACGCCAAGGGCAACATCCTGTTCCCGGCCGTTGGCCTGAAAAACGTGCAGGCCGCCTACACCGCCCTGCTGGCCGCTGCCGAACCTGTGCAGCCTGCTGCAGAGCCCACCCCCGCTGAGGACGAGCAGCCCGTCAAGATCGAGAACGGCGAGCAGGCCCCCCTGGAGACCGCTGTGGCCGCCAACAGCCTGGAGGACACCCCCGCTGTTGTGACCGACGCCGAACCCGAAACCGAACCTGAAACCAAACCCGAAACTGAACCCGCGCCCACCGTGGATACCGATGCTGTGCAGGCCCTGCTGACCCGCTGGTATACCATCCGCGAGTACGCCCAGGGCAAGGACGGCGTGACCTACGACGCCAACACCTACATGGTCCGTGTGCCGCTGGTCGACAAGGAAGGCACCGGCACACTGGTTGTTGACAAGGACAACATCCAGTTCTTTGCCGCAGACGGCGAGACCCCGCTGGATAACAACGCTGTCGTGTTCAACAACTCCTACGCAGCCGAGGGCGTTGATCTGACCGTGACCGCCCAGAAGCAGCTGACCGGCCGCAGCATGGCGGATGGCGAGTTCAGCTTCCGCCTGAGCTGCAATGACGATCCCGCCAATGAGCAGACCGTGACCAGCGACGCCAACGGCCGCATCGCCTTTGCCCTGCACTACGATGACAAGGACGGCACCGGCACTCAGGAGACCCACACCTACACTGTGACCGAGGTGCATGGCGACAATGACACCATCACCTACGATGACACCGCCTACACCTTTACCGTGGAGGTCATCGACGATGGCACCGGCCACCTGACCACCAAGGTCACCCAGCCCGAGGCAATGGTCTTCCGCAACGTGTACACCCCCAAGGCCACCAGCATTACGCTGGCGGGCAACAAGGTGCTGAACGGCCGCGCCCAGAAAGCCGGCGAGTTCACCTTTGAGCTGTGCGACGCCAACGGCGCAGTGATTGCCACCGCCGCCAACGGCGAGAATGGCTACTTTGCCTTCCCCGCCCTGAGCTACGACGAGGCTGGTGAGTACACCTACACCGTGCGCGAGAAGGACACCGGCGTTGGCCGCGTGACCTACGACAAGACCGTGTACAGCGTGACCGTGCAGGTACGGGACGAGGATGGCCAGCTGAAAGCAGACATCATCCTGCCTGCCTCCGGCCTGACCTTTACCAACACCTACACACCGGAGCCGGCCCAGACGCCTGCCCCGACCCCGAAACCGACTACTTCCCCCGCACCGGCGGCAACGGCGGCTCCCACGCCCGCTCCGGCGCGCATCCCCCAGACGGCAGACAGCTTCCCGCTGGCTTTGCTGATCGGCCTGCTGGCCGTCAGCGGCGGCGCACTGGCTGTGCTGCTCACCGCACGCAAGCGCGGCAAGAAGTAACGACACTTCCGGCATAATTTCCTCAAACCGGAACACCCCCGCATCCCAGACAGCGCAAGCTGCAGGATGCGGGGGTGTTCTGTTTATTGTTTGTTTACTGTTTAGGAGAATGGCGTTTTTTACGCCTGCGTAGGATAAGGACCACCACCAGCAGGATGATGACAGCGGCCCCGATATACAGCGTGTAGGCACGCCGGAACGACCGCGCCGTATAGTGGATGACCGCCTGGACGGGCTGGGTGGGGGCGTCGTCCTCGCCGTTATAGGCCACCCGCTTGGCCTGTACGATCAGGCGGTGGGTGTTGATGCCGTAGGGCGTGCAGGTCATCAGGGAGAGCCAATCCTGCCCATGCAGGATGCGCAGGGCTTTGTTCAGGGTCTCGAAATCATCCTTGGGGACCATGGGCAGGATGTTCTCGACCCGGTAGGCGTGGACCTCGCCCAGGATGTGCAGGTAGATCATGTCCCCCTCTTCCAGCTGGTCGATGTCGCTGAACAGCCGCGCGGAGGGCAGACCACGGTGGGCTGCCAGCACGCAGTGGGTGTTTTCGCCGCCCACCGGCAGGGCCGTACCGGGCAGGTGCCCGGCACCCACCTGCAGTACGCTGTCGTCGGTGCCGTGATAGATGGGGATGGTCTGGTTGATCTTGGGGATGGAGATCATCCCCATGACGCCGTCGCCATTCAGATTCAACAGGGCATTGTATTCGTCGTCCGCCTGAACACCCTCGCCGGCGAAGAGGTCCCCGGCGAAGGTATTCTCTGTAATGGCGGCGTTGTGGGCCAAGGCGGCCTGCATCTCGGCTTCGTAGGTTTCGGGCGAAGCCTCGCTGACAGCCTCCTGATAGTCGCTTAACGTGCGGTCCTGCCGCAGATTGTTGAGCTGGTCGGCCACAGTGTCGTGGGCAAACAGGTACAGCCCCACGAGGAAAACAAGACCGAACAGAATTTCTAGGATGCGATATTTCATTCGCGGTTCTGGCGGCGCTTGATGTACAGGATCGCGGCCACAGCGGCAGCCATCAGGGCCAGGCCCAGACCAGCCAGCAGGTTGGCGCCTGCACCACCGGTAAACGGCAGGGTCAGGCCGTGCTGGTTGACGATGTTGAAGCGCAATACGCCCTTTTCATCCGTAGTATAGTTCGTAGTATCGTTATCGGCACTCCTTACGGTATATTCCCAATGATAGCCATCTTTTTCGTTATTTTCAACCCAACGGATCGTCAGCGTAATATCCTCATCCAGCTTTTTATAGCCGGTAGGGGCCAGAACTTCCTTGATGGTATAGGTACCGTCTTTCAGACCGTCAAAACGCAGGACGCCTTTTGTTGTCGTATTCTTACCGTCGCCCGTCATACCAACAATTTTTTCGCCGGTCTGGACATTGGTATCGCCTTTTGCAGTATACTTGGTCGTATCACCGTTCTTGGGGTCTACCGTGGTATAGCTGTCGTTCACCTTATAGTAGCTGCCACCGTCAGCATCCTTGGTGAAAGAGTAGCCAGTCACATTCAACTTTTTGATTGCATCTGTTCTAGAATCTGCATCTGCTTCAATCATGAACTGTGCGCCGGGCAGGTCATCGTCCTTGGGACTTTTCTTGCTGATCTCAAAGCCAGCCACGTAGGTGTATACATGCTCGGCCGGGGTCTTGGCCGTGGAGGGGTAGCCGTCCTGGCTCTGGTTGGGGTTGTTGGAGTATTCCAGATAGGCGGTGTTGGTGTTGGGGGTGTTGCCGATGGAAGCCTTCTCATTGATAGTGGCCGTGTAGGTCACAACCACATCCTGACCCTTCTTTTCCACGAGGTTTTTCAGTTCAATATTGATGTACAGCTTCTGGCCAGGGGTCGCATTGTTGGTTACGCTGTAGTTGGTGCCGTCGGTGGAGTAGGTCACTTCGCAGTTATCTTTGTAGTTCTCGCCGCCTACAGTAACAGTCATGCTATCAACGCCGTTAAAGGTCAGGCCGCCGTCCAGTTCATCGTGGATGATGTAGGTGTACTCCTCGTAGCCATCCATGGTGGAAGTATGCGAGGTCAGCTTGTAGCTTACGGTCTCGCCCATAGCCGCGTTGTTGGCCTTAACGGTGGTGTTGCCTTCGACAATGTCCTTCTGCAGACCCATCGTCTGGCTCTTGACCGAAATATCGGTCGAGTCGACCAGTTTGACGAGGTACTTGGTGTAGGATTCGTTATCTTTATCGGCCAGCGATTTGTCACGGTCTTTGACAAGGTAGTAACCGGGGGCCAGACCTGCAAAGACCATTTTGCCGTCGACTTTCTCTGCCGTCGCATAAGCCTCCGTCAGGCGGGCACCGACGATCTCGTTAAAGATGTCTGCCGTGGCGGCGTTGTTATTGTTGTTCAGGGCCACGGCCACCTTGGTGGCATCGTTTACGCCAGCCACCAGCGTTTCGCCGTTATCGTACAGAACAGGGTTCGTATGCTGCAGAGCATCAATCATGGCTGCGTAATCGTTGCCGCTGGTAATAACACCAGAGCCCCAGTTAATGTCCGACAGGTAGCTCTCGGTTACGTCTTCATTCTTTTCGTTCTTAACAGTACCCTTGCTGAAAGTACCTGCAAAAATCTGATAAGCTTCATACGTATGCCCGGCTGCCGGGTTATCAATGGTCAGGGTGTACGTTTCCTGGTTGACCAGGTCATCGGCCATGGCAGGCAGTGCGCACATAAAGGTGAACAATACTGCCAGGGCCGCGGTCAGGAGCCGCTTTGCTGTTTTCATTTCTTTTGTCCTCCGTTTTCTTTATGTTTTTTGACCAGAACCAGAATTAAACCTGTGCCTGCCGCCAGCATCAGCACCAGCCAAAGGAGCGGCTGGCTGCTGTCGCCGGTTTTAGGCAGATGCCACAGCCCGATGCCGGGGGTGGCGGGGGTATCCTCCTCGTCCGGCTCCAGGGTCGGGCGCGGTGTCGGGGTGGGATCCGGGCTGGGGTAGCTGTGGCGGTCCAGTTTGGGGTAGGATGTCACTTCGTACTCCCAGACATCCGGCTGGGTCTGGGGCATGCTCAGATCCAGCGATGCGTTATAGGGCACACTGACCAGATAGTCCTTGGCGCTGTAACGGTAGGCCGCACCGTTGAGGGCGGGCAGCCGTACCAGATACATGCCGCACACAAGGTTGCCGGCCGTGCCGGTATAGCGGGCGGTGGTGTCGGTGCAGGTCTCGTAATTTATCTGCACCGTTGTGGCAGGTTCCAGGCGCTTTTGCTGGATCAGCTTTACCGCCTGTGCGGCTTTTTCGTCCCACACGCCCTGCCAGACAGAACCGGGGATGTGCCCGTTGTCCGGGGTGGGCTGCGGGGTCGGTTCCGCCGGGGTTTCCGTGGCCGCCGGGGTCGGCGTGGGGTTGGCTTCGGCCTCCTGCTGCTGTTTTTC
>ERZ1026874.1816-NODE-1816-length-10757-cov-26.819847_pt1 | contig 10757 bp, 5 predicted proteins | sample MGYA00380167_ERZ1026874 | MGnify/ENA primary metagenome ERZ1026874 (study PRJEB33269, sample SAMEA4719803) | human gut metagenome | biome: human-associated habitat; feature: organic feature; material: feces | place: Cameroon | collected 2013-10 ...
GCACACGTCAAGGTTATGATTATGATGGTGATGGATATACAGAATTGCCAGAGTTAAACAATCAAACATTTGGTCTTAATTCATTTCTTCGTTTGAATCCTTATTCTAAGTTAAGTCTACAATATCACGGAATTCATGAGTTCCGCCGTGGTGGTAACAAACTTAACCAAGCACCTCATGAGGCTAATATTGCAGAGCAAGTTGAGCATAACATTCAAGGAGGTGGACTCACTTACGACTTTTATTCGCCTAACGAGAAAAATCGTTTATCTGCCTATTTTTCATTTCAAGCCACAGGTCGCAAAAGTTATTATGGTGGAATAGGAGAGGGGACGGAAGAAGATAAGGAAACTGCAGAGAAGGCATATGGTACGACTCATAATTTTACTTATGTAGCAGGTACGCAGTATGTTTATTCATTCGATAAATTGCTCTTTATGCCATCTGACTTAACTCTTGGTGGAGAATATAACTTCGATGGTTTGAAAGATTTTATAATTGGTTACGATCGACACTTTAAGCAAGATGTGCGCATTGGTAGCTTCTTCTTTCAAAACGAATGGAAAAATAAGCAGTGGAGTTTCCTCGTAGGTGGCAGATTAGACAAGCATAACTTGGTGGATCATATTATATTTAGTCCGCGAGCAAATCTCCGTTTTAATCCTACAGAAAATGTGAATCTTCGCGTAACTTATGCGGGTGGTTTTCGTGCTCCTCAAGCGTTCGATGAAGATTTACATGTGGGCGTAGTTGGTGGCGAACGACTGGTTACAACCTTAGCAAAAAACTTAAAGGAGGAACGCTCTAATAGTTTTAGTGTTTCAGCCGACTTGTATCACAGATTTGGCAATGTGCAGACCAATCTTTTGATTGAAGGTTTCTATACAGATTTGAATAATGTATTCGCCCTTCGGCAACTCAGTCAGCCTGATGCGCAAGGTAATACCGTGCAAGAGCGTTACAATGCTTATGGTGCCAAAGTGCTTGGACTGAACATTGAAGGAAAGGCTACGTTTACACGTTGGTTCTCTCTTCAAGCAGGGGTTACCCTCCAGCAGAGTCATTACAATGAGGCGATAGCTTGGAACGATGAGGTGCCAGAACAGAAGTACAAAAAGATGATGCGTACTCCTAATATATATGGTTATTTCACGGCAAGTTTTACTCCTATTAAACGATTTACAGCTTCAGTTACGGGAAACTACACTGGAAGCATGCTTGTAGGTCATGCTGCTGGTTCGGGCGTAGACGAACCTGTGGCTGTGAACACACCCAATTTTATGGAGGTTAATATGAAGTTAGCGTATGACTTCGCTATCTATAAGTATATAACCCTTCAGATAAATGGTGGTATTCAAAATATTATCAATGCTTATCAGAAGGATTTTGACAAAGGATGGAATCGTGATTCAGGTTATATCTATGGTCCTTCTTTGCCGAGAAGCTACTTCGTAGGGCTAAAGGTTAGCTATTGATTATAGCTAATAGTATTCACTCCACTATGGAGTAAAATAAGAAAACCAGGTATGGGGAAAAATGGGGTCACCCACTTTCTCATGCCTGGTTTTGTTATATTTACACCTCTAAAAATTGCACGTTGTTTGTGTAGTAAATGGCTATAGGAGTATAACAAATTTCATTAGTGTTTTTGTTTATGGAAAAATCCCATAAATGAATCACGCTTTCTAAAAATGGTTGCACGTTTATTAGCAAAAAAGGACTTGCTTTACGCAATTCGTAAATGAGTGAATTCTCATTTCTCGCTTATGAATAATGCGATTATATTCTTACACGCATAGCCCCCAAAATAAGGCGATTCTAAAAGTTTTTATTTTAGAATCGCCCTATTTTTTAGTGCTTAATTATAACTTCTTTTTTACCTCCAACTATATATATGCCGTTGTTAAGCATTTCAGTGTGACGACCTGATAGATCGTAAATAGTGTGGGGCAATTTTTTATTGTTTTTATCTGTAATTGTCTGAATACCATCTGTTTTACCTTCGAAAGATAATAGAGGGTATTGCATCATTTTAAATGAACGCAATGACAAGCATTGCGAACCTTGCATATTAACCAATAAACCAATGCTTATGGTAGTCGGCTCAGGAACTATAAAGCGGATACTATTGGATGAGGCTGTACCCTTGTTGTCCATAGCTTTATAAGCAAGCAAACTATTGCCAACTTCTGATGCAAATAGGTCGGCAGTGCAGGCTAAGGTATCGCCCTTCATGGCTACTAAATAGCAGCCATTAGCTTCGCCTTCATAATTGCCAAAATTAGCAGTAAATTCATACACGCCACGTGGCAAGTCTATTGTTTGATACAATTTATAATCAGCGAGCTTTTGAGCAAAATCATCCCAACCAGTAGTAATGGTCAGATAATCAGACTTTTGAGTGTCAACATGGGCACCCGTTAACACGTTCCCATCTTTTACTACGTTCTCTGTTTTCCAACCTTTCAGAGTCATAAAACGGTTAGGAGTTGAAGTATTAACCATGTTTGCACTATGGGTAAAAGGTGCTTCATAGTTAGTTAAGTATGTTTCTGTCACGTCCTCTCCTTGATTGTTAAAATTAAGGGCAAACACACCTGCAGAACTACTCCAAGCATCACCATCAGGACCAAATCCACTACGCACACCAGTATTCGCATTAGATGTTGCATCCTCAGCATTTCCACCGCTTTGGTTAAAAGAGTAATATACTTTTAAACCCTCAGCCTCAGCCTCCTTTATTTCGGTAGAGTTCATAGGTTCTATGATATGTGTGCGCAGTTTCTTAATTGTTGTATTGCTAAGGTACAATCCGTCCCAAACACGCCATTCATCAATCATACCAAACATAGGAGCCTCGTCACTGCCTAAAGTAAAAGATGTAAGTGTAGGCAATGCTTTACATTGGACAGCTCCGGTGCTAAATATAATGCCATCGCGCAAGAATTCTACTCTACCACTATTGTACGATACAGCATAATGGTGCCACTCATTGGGGAGCACGTAGTTAGCAGCAGATTGTGTAAATTCACCATTCATGTAAAAACGCATTTGTCCAGAAGGTTGTGTTTGCAGACAGAAAGTTTGTTTGTTTTGTCCGATGTGGTTACATGTATCGGTTAGTGCTGTTGCTCGCATCCACCAATCTATGCTAAACTTTCGTTGTCCCTCAGTGAAGGGAACTTTTTTCAATGTCAAACGTGCTGAGTTTGCAGGCATAAAATTGAGTCCTGTTTTACTATCGGCATTGCATACCGTTAGCGCTCGCTCACGAGTGAAACTACTTGCACCTGCTTCATTACTTGCTTGTAGCGTAACATCATATACGCCAGGCACAGTGGGTGTGAAAGCGATGTTACTGCCATCTCCCTGCATTATGGTGGGATAATTCGTCAACGTCCATGTGCTTTGTGTGGGAGCATAAGCTGATATGTCTGTTAACTTTACGCTCTCTCCTTTTACAACTGTTGCAGGTTCTACATCGAATGCAGCTTTTGGAGCTGCTGTTTTAACCTCAATGTTTTGTTCGGATGTAGCTACATGTCCTTCAGCATCGGTTACTTTTAACATTACTTGGTAGGTACCACTCTTATCGTATGAGGTTGTGATGCAAGGTAATACACCTTTGCTTGTGATGGCACCTAAAAGCGTCCATTCATAGCTGTCGCCCTCTCGCTGTTGGTTTGCTACAAAACTTACCCTGTCGCCACATGAAATAATATGTTGTGAACATCTAAACGAGGCACTCACTGCTGCAGCTGGCAACACTTGCAATGTGGTATCACTTGTGACTTCTTTGCCATTTACATCTATCGCAACCACCTTAATGTGCTGCATACCTGGTTGTTTAAAGGTGAATGTAGGCGAGGCACCTACCACGTTTTCTTCGGCATTAGCACCTGTTGTTGTCCAATGCAGTGTGGCTATGTTAGTAGTTCCTGTGGCATGTAACGTAGTGGGTTGTCCTGCTACAATGCCACTATCAGGCGCTGTGATTGCTACATGTGTTTGTGAGCCATAGTTTAAGCGCTGTGCAAGGTTCGTGTTTGTAGTATACCTACCATTGCTGAAAGTGGCGTGATAACCGTTAGTAGTGTAATCTTGTAAAACAGTTTCATTATTAAGAGTGATAAGATTACCAGGATAGTATGCTACAAGGTCTTGTGGCAGCAATCCGTTGGCAAAACGCAATTTATAATTTTCCTTTACCTCCTCTGCAGTGCGTGCACTGCGCCAAATGCGTATTTCATCGTAATAGGCATTTTGGTCATTATTCTTATCCTTGCAAGAGAATACAAAATCGCCAAAACCACCCAAACCACTATATTCGTTAGAGGTGATAGTGCCTTTTTCCTCGCCATTAACATAGGCTATCATTCGATTCCCATCTACCACTAAAGCTATGTGACTCCATTGGTTTACTTTTAAGGCTGAGGCTATATTAAGGCGTGCGTTCGTGTTCCATCCAGCTGTAAATGTTCCATCAGCATTTGCATGAAACATAAATGTGCCCCAACCAGGACCTGCACATTGGTTCCAATCTGTTAACGACAAAGGTCGAATCCAAAACTCTATGGTGGCTTTGTCGTACTTTGAAGTGAAGACCTTCGGAAGCGTCATACCTGAATGCGTCATGTAAAGGCAGCGGTTGCTTGTATTAAGTTTTGTGGTCAAAGCACTCACCACGTTTGATTCTAAAGTGTCATAAATTGCACTTACACCATAAGAACCTTCAGCGTCTTGGGGCAATGTGAATGATGTAGCTGAGGCAGCAAGAGTGCCCAAGAGTTCACCATCTTTCGTAACTTTATAGCCTGTTAGCTTACGAGAGGTGTTAACGGGAGCTGTCCATACAAGTTTGCCATCAGCTATCGCCACATTTTGTGGAGCCTTTATGCCACGACCAGGCACTATGACTGAGAGTATGGTCTGCTTTCCTTTATTCTGTATGTTTACACCTCCTTGTTCAATAGCAAAAGGAATTTCGAGTCCTAAGCTATCTTGAACATAATCTATGATAGAGGCATTATATACATGGCCTTCTCCTATGGCTGTTCCCTTTGTATTTATGATGAAGAAATACTTCAGAGGCTCGTTTTCGTCAAAGTTTGCGCTGAGGTCTGTCAAGTCATAACCAAACTCCATCGGTTCTGTATGCAATTTGCCATCTGCCCAACGTCCTAACATGGGGATTGGGGGAGCAGGATTGGTTTGTCCATTATTTCCATCGCCTGCATACTTAAAGTGATCGAAGGCTTGTGTAAGGTCGGGTTGGGTAGCGTTTAAATTTTTAGATACGCCTGCCATCAGGTATAACTCAGAACGGTGGCTATAGTCCATATTCAACTTAATCGTGCGTAGTGGTCGATAGTTTTTACGAACTTTATAAATTTCTGGATACCACCAATTATTTGAGAATTTGCCGTCTGCTGTAAAATTTGAACCACCATAGGCATAAGGGCAATATACGAAGCCATCGCTTGCCCATGCAGCCCCCCATGAATTTACAATAATCCATGCGCCTCGCTCGTCAGCGGCTTCTTCGCCATATACGCCATTACCATTAAGGTCGAATTCTATGCGGTCATCATATCCAACGATGGTTAATGCATGGTCTACACCTGTGCCCCATTTGCCAACACAAGCCTTGCCCGAAACACCTAATGCGTCGTTTGTGGGCGTACTTGCTATGGTGCTACAAGTCATTGTGCCTGCTGCTACCCCAATACCAGCTAAACCACCAGTTGGGAAATCTTGGTCGCCATTGTGGTTCCATAACCAATTCTTTAAGGCTTCGCGTCCAGCCTCTGTACCTGTATTCTCTGGGAAGTTTGCGGGTTTAAGCATACGATTGAACATTGCTTCGTACCATTTGCTATAACCCGTCATCCACCCAAAGTCGTTTTGCGTTTCTTCTTGATTGCCAAATAACTTTGAATAAGTGCGACCACCATAAGTTTCAGCCGAAGGTACACCTATATGCTGCACAAACTCGTCCTTGCCCGAATTACCATTGGTTAAAAGCCATACAAAGTGTGTGGGATATTGATTTTTCGCTACCGAAGCATTTGCTCTGCGCCATGCATCCATTTCGTAGGTGAACATGTATCCTATGCGCGAAGCAGAACCACAGGATCCTCCATCTTGATTAAATACAGGTGGAAAATATACGCTTTCTGCATTGTTTACATGGTCGGGACGTTGAATCGCACCGGCACGCGCAGAGCTTCGCAGTGGACGCATCAAAGAATAGTCGGGATTGCACTTTGTGGAGTAGTCGGGATACTTGCTTCTATCTATGGTTTGAGCACATAATAGAGTGGGGACAATCGCACCAATTATAGCTAATGCCCCTTGCTTAATATTTTTCATTTTAATTAATTGTCTAAAAGATAAATGTTAGATTTTTGTAGATAAGATGAAGTGCTTTAGATGTGGCACATCTTAAAAAATAGCTATTTCCTCTGTGAGCTGATATTGCCTCTTTCTAACCGAGAATGGGCACGCACTCTTTTGTCGTACGTTTTAATTGATGAGAAAAAACTCACAAATTATTTCGCACAACAAGCACTGACAAAACAAGCGAATGCAAAGATTTGATTCTCTTTTTTTATCATAAGTCTTAGAATACCAATAAGAAAAGGAAATAGCATTAAGAGGATACGATAGAACTGATTCTGTAGAGGTTAGGGCATAACAAAGGATGCAGAGAGTAGCGTACACACATAATATGGCCATTCTCGGCAAACAAATAAACCTTAAGACTTACGGATTTCAGCATTCTTTAGTAAAAATCCTCAACACACAGTGGGCGGTGCACGTGTAGAAAACACATGAACACGCAACTTTTTTAGAGACGGACAATAAGTTGCGTAAGCTATGTGTTTAGTGGCAACAAATGTGGTTAATAAAACGGCATTTGGTGCAGTATAAGTAAGATTATGTAAGGCACAAAGTGCGCAAAATTGCGAATTTTGATGACTTGCAAAATGCCCATCGTGATGGATGCCGTGAGAGCAATCATAGCAATAAACAGCTGTATGGGTTTCCACATCTTCATCATGATGGTGGAAACTCACAGCTAATAATATTGGTAAATACACCAACATCAAAAGCCAAGCACACTTTAAGCGTTTATGTACTAACTTTTGCATTCCTTGTATGAAAGAATTCTATTTTGATACGAAAGGAACCTGTTTCAAAAATGCCAGTCCTTATACATATTTTTACGAATGGCATTTCAAACGAATCCCTATAAATCGGTCGCAAACTTAATTATAAAAATATTTTCCTCCAAATGTATATGTAAACTTTTTGTATTTATTAACTGTTGTGGTTTTATTAACATGAAAGATAACTGTAGTGGCAAAAGAATGCTGCAATGCAATATTAAAACTTTCCGTTAATGGCATTATAAAGTAATTTTGAATAACTACTTATATCACATTAACTAAAAGACATAGAACCTATCTTAAAGAATATAACACCATTTCTGCCATAAGTTGTTGACAAATGTAAAGCATAAGTAGGGTAGGAGGTAATGTTTTAGTAAAAAACCTTGGCAGTATTAAAAAAAATGACGAATTTAGCACCTTACATTTTAAGTGGTGTTTTCTTTTGAAAGGAAGTAGAAGCTTTTAAGGAAGATAGAGAATTTTATTTTAGGAAGTAAGATGGAGTTAGAAGAATGTGTGTTCTGCTAAGCATCCTTTTTGAAGACTTTCAATGATTTCTCAGAGAATAACTTCTTGAAAAATAACTTCTCAAAGAATAACTCCTCAAAAAATAGATACGCATAAACTCTTACAAACTAATTTATTTTTCAACGTATGTGTTGTAGGTTTATGCCTCAACCGAAACTTTAATAAACTAATATAAAATGTCAGTAATCTATAACACAAGCGAAGGCAATACTGCTGCTTTTGCTTATGCTGAAAATGCCGATGCAGAGAATCGCACTGACCGAGCTTATACGTCGGTTAAAGGTAATAATAAGCAGATGCGTAAACTATCGGTGTGGATAGCGCGACATCTAAGTCAAAAGCAATTTATTTTTATATTGGCCCTTCTTGTGGGTGTGGGTTCTGCCATTGCTGCACAGGTGCTAAAACTGCTGATTCACGAAATAGAACACATTCTGATTTCGCAGTTCGACGTTACCCACGCCAACTGGTTATTCTTGGTTTATCCTGTAGTGGGCATTTATCTCACCGCACTGTTTATTAAGTATGTGGTGCGTGATGATATTGGTCATGGTGTAACCAAAATTCTTTATGCCCTTTCGCGTAAGCAGGGTAACATTCGTGGTCACAACTGTTGGTCGAGTGTGGTAGCCTCAGCCCTGACTATTGGTTTTGGTGGTTCGGTAGGTGCCGAGTCGCCTATTGTGCTCACAGGTTCAGCCATTGGCAGTAGATTGGGACAAATTTTTAGGTTAGACCATAAGACCATGATGTTGCTTATTGGTTGCGGTGCCTCGGGAGCTGTGGCAGGTATTTTTAAAGCACCTATTGCAGGATTGATGTTTACGCTCGAGGTTTTGATGGTCGACCTAACCATGGCATCATTGCTCCCTTTGTTGGTAAGCTGCCTTACTGCCACTTGCATCACCTATGCTTGGACGGGGGTAAGCCCGATGTTTGAGTTTCAACTTAACGATCCGTTCGTAGTAAACCGTGTGCCAACGGCTGTATTCTTAGGCATTTTCTGCGGATTTATTTCGCTTTACTTTACGCGTGTGATGAACTCGTTCGAACAAGTGTTTGGACGACTAAAAAATATGTATGCCAAGTTGGCGTTGGGTGGTATTGTGCTTGCTGTGCTCATCTACTTTTTTCCGCCGCTCTATGGCGAAGGTTATAGCACAATTTCGATATTGCTAAATGGTGGGGGAGGAAGTCATGCCAACAGCGTGCTCAACAACTCATTGTTCTATGGTCATTCAGAATATTTGTTGCTCTATTTGGGCTTAATTATTTTGCTCAAAGTGTTTGCAACCACAGCGACCAATGGCGGTGGTGGTTGTGGTGGTACGTTTGCCCCCAGTTTGTTTTTGGGTTGTATAGGAGGCTTTGTATTTTCAAGAATATGGAATGAACACGGGCTATGGCAAGTAACTTTGCCCGAAACCAACTATGCGTTATTGGGCATGGCGGGTGTGATGAGTGGTGTGTTCCATGCACCGTTAACGGGTGTATTCCTCATTGCCGAGCTAACGGGTGGTTACCAGCTCTTCATTCCCTTGATGATTGTTTCGGTAGCATCTTATCTTACCATCAACACCTTTGAAAAACATAGCATTTATGCCATGCGTTTGGCGCGTAAAGGCGAGTTGCTGACGCACCACAAAGACCGTTCTGTGTTGACACTCATGTCGCTCGATGCCATTATCGATAAAGAACGTCCCTTATTGCGCCCCGATATGTACTTAGGTCAAGTTGTGCAAGCTGTGTCTACAAGCAAATCGCTACACTTTGCTGTGGTCGATTTAAAGGGAGGTCTCTTGGGCGTGATCAATGTGAACAAGATTCGAAAAATCATCTTCCGCAGCGAATTGTATAAAATGTATCGCGCCAATCAACTTATGCGACAACCTGAAGTGATTCTTAGAACGGACGATAGCATGCAGGTCGTGATGGATAAGTTTGCACGTTGTGATGCGGGAACCTTGCCCGTACTGAATCCTGAGGGTGTGTTTGTGGGCTTTGTATCACGCTCGCGCCTCTATGCATCTTACCGACAAGTAATGAAGGATTTTTCTGAAGAGTAGTTTTTAGGAACTATTTTTTTCTCCCCACTTTAAAATTCACAAACATGAAACTATACGGTTTATTGGGCTATCCCTTAGGACATAGCTTTTCGGCAAAATATTTTGCTGAAAAATTTGCCCACGAAGGTATTGATGCCGAATATAAAAATTTTGAATTTGCCCATGTTGAGGATGCTTTAGCCTATCTAACACAACAAGATGCGTTGCAAGGCTTTAACGTGACCATTCCACATAAACAAGCTATTATGCCTTATTTAAGTGGGTTATCGGCTGAGGCTGAGGCTATTGGGGCTGTAAATGTGGTATGCGTAAAGCATCAAACGGACGGAAGTGTGAAGCTATTTGGTTGCAATTCAGACGTAGTAGGTTTTAGCAATTCTATAAAGCCACTTTTGCGCCCTGACATACACACAAAAGCTTTGGTGCTTGGCACTGGTGGCGCTTCGAAAGCTGTGATGTATGGGCTGCGTAAATTGGGTGTAGACCCTATCTATGTGAGCCGCACACCTAAGGCGGGACAACTCACGTACGATGAATTAACGCCCGAGGTGATGAGTGAGCACAAGGTTATTGTGAATTGCACCCCATTGGGTATGTTCCCCAAGGTTGATGCTTGTCCTGACATTCCATATCAATACCTAACCCCCGACCATCTGCTTTACGATTTGGTGTACAATCCTCTTGAAACCTTGTTTATGAAACGTGGTGCAGAACAAGGTGCTATGGTAAAAAATGGACTTGAAATGCTCTACTTACAGGCTGAAGCAGCTTGGGAAGATTGGGAAAATGTGGTGTTTTAGCACGCCTTTAGCTGTGCGATTGGGCCTAGGCGAATAGCTGTTTTCATAGGACAAGAACCCAAGTTGTATTTTTATGACGCAAGTTTTCTTCGAAAAGTAGGCTTGCTTCGCATATACGACTTGCGATATGCCAATCCTATGAAAACGGCTGTTCGCCTAGGCCCAATCTCACCCATAACAGGGTGACC
>ERZ1026874.1823-NODE-1823-length-10724-cov-34.388509_pt1 | contig 10724 bp, 8 predicted proteins | sample MGYA00380167_ERZ1026874 | MGnify/ENA primary metagenome ERZ1026874 (study PRJEB33269, sample SAMEA4719803) | human gut metagenome | biome: human-associated habitat; feature: organic feature; material: feces | place: Cameroon | collected 2013-10 ...
TTCCAGATCTTGGTGTATATAAAAAATTATTTCAGTTATAAATTACCCAAACAGTTACATTTTGGGCTTACTTTCAAACTTAAACGTATAACTTATGATACTTTTTTTTTCAGTCAATAATCTTTGATTGTAATTAGGACCTTGAACATTGTCATAAAAATAAATTATTCCACATAGCTAAAGCATCTTTTCCTGAAGACACCACTCAAATTTAGTTAATTATCCTCTCCTTGCCTTAAGCTTTCTGTGCAATAACTTATAGCTATGCTGAAATTACTGAAATTAGACTACTACCAGTAGTTTTACAACGATTTAGGAATCACACCAATTTAGAAGGTAGCTTATGAAACTTCTAAAAGACCTTTCAAGAATGCATTTTTTATCATTGTCATTCTTATCAATGCTATTTCTAGCTATTACCTTCTTATTTACGGGGTGCGCTAGTGTACTAGGTGTTGCCGGTGAGAATATTGGTGACATTACCAAAATTAACACCTACTTTGAAAATGGTGAACCAAAGCTCAATGATGTTCTATCAAAGCTTAATAAGCCTGATTTTGAGATAAGAGATTACAACTTTAAAGTTACCAGACAAATCTATTCAGCAACACTGAGTGATTCAGATAAAAAGCTAGTTATCGTTCAATACAATGTTGATTCTACAGAAACAGACCATCCATATAGGACCTTAAAAGATGCTGTGTTCTTACTAGATTCAGATACCATTGGGAAGAACAGCATTGTAAAAGAGGTTAAATACTTTGGTGCTGCCTACTTAAATACCATGGATCAGTTCAGATACTACGTCATGTCTGATAACGAACTTAAGATTTGGACTAACCTCGGTTACAGATACTTAACAGGTAATAATAAAACAGGTTACTTTAAGCCTATACCGGAGGTAACTGAATTCTGGTAACTGAATTCTCTGTTATAAAAGATCAAATTGAATCACTCTATGGAGAGATTGGATTTTTAGAACCTGCAGATGGACTTAATATGCTAGGTACTAATGGATATGAGCATAGTGATGCTTACCCTGAGGTTCAGGTTGTTACAGGCAGTGCTATGCTATTTGCATTATCTTTGATAAACACAGCTGCTCAATACAGATCCGTTAAGTAATGAATTACATGTATCTTAACAAGTTAAAAATAAGCTTGCTCTATAAGATCAGAAAACTCAAACTCAACATTCAATTAAAGCCTGTTTTCAAATTAATCTCTGCAAACAGGCTCTACTTTTTCTAATCTAAGGCTGCAGTATCATTGTGACCTAGTTGTGATTTACTATCATCTTCAAGGCAATCAAAATAAGACAATGAAGGAATAGTATTAAAGCCATCATCAACTAATTTAAGCACCTTCTTGAAAAACAGTACGCTTATTATTGATTGTTGCAAAGATGACTCTCTTCTTGAAGGTCTATATGTTCTTTCACCAGCTAACAGCTCTTGTGCTTTATAGCCTATCCATGAGATTGCTTTGTTTCTAGCATATAACATTGAAATCAGACCTCTGTCATAATCACCAAGTGCTCTAGTGCAACAAGACCAAAGAAGACAGCAGACTATTGAAGGAGGGAACTTTTCTAAAAGAGATTCTATGACCAGGCTTGTAGCTTTTGATGGTGAGTATTCATCATCTAATGGCCTTATATAGAACTGAAGATGTTCTACACACTCGTGAAAATCAAGATCTTTCCAAAAATCTAAAACATCTTCTGTTGATGCAGACAATGCATACTCACACGAGGCTATCTTTTTCAAATTGTCTTTGAAGGTAAGAGGATCTGAGAGATCTTTTAAAGCCATGATGTAAGTGTGAGCATTACAACAAACCTCACCATTTTCAACGTAACAATCACTTTCTTTAATGTTTGGATTTTCAATGATTACTTTCTTTCTGAGCAACGATGTTAAAACATCTTTGAGCATAGAGTTAGGAGAGATCTCGTCGTTAGCACTCCTTGATTTTGTGATGATAAAAGTTCCATCATCATCAAGAAACGTAACGTAGTTACAGTAGGTACTGACGGTAAGCTTTTCTTTAAAAGATAGTGAGCTAAATTCTATGGAACGATCAATTTCTACATTTTGATGAAATTCAACAAACTGCCTAATCTTTTCAGCATTTTCGCGCTCTTCCTTTTCCCTTTGATCTAGCCTTAAAGCTGTACATTTTGGGCAGCGACATCTTAAAAATTTATTCCTTAAACCATCTTCTTTATGCCCACATTTTGGACAATAGACTACAGGCACAGCGTGTTTAGCGACATAACGCTCAGGCTTTCTGTACGTATTTACATTACAGTAAGGACACATCTTGTCGGTATAGATATTTGGAAGATGAGCTTTAAGTTTACTTACCTGTAAACCAGTAATTCGATACTTTTTTTAAAAGATCATCTACCCTTATTTCTCCTTGCTCATACTCTACAGTAAGCTCTTTTAATTCATCTGAGGGAAGATCATCAATCGATCTTAGATTATCATCTTTGTTTTCCATCATTTTCTCCTTATGCTTATTTGATTTAAAAGCTGTAAATCGAGCCTTTCTAAACGATTATTCTTAATTCTGAATAATTTTATGTTTAATGAATTATACATAATAATAATATATAAATATATTCATCTTAATTGAACAAATTTATACCATTCTTGATTGACTAAATATGTATTACATTTTGTATATACATCTGCATATACACTTGTATATACAAGAAATTTACTACCGAATTTAATTCCGGTAGTTTTTTGTAAAAAAGCTCAAAATTAAATTCGAACCTTTCATATTTAATATTTTGAAATATAAGGACTTTGATTTTTATAAAAGCACAGTTAAGAAAAGAAAATTATGCTTGTGTTTTTTGATTTTTCATTTTTTTGAGCTTTAGCTGTGACTTTTTGGAGAGGTGATTGAATACTTCTTTAGTGCAAGATCTATTTACAAGTACCCAATCTGTGATCTTAATCTTTAATCTAAAAACCGCTTATATTTAGAAAGTTTGCCCTCTTTATTTTGATGTAAAATTCTTCTGACTGATTTAAAAGAGGCTTGCTTATAGAGTTTAGTGAGGTAATAGTTAGAATGGTAAGAGATTAGTATCATCTTACTGTTAGTCTACTTAACTATTTGACTATTTACCCATACGAAATGTCTTTAGACATTCTTATTTTCTAGTCAAGATTAGCTTACTCTGATAAGATTGCGCCTTTGTGCTTTTAAAGCAGTTATAAGATGCTGTATGAATACAGCTACTGTACAACCTTACCTAAAAGACAACTTTATGAATAACACAGACAATACTATTGAAACTCCCCTTGTGCTCAATAAAAAGAAGATGCTGATCTTAGCAGTTCAGCATATGTTTGCTATGTTCGGTGCTACTATCTTAGTACCAATCCTAGTTATGGGCTTTTTTAAAGATGCAACAGGAGAAGAGTTAACCTCTGGTCTTACAGTTTCTGTTACTTTATTCTGCGCAGGTGCCGGTACTTTAATCTTCCACCTGTGCACTAAGTTACAGGTTCCTGCCTTTTTAGGATCATCATTTGCTTTCTTAGGTGGTTTCTATACTATTGCAAACTTTAACACTGGCATGTATGCAACCATGAGTGTTAATGATAAAGCAGCCTATGCCTGTGGTGGTGTGGTTGTCGCAGGTTTAGTTTATCTTGTGATGGCAGCTATTATTAAATTAGTAGGTATTGCCAAAGTCATGAGATTCCTACCTCCTGTTGTTACAGGACCAATGATTGTTTGTATTGGTCTGTCATTAGCTCCTGTTGCTATTTCAAATTCTGCTGTTAACTGGCCATTAGCCTTAGCTGCAATTCTAACCGTTATCGTATTTAATATTTGGGGACGAGGCATGTTAAAGCTCATCCCCATTTTAATGGGCGTGGTATTACTCTACATCGTAGCTTTAATCTTGGATATAGCAGGCTTTACTAATACTGATGGCTCAGCAATTATTAACTATGCTTCAATATCTAGTGCTTCGTGGGTAGGTCTGCCACCATTCCAGATGTGCAAGTTTGATTTAACAGCTATCTTAGTAATGGCTCCAATTGCAGCTGCTACAATGATGGAGCACATCGGTGATATGTCAGCAATCTCTGCTACTGTGGGTAAGAACTTTATTGCAAAGCCTGGTCTTAACAGAACCTTATTAGGTGATGGTTTAGCTACAGCCTTTGCAGGCTTCATCGGCGGTCCTGCTAATACTACCTATGGTGAGAACATCGGTGTTCTTGCTATGTCAAAAGTTTATGAGCCTAAGGTTGTAAGAATGGCAGCATTACTAGCTATTATCTTATCTGTAGTACCTAAGTTCTCAGCTATCATTTCAACCATGCCTACAGCTATCATCGGTGGTATTTCCTTTATTCTTTACGGTATGATTTCAGCTATTGGTGTAAGAAACATCGTTGAGAATAAAGTTGATCTCTCTAAGTCACGTAATCTAATTATTGCAGCTGTGATCTTCGTGTCAGGCTTAGGCTTTAAAGACGGTTTAACCTTCTCTGTTTTTGGTACTTCTGTAACCTTAACCTCACTTGCTATTGCTGCAATTGCAGGTATTGTTTTAAATGCAGTATTACCTGGTAACAAGTACGTTTTCGATGAGAACGCCATTGAAAACGAGATCCACCACAAGGCTTAGCCTTGTAAGTTAAAAGAACAGACACAGTCTGTTCTTTTATTAAATGATATTTTTACTGATGTTACTTTGGTAGAAAGTTATTTTTATTGAGAGTTATCTTGGAAGAAGATCACTTTTATAGAAAGCTACTTTTAGATAACAGACTTTTAAAACAGTTTCCTTTACAGATAAAGGTATAGATAAATTTTAAAATTTAGTAGATTGAAAAAAGGATAAATAGAATGGATTTTACAAAACAGCCTAACATTACAATCTTCAAGCACCCTCTTATCAAGCACAAGATCTCTTTATTAAGAGATAAAGAGGCTTCTACTAACAAGTTCCGTACTTTAATTGAAGAAATTGCAATGCTAGAAGCATATGAAGCTTTAAGCGATTTACCTTTAAAAGAAGTTGAAGTTGAGACCCCTCTTGAGAAGTGCAAGACTCCAATGTTAGATGGTTTAAAGCTTGCTATTATCCCTGTTCTAAGAGCAGGTTTAGGTATGGTACCAGGTCTTGATGCTTTAGTACCTTCAGCTAGAATCGGTCACATTGGTATGTACCGTGATGAGGTAACTCACAAACCAGTTCCTTACTACTGCAAGTTACCACAGAACCTTGAAGAGAGAACCTGTGTGATCTTAGATCCTATGTTAGCAACTGGTGGTTCAGCTGTTGATGCTGTCGATATGATTAAAGAAAAAGGCGGCAAAAAGATTAAGTTCTTATGCATCATTGCAGCTCCTGAAGGTTTAGAAAAACTTGCAACAGCTCACCCTGATGTTCAGATCTACGTAGGTCAGTTAGACCGTGAGTTAAATAAAGATGCTTACATCTGCCCAGGTCTTGGTGATGCTGGTGACAGAATCTTTGGTACCAAGTAAGACGCACTCTTGTAGAGTAAATTTTAAGATTTGATTTGGCTACCTTATATATAGCTTGATATGGCTTAATCTTACGAGATTTAATTAACTCTAAAGATTAGGTAAAAATCTGAGAGTGAAATAAATTCCGTGTAAACCCAATTAAGTCTGATATCATTTTACGACTTAATTGGAGTTTTAAATGGCAAAAATCAAACGTAATCCAGCAGCAACTTTTAAGCAGCTACATCCAATAAGAAGTAAGAATACACTACAGACAATGCTTTGTAAGCTAGATCTTTAGTATAATTGCTGTTATCAGGTAAAGTTGATGACGTTCTTGAATTTGTTTGACGTTTTCAATGGCTTGACGTATTCAATGTTTAGCCCTACTACAAAATTATGAATTTGCTTGTCTTATCATTTAGATGTTTACCGTAACTCAATAAAAAAGAACCTGATCTTTATTGATGTTAATATCTTACATTAAGCCATGCAGAATACTGTTTTCAGATCCTTTAAGTTTCATTCACATTTCTCAACATTAAAAGATTTAACAATATTGTTTTCTGTAATTATATTATTGACTTTAAAATTTTTAACATAACCTAATTCTTTTTCAAAATCTTTTAAATCGTTTATCGTAAAATCATCTAATTTAATGGGCAATTTTAAATTGCGTTCGTGTCTAAGCGTTTTCACACAAATGTGCAATATATATTTATCTTTAACAATATTCGTTTTTTGTGTATCTTCATCCAACACATATTCAAAGTTAAAATCCGCGTCTTTGAAATAATACTTGTCAAGCCATGACGTGTTTTGCACTTTTTCAAGAAATTCATTTTTATTGCTGTAAATGCGGGTAAAAGGATCTCCACTTTCTTCAGCATGAACCACAATGCGGTAGTTTAAATCAGTATTAAACGCTTTAACAAAATCAATTATTGAAATCATAAGATATCTCCTAAAGTTCTCTTCGACGTAACTTATAAATTAATTGGTGCAACTTCAATAATAATGTAAGGACATACACGTCATAAGGTTGTAATCTCCAATTGTTTTAAGCAAAACAGGACATCTTGGAGATGGCTTTTTTAGTCTAAAAAGCGCACTGATCCGTTTTTCAATTTTCATCAGTTTTACTCATAGGCATTGCATGCTTATATGAACTTTCATAAGAAAACACCATCGCTGTGTTAGTTTCATAAGATACATTCCTAATTGTAGATAGGAGGACTATTAGCAACTGCTTTAACCATATGTTTCTCCAAATTAAATGTTTTTTGCCGTGTTCTGCATTTAGTAATCTTCTACTGATTGTTTAACATCTTATAATTAAGTTGCTTTTCTATTAGCTCAGCCTGTCTGCAAGCGTAGCTTAACTTTTGAGAACACGATTTTTGGTAATAATAAAGAGCTTTTTGCTCATCTTTTCTTACATGAATACCCTGCTGGTAGTAAAACGCAAGATTTGCACAGGCAGTTCTGCCTTTGATAGCACAGGCTCTGTTACATGCTGCAATATCACCGTTTTCGCATTGTTTTACAAAACTTTCTCTTGTAAAACAAAGTGCAAAGCTAAACACTACAAATGCTGTTGCAATGATGAAAGCAAAGCTGAACACAGGATGGATTCTAAAATTGAACTTGAGATTTTTTAAAATGTCTTTAAATTTCATACTACACTCGCTTTTATGGTCTAATACCTTTAGCAGGTGTTTTATTGATGGTCTTTTATCGTTCTTTTTATCTAATAAACCGATCTTTGTTACAACTTTGCTCTTTGCTTTTATAAACTCCGATATATGAGATTTTGATTTGTATAACCAAGTTGCAGGTAGCAACATGGTCTTTAACTAAAATTTGAAAGGTAAGGCTATGAGTACAAAGATCTAAGAGAAATTTAGGATTGAGGAATTTAGAAGAAAATAATCATTGCCTTACCTTATGAACTAATCTTATAAAGGCATCGTTCCAGATTTAGATTGGTGTATAAAAAAAGTAAATAAATACCTTTTGAAAATCACGCTTAGGATTAAACAGCTAATTCATGATTAAAAAAAATGACAGGTATTAGGTTAATTCATGCTCTTAGGACTTATTGCGCCACAGGATAGTTTTTATGTGGCGTTTAGGATATATAGGTATTATTCAGTTAAGATTTGCACTTAAAATTCATTGTAAGCTTAAACTTCCTGATACTCAGTAAAAGCTCTTACTTTAGGATCAGCATTGAAGACAGCTGCTATTCTTAAAAGCTCTGTTTTCTTAGGCACAATATTGCCATAGTCTCGTGTTTTAATCTGCTCTACTGCATCAAGTAGTTTTGACTTTGCTTCAGTCTCATTTTTTGCATACTTAAATTCAAAGACGATTCTTCTGTTATCTGTATTTACAACTAAATCAGCTCTACCCTTTGCTTCATGAACTTCAGATAGCACTTTCTGATGTGCACCTAACAGGTAAAGCTTTAACATATTCTGTACTGATGATTCTGACACGATTGGATAATTGTCATAGGACACAGAGTTTAAAGCACTGTTAAAGAGATTGATGATGTCATCAACAGTGCCTACTTCTAACAGGCTTCTACCATAGTCATCAGTGATATCGGTGTTGCCTTTAAAAATGTTATTAGCAAGCAACCTGTTTAAGGCTTTATAGATTTCACCGTTTGGAATACCTAATGCTACTGTAGAGGTTTTATTAAGATCTGATCTTAAAGTTAAATATCCTGTCTGACACATCAGTACGTTCTGATTGATTGTGGTTAATGCTGTAGGATTTTTAAAATCATCACTGGATACTTTTAAGAACTTATCTTTGTCTAAGTATTCAAAAATATTCAGTTCATGGGTTTTTAAATAGTTAACTAGGATTGAAGGTAAACCACCATTGTCGTACCAGTACTCTCCAAAGTATACAAATTTATTAGATACCACACTTTGGAAAAATTTATTTACAGACCAGGTACTGAATACTTTCTTTTTATAGAATTCATCAAAGCAGTAACCATCATAGTTTTGAGCCATCATATCTAACATAGACTCAATCTGAGCATCAGTTACTTCTTCCACTCTACATTTGTTCTCACAGGAAGCGGCAAGCTTTAAATAATCAATGTAGTACCTTTTTATCTCATCACGGGTAAAACCTATCATCTGAGAATAGGCACTTGCATTGGTAATATCTCTGATATCAGAACCAATTGAAAAGATTTCTACATCTTTTAATCTGGTGACACCTGTTATTCCTAAGAATTTAATTGGCCACTTATTTTTAATAGTGGCATAAAAGCTTTTGATTTTTTCCTGAAATTGCTTATATAGAGTTTCATTATTGATGTTTGCTGTCATCTGACAGTCATACTCATCAATTAAGATTACGATTTGACGGTTCTCCAATCTTAATTGTTCCAAGAGATGGTCTATGGAGTCTTCAGCTTCTTCCTTCTCTTTATAGGTTGTGACTTTATTTAGTTCTGCAAATTCGGTTATTTTAGAATTAAGTTTATTATTAAATTTCTCTATTGAGTTTTTATCAAAATTTAAAAAATTCAGTCTTAATACAGGATAGGTAGGTTCTGTCCATTTATCATAAATCCAAGTACCTTTAAAGTAAGGCTCTACACCTGTTTCAAATAAAGTTGCTATGGTATCTAAGGTAAGAGATTTACCAAAACGACGCGGACGGGAGATAAAAACTCGCTTTAATTTGACAAGCTTTGGAATGTATTCAGTCTTGTCAACATAGATATAGTTCTCTAATGTAAAATCTATGAATGATCCTGTAGAGCTGATATCTTTCATATGTATTCATCTCCATTCATCTTATTAGATTATAGCTAAAAAGCCCTTGTTTTGCCCTAATCAGGGATAATTGTTGCCAAATTTGAGAGGATTTTAGAAAGGTATTTTTTTCAAAATCAGTGATAGTGGCACTCGTTGCACTGAATGGATCTGCTGTTCTTATATTCAATCTAGCTTGAAGATCTTAGTATTATCTACTACTTGTTAAAATTAGCGCCACAGGATAGTTTTTAGGTGGCGCTTAGGATACGTAGGTATTATTCAGTTAAGCTTTGCACTTAAAATTCATTGTAAGCTTAAACTTCCTGATACTCAGTAAAAGCTCTTACTTTAGGATCAGCATTGAAGACAGCTGCTATTCTTAAAAGCTCTGTTTTCTTAGGCACAATATTGCCATAGTCTCGTGTTTTAATCTGCTCTACTGCATCAAGTAGTTTTGACTTTGCTTCAGTCTCATTTTTTGCATACTTAAATTCAAAGACGATTCTTCTGTTATCTGTATTTACAACTAAATCAGCTCTACCCTTTGCTTCATGAACTTCAGATAGCACTTTCTGATGTGCACCTAACAGGTAAAGCTTTAACATATTCTGTACTGATGATTCTGACACGATTGGATAATTGTCATAGGACACAGAGTTTAAAGCACTGTTAAAGAGATTGATGATGTCATCAACAGTGCCTACTTCTAACAGGCTTCTACCATAGTCATCAGTGATATCGGTGTTGCCTTTAAAAATGTTATTAGCAAGCAACCTGTTTAAGGCTTTATAGATTTCACCGTTTGGAATACCTAATGCTACTGTAGAGGTTTTATTAAGATCTGATCTTAAAGTTAAATATCCTGTCTGACACATCAGTACGTTCTGATTGATTGTGGTTAATGCTGTAGGATTTTTAAAATCATCACTGGATACTTTTAAGAACTTATCTTTGTCTAAGTATTCAAAAATATTCAGTTCATGGGTTTTTAAATAGTTAACTAGGATTGAAGGTAAACCACCATTGTCGTACCAGTACTCTCCAAAGTATACAAATTTATTAGATACCACACTTTGGAAAAATTTATTTACAGACCAGGTACTGAATACTTTCTTTTTATAGAATTCATCAAAGCAGTAACCATCATAGTTCTTGGCAAGTCTATCTAACAAAGATTCAATCTGAGTGTCAGTTACTTCTTCAACTCTACAGTTGTTCTCATAGGATGCTGCCAACTTTAAATAATCAATGTAGTACTTTTTAATCTCATCACGTGTAAAACCTATCATCTGAGAATAGGCACTGTCATTAGTGATATCGTTGATATCAGAGCCAACTGAAAATATCGCTACATCTTTTAACCTGGTGACACCTGTTATTCCTAAGAACTTAATTGCAAACTTATCTTTGATGTTGG
>ERZ1026874.1826-NODE-1826-length-10716-cov-5.117906_pt1 | contig 10716 bp, 9 predicted proteins | sample MGYA00380167_ERZ1026874 | MGnify/ENA primary metagenome ERZ1026874 (study PRJEB33269, sample SAMEA4719803) | human gut metagenome | biome: human-associated habitat; feature: organic feature; material: feces | place: Cameroon | collected 2013-10 ...
GAGATGAACTTATAAGCAGCATGCTTAGTGATGCAGGGGAGCTTGATTACATTGTTAATGTAGGTGCAAGCCGTCAGGGCTGTGAGGCTTCCCTTGCACTTGCTGCACAGTATGAAAAGGTATACGCAGCGATTGGTTTCCATCCGGAGGATATTGTCAGATTGAAAGAATCGGACATTGAATGGCTGGAAAACATGCTTGGTGAAGCTAAGACAAGAAAGATTGTTGCACTTGGAGAAATTGGACTTGATTACTACTATGTGTCAGATGATGCAGATATCGCGGCGGCTGAAAAGAAACAGCAGCGTGAATGGTTTGCAGCACAGATGAATGTAGCGTACCGTACACACATGCCGGTAATGATTCATTCAAGAGATGCATGTCAGGATACAATCGACATATTAAAGAGTAATCACGGACAGGATACAGGCGGAATAATCCACTGTTATTCATACAGTAAGGAAGCAGCAAGAGATTTTCTTAATATGGGCTTCTCTATAGGAATCGGCGGAGTGCTTACATTTAAGAATGCCAAGAAGCTTGTGGAAGCAGCCGCGTATATACCGATGGATAGAATTGTTCTTGAGACAGACAGCCCATATATGGCACCTGAGCCTAACCGAGGTAAGAGAAACGACAGCCGCAATATAAAATATGTTGCAGAGAAGCTGGCGCAGATTAAAGGGCTTGATATGCAGGAGGTTATTGATATCACTAACCAGAATGCGAGAAGGCTGCTTTTTGGGGAGTAATGTGTTGTGAACTTTGTCGGTGGGTTTGCCAGCAGGACAGCCCTTTCTCTTGTGTAAATGGGGCTGAAAACCTATAAATTATAAAAAAACGGCTATTTAGTAGGTCTTTTAACGTGGTTTTTATTGATAAAGCCATGAAAAAACCTACTAAATAGCCGTTTTTTGTTGTTATATAGGTCTTTAGTCTGGAAATAACCTGTATCACATCAATTTTACTAAGAAAAACACCTACTAAAGCAGTGAAAATGCGACTACTTATAGGTATCACGTTATTTTGCGTGAATAATTACCCCCAAACATCCGATTAGAAAAGCATGGGGAGGCAAAACATCCGGGTGGAAAAGCGTTCGGTTATCACGTTCCCTAACCCAGCAGATTGCTAAGTTCGGCAAACTGTTCAAGTGTAAGGGCTTCGCCGCGGATAGTAAGCGGAAGTCCCATAGTTTCTAATGCATTGGTAAGAGCTTCTTTCGTGATGCCGATGCCGGAATTGCCGACGCTGTTAAGCATAGTCTTTCGGCGCTGGTTAAATGATGCTCTTATTATCTTGAACATAAGATGTTCATTCTTAACATCAACAGGCGGAGTCTTGAAACGTTCAAGACGGATAACCGCTGAATCAACATTAGGACGAGGCATAAAGCAGCTAGCAGGCACATTAAGCACAACCTTAGGCTTGGCATAGAACTGTACAGCAAGTGAAAGTGCGCCATAATCTTTAGTTCCAGGACCACATTGCATGCGGTCAGCTACCTCCTTCTGAACCATGATAGTTATACTGTCTAATGGTACATGGCTCTCAAAAAGTCCCATAATAATAGGTGTTGTTATATAGTATGGAAGGTTGGCAACAACCTTGATTGGTCTGCCTTCATTCTTCTCATCTGCAAGCTTTTTGATATCAAGCTTTAAGATATCTTCATTGATTACTGTTACATTGTCATAATAAGAAAGTGTGTCCTCTGTAAGGATAGGAATAAGCTTCTTATCAATCTCAACGGCAACAACTTCTCTGGCATTCTCACACAGAATTTGAGTCATTGTTCCGATTCCAGGGCCGACTTCAACAACGAAATCGTCTTTCGTAACGCCTGCTTCACGTACGATTTTCTCAACAACATTTTCATCTATAAGAAAGTTCTGACCGAACTTTTTCTTGAAATCAAAACCATATCTGTTAAGCACGGCAATCGTGTTAGTTGGGTTGCCGAGGTGCATAACATTATTATATTTATTATCGCTCATATTGCCTCCAATCTATAAGAATAATGTTATGAAACTTAATAAAAAATGTCAAGAAAAACAGCCGGCATGTTACTGTCACTGGGAAATTTTCGGAATAATCTACAGAAATCTGGCATAAGGTGCATAAGAGAATTAATTATGGCGGAGGTTTATTGTGGATTATCAGCGTCTTGTTTCATACATATATTCATATCCGGAGGGAGTAAAGGGGAGAAATGTAGGATTTGCGAAGGCATTAGTTCATCAGGGGCAGTTTAAGTTAAACATCAGTTTAAGAGGTGTTAAGACGGACAGCCCGGAAATGTTTGGAATATATATGATGGTTACTGACGGTGGTTACAGGCTTATAAAGCTTGGGGAATGCCTTGTAAAAGTGGGACAGATGGAATACAGTGGAATATTCAATCCTGATAATATCAATGAAACCGGTTATGGATTTAAGGATATATGCGGGCTTGCGGTTGCAAGGGAGGATGCAAGATATGACTGTATGATGTCTATGTGGAAGGATGAGGACGTAACTCCTGACATGCTTGTATTTTCAGGAATGGATGCAAAGAAGCAGGTCGAAGCCGGAATTGTTATAAAAGAGCGTATGAGACAGAGTGAGGAGAAAGAGCGGGGACAGCAAATGTCAGAGTCTGTTCTGGCAGAATCGTTAAGGTCAGAACCGGTCAGACCGGAGTTGGCAGAATCGCAGACAGCAGAATCGCAGATGGCGCAGGCAGAATCTGCTGTGTCAGCGGGCAGACCGCAGACAGTTCAGTCAAAGCAGTCCGAAGCATACAGACCGCAGACAGTTCAGTCAAAGCAGGCCGAAGCATACAGACCACAGACAGGTGTGACTGCTGAAAGCGTGAGTGACACAGCCACAGAAGATATAAAGGCTGCCGGAGCAGCAGCTAAAATATCTGCGGAAACACAACATTTGCAGCAAAAAGCACACAGAGCCGATGCAACGCAGACGGATCCTTTTGAAAAGCTTTTTGTGCGGGCCGATTATATAGACGCATTTGACGATGATTACTTCTATGATTGTATAGAAGTGTCGCCAGAGAAGTTGAAGTGTCTTAACCAGAATGAAATTGATATCGCGGGAAACAGCTTCCTGCTGCATGGCTATTATAATTTCAGGCACATACTTTTTGGAAGAGTGCGCGATAACCTTGATAATACTAAATATTTCATAGGCGTGCCGGGAATGTACTGCAACCGTGAACGCTATATGGCTTCAATGTTTGGCTTTAATAATTTTAAGAAGAGCCACAGGAGTGACTATGCCAATCCATATTTCGGATACTGGTATCAGGAGATATAGACGAATCTTAAATGATCCTGCCATGAGCCGTTAAGCTTTACATAGGAGTAGGCGGTTCCTTCAGATATAAAGCCAAGAGATTTGACAAGATTAATAGAGGAGGTGTTGTCAGGGTGAATGTAAGCTTCAATCCTGTGCATCTCCTTTTCGTGTGTAAGAATCTCAAGCATATGTTTAACCATAAGGCTTCCAAGTCCTAACTTACGGTAATTCTTATCAATCTTATATCCTATCCGGCATGAACGATTAATGCTTGTAACACCAAAAAAAGATACGGAGCCGAGAATTTCACCGGGCATGTCGTCAGAGAAAAGAAAGAATCTTCCGAATTCACCCTTTAGCAAAGCAGCATATTCGGCTTTAAGTGTGGCTGTAATATATTCTGTTGTATAGAAATTATCGGGCTTGGCAGCTTCGTATCTGTCGAATTCCTCACGGTTATGGCTGTAAAATTCAAGTACTTTTCCTGCAAATGTTTCATCAAGTACTTTAAGCTTCATGCCTTCAAAAGTGTATTCAAATTTCATAATCATTCTCCATCAGTAGTGACAGTAGTATTCTTTTTCTTGCTTTTACGCAGCTCCTTGAAAAATGTTGTGAGCATTTCTGAACATTCTTCTTCACATACACCTTTAGTAATCTCGCACTGGTGATTAAATGTCGGAATCTGTAAGATATTAAGTATAGAACCGGCACATCCTGCTTTGGGGTTCATGGAGCCGATTACAACACGCGGTATTCTTGCCTGAACAATAGCACCGGCACACATCTGGCAAGGTTCAAGCGTAACATATAAAGTGCAGTCCTCAAGACGCCAGTCGCCCATGTAGCGGCTGGCTTTCTTAATTGCAGTAATCTCGGCATGACCGAGAGAAGTTTTATCAGTATTACGGCGGTTGTAGCCTCTTCCTATAACCTTTCCATCATACACAATTACACAGCCGATAGGCACTTCATTGAGTTTATAAGCCTTCTTAGCCTGTGTGATTGCCTGTTTCATATATCTGTAATCATCTTTTTCAAAATCCACCTGAGTATTATCCACTAGATTATCCTCCGCAAAATAATATTAAAATTTTAACTTTTTTGTGAAAATGCGTCAACTTATCAGGAACATTTTTCGTATTAATAAATACGGAGGCTGAAAAGAAGGGAGCTTTTATGTAAAGGGGGAAAAGGGTTGAAAAAGAAAACAATTATAGGGTTCGTGACATTTACAGTGATATTGCTTCTGGCAGCAGGTGTATATGTGTTAAAGCATAATAAAAAAGAAGCTTTGACTGTGATTAACTATGGCGAATTAGGCAATATAAGCATGGATAATGATGTGCAGAATTATTGGAATACCAATATGGATCATCCACTGGCGGCATCAGAAAGAGGATACTATTATGTGACAATGGAGAATATGCTGATATATTTCGAGATTGAATCGGGAGATTATATACCGGTATGTGCAAAGCCGGAATGTACACATGACACTCTTGAATGTAATGCGTATCTTGGAAAATATATGGTTTTTAGCAATATATATTATTACAACGGATACATATATTATATGCCATTATCATCAGGAATGGCGACATTATGCAGGATAGATCCAAGCGGGACATCGCGGGAGGTTATTGGGGAATTACTTCCCAGCGACTGGTCGAATTCGATTCATCTGACATTTCAGGGAGACTATGCATATTCATATAATTGGGGTACACATCAGTATTCCGAGGATGAATATGTTGAATCAATAATACAGATTAATCTGAATAGTGGAGAAACAAAGACAGTGTACGAGATAGAAGGAAAAGGACTTGGTATATCCAATGTAAAAAGTTTCGGGGATAAGGTCTTTTTCATAGTACAGGAAACAGAAACTTCAGATGATAAAACAACTTTGAAAAGTCATGGAATATATTGTTATAACAGCAAAGACGATAAGGTTACACAGGTAATTGATAGTGATGTTAATGACTATTATATGATTGATGATGATGTATATTATTTTGTTAATTATGAAGGCGTGTACAGGACTAATATAGAGAGTCATGAAAATATGCTTATATATCCTGCACAGGATACATATAACTGGTGCGAGTTATCATCAGATGGAAAATACATTTATATTAATAATATAAAGAATATATGGCGTTCACATGATAGAGAAAAGGCTGGATATATTGTACTGGACAGAGATGGCAGTTATGTGAATGAACTGAAGTGCCCTTATGCATTAATGATGTATTTTGGAGATGATAAATACATTTTTTATCAGGGAATGGGAAAAGACCAGATTATGTATCTTAGCAAGGAAGATATAACGGGTGAGTATGAATGGAAAAATATATTTGAAGGAGGGGTTGATATGATAAACTGGCGGACAGAAATGGGAAAGAATAAATGATATGAGAGGGGAAAATGTTATGAAAAGAATACTGTTATTAATGGGAATTGTTCCAATTCTTATGTCTTTAGCATCATGCGGGAAAAAGGAAAATGTAACTGTTGAGGAGACAACAGAAGCGTGGGAGGAGATGTCTTATCTTGAACTTGATAAGACATTTACAGGCGAGGAGTTTATTGGAATATATGATACGGGCTGCATGGGAGCCGGCGGAGGATATGGCAAAGGTGAAGTTCCGCCATATTATACGTTGGGGATTGTCATGGAATGGCCGTCGCTGTATGCAGATAAAGATATATCAGCAATTACGGCAACGGTGTATAACACTACCGGATTTTTCGATGATTACAAGACGGACGAGCATGCATATTATAAAAGACGCAATTACAAAACTGGGGAGAAGAGGATAGTTGGAAGTGATGAAAATGCTTTAAGGCTTATATTTATGTATGACATACCGACAACGCAGGACGCGTGGAATCTCTACATGCAGTCAAGCACAGAAGAATACAGATACATGAATGAGTGCATTAATAAGGCTGTAATAGAGATTAAAGCAGAATATCAGGATGGAAGCACAGGAACAGATTATTACAGAATTGAATTGTACAATCAGTACAGTACGGGCAGGATAAATATATATAAGCTTTCAGAAGAATAGGGGGATTGGTATGAGGGGAAATATTATTAAGAAAGTGATGATTCCAGCAGGGTTTCTTGCCGTGGTAATCATTGCAGTTGTTGTCTATGTGGGATTACATAGGAACGAAGAGGCATCGGCACCGCTAGATTATTCAGGGATTAAGGGTATTAATCTTGAAAATGTACCGCCTAATTACTGGAATACTGACGCAATACATAAAATAGCAGCAGCCGAGAACGGATATTATTATATTACAGATGAAGATATGCTTGTGTATTTTGATATGGATAACAAAGATGAAGTCCCTGTCTGCGCAAGACCGGACTGTGCATATAATTCAACAAGCTGTGACGCATGTCTTAATGGCTGCGCTGTATACAACATTTATTATTATAATGGCAGCCTGTATTATATGCCGATAGAAAATGGTATGGCAAAATTGTGCAGAGCAGACCCTGACGGCGGTTCGCGAGAGATTATCGGTGAGCTGCTGCCATGTGATAACTCTAGTTCAATTCATCTGGCATTCCTTGGTGATTATGTGTATGCATTTGATAAGGGAACACATCTTGGAAGTGATGTGGAGTATACCGAGCAGATAATAGAGTTGTCATTGAAAGATGGCAGCAGAAATGTTGTCTATGATGTTACAGGAAAGTCGATATCGGTTGCTAATGTTAAAGGATTTGGCGACAAGGTGATGTTTACTGTGATAGAAAGCAATAAGGATGATAAAGGAATTATCAGGGTGAAAAGCAGAGGAATTATCGCTTATTCCCAGAGTGGGAAAAATGTTTTACAGATAACTACAGAAGATGTTAATGACTATTATTTCGATGATAATGGAGAAACATTTTATTATTATGTGAATGGTCAGGGATTGTATAAATCGGACATTAACAGTGAGCAGTCTGAACTGATATTTAAAGCTGATAAATACTGTGATTTCTGTAATGTTTCGTCAGATGGCAGATACATATATCTGAATAATGGTATGTATTGTAATTATTTTCACAGCATTATAGATAATGAAGAAAAGAAGTATGTTGTGCTTGATAAAGAAGGAAATGTTGTTAATGAAATACCGTGTCCGGAGGCACTGGATATGTTCTTTGGTGATGAGAGATATCTGTTCTGCCTTAATATGGGAGAGGACAGGCTTATGTATATAGATAAGCAGAATATTGAATCAGAGACAGAATGGAAAGAGGTGTTTGACGGACCTATATATCTTCTTGACTGGAAGAATATTAATAAGTAGAAGAAACGAGGGGTTATTATGCAGGAGTTAAAGAGAGTTATTAATTATAAGAAGCTGATATTGATAGCTGCAATTGCGCTTGTCAACATAATATTTTTCCTGTATGCCAACAGACCGGTAACTGATGAGGGGATTCTTGATTCAGAGAAGAATATACATGCAAGATATCTGGAGGAGTATTCAGACAGTGTTAATTCAGTAATCGACAATGCGGACAAATTAAAGAAATACAGTATATTTACTAAGGCAGGGTCATTCTCATATGCCAACATTCTGCAGACGGCAGATGATTTCAGGCGGGTGGCTGATGTAAATGTATTCGAGGATGAGTATAAAGGGGTAAAGAATTTTACAGGATATTATTATCAGTATTTCTTCTCAATGGCGTTAATGCTGATTGTGATATATGACCTGTTTGCACAGAGAGACAACGGAATGTGGCAGCTTACATATGGAAGTTCTAAAGGGCGTGTCATTCTTGCAATAAAACAGACTGGTGTAATCGCCGCTGCTTCGGTGCTTGTCCATACAATAATGTACTGGACAACATTTATTGCAGCAATGGCACAGAGCGGCGGCTTTAAGGATTTAGCCAATCCAATACAGAATATTGATACATTTGCAAAATTCACATATCCATGGAGCAAGATACAGTATATAATGGTTTTATATGTTATATCACTGATGTGCATAATGGCACTTGCACTGATAATATGGTCGGTGTTCGTATTGTTCAGAAACCGTAATCTTGCTATGGTTGTGTTTTTGATATTTGCGGCGGTTGAGCAGTTTATATATTCGCATATTGATGTTCACAGCATATGGAACGGGCTGCATTACATTAACATAATCAGTATAGTTAATATTAATGCTACATTTTCATCATACAGGAACTGGGGCGTTGGTACATTTGTGTTTCCTGTGTTCTCGGCGAGTCTGTTCGTACTTGTAATTATTACATGCATAATGACTTATATTGCGATAAATGTGTTCGCAGTAATGAAGCCTTACAGGAACACGTCACTGATAGCAAGGTTTACAGAACGTATATCAGCGGGATATCAGAAGATTCTGTTTAAGTTTCCTGATGTGGTTAAGGAGATTCATAAGCTTGTATTTTCTAATAAATGTGTATGGGTAATAGCTGCAATGTTCGTGGTTTCGGCATATGTGTGTTCATCAGGACAGTACTATTATACTGATGATAATAAGCATATGGATGAAGAGTATATCCTGCATGGAGGTGCGGATTATACATATTTTCAGGATTATCTTGATGAACTGCAGAAGAAATATGAAGCAGTTGAAGAGGAGATAGCTAAATATGCCGGGGAGTCATACGAGAATGTAGACCCTGTTATGTTCATGAATCTTAAGCAGAGAGAACAGCAGATAGTAAAAGAACAAAAACGTGCGCAGGAGTATGCAGATAAGATTGAATATATCGGACATATTAAAGATGATTATGGCACGCAGGCGTGGTTCATATCTGATAGGGGATATGAGGTTATCTTGGGTGACAAGGGCTTATACCGCAGAATTATGATTACACTGGCACTGATTAGTGGTATAATGATTATATCAGTAGGCAGTGAACGTATAGAATATAAGTCAGGAATGATTCTGTTGGAGAGAAGCTCAGCAGATGGACGAAGGAAGATAGTACGAGACAAATATATTGCCAATATTATATTAACGGTGGCATTAGCAGTGATGATTCATGGGATGGAACTGATATGGCTTAAGAATATTTATGGTATGCCGTATCTTAATGCACCAGTAGTAAGTCTTACATTTATGGGAAATGTACTGGGGAATAGAATTGGCAGTATCGGAGTTATAAAAAGTCTTATACTTCATACATCCGTAGGACAATTCATGATTGTGCGCTACATGGCAGAGTTAGCAGCGGAGCTTATTATTATGCTGGTTATGATGAAGGTTGGAAAATCATTAGGAAAGAGAAGGTACAGGGTATGAAATTAGAGGTAAGGAATTTAAAGAAAACTTATGGTACAGTTCAGGCACTGAAGGGGATTAATTATACATTTACACCGGGAGTATATGGTATTCTTGGTGCTAATGGAGCAGGAAAGAGTACTATGATTAATCTTATCACTGATAATGTATCAAGAGACAAGATGAATGGTGGAAGCATTCTTTTTGGAGAGGACAGTGCCGAGGAAGATATATTAAAGCTTGGCAAACAGTTCAGGGGTCTGGTTGGATATATGCCGCAGCAACAGGGTTTTTATGAGGATTTTTCGCCTAAAGCATTTCTTAAATATATGGCAGAGATTAAGGGCGTTAAGAAGATTAAGACTACAGATGAGAATGGCAATGAGGTTGTTAAGACGGTCAATCAGCAGATTGACGAGTTGCTTGAGGTAGTTAATCTTACGAAGGTTGCATATAAGAAGATTGGAGGATTTTCAGGAGGAATGAAGCAGAGAGTGCTGCTTGCACAGGCACTTCTTGGTAATCCTAAGATTCTTATACTTGATGAGCCGACAGCAGGACTTGACCCTAAAGAGAGAATTTCAATAAGAAACTACATTGCAGAGCTGTCTAAGGACAAGATAATTCTTTTTGCAACTCATGTTGTAAGTGATATTGAATGTATTGCTGATAAAGTACTTCTTCTAAAGAGCGGAGAGGTAATTGCGACAGGAACACCTGTTGAGCTGATTGAAAGTATGGCTGGAAAAGTCGGTGAGATAACGTGCACGCTTGACGAGGTCGGCGAGCTACAGAAGGAATACAAGATTGGCAATATCAGACAGAGAAAGAACGGTCTTGCGTTAAGAGTTGTAGGTGATGAGCTTCCAGAAGAAGCAGTAAAAGTTGGAGATAATATTGACCTTGAGGATGTATATCTGTATTATTTTGAGTAGATTATCAGAATATGAGATAATCGGAATATTGGAATATCAGATTGTCAGGGAGAAGTATCATGGAACTTATTAAGGGAAGACCTGCTGATGAAACAGGAAGATTAGAAAAAGAAATCAGAGTATATGATTTGTTGGACAAGCTTGGAATGGAATATTACAGAACAGACCATGAGCCTGCCACAACAATGGAAGTGTGTAATGACAT
>ERZ1026874.1828-NODE-1828-length-10710-cov-14.090380_pt1 | contig 10710 bp, 6 predicted proteins | sample MGYA00380167_ERZ1026874 | MGnify/ENA primary metagenome ERZ1026874 (study PRJEB33269, sample SAMEA4719803) | human gut metagenome | biome: human-associated habitat; feature: organic feature; material: feces | place: Cameroon | collected 2013-10 ...
TTTTTGAGAGGTTGCAAGCAGCCAAATCTGTCCTCTGAGTTTCTGGGTGCAAAGTTAGTGCAAACCGAATGCATAGCAAAATAAAAAAGGATTTTTTTTTATTTTACTGTGCTGAGCCGCAGCCTAACTTCGCGAAGCAGAGTTAGTGCAAACCGAATGCATAGCAAAATAAAAAAGGACTTTTTTTTATTTTGCTGTGCTGAGGTGCAGCCTAACTTGGCGAAGCAGAGTAGTGCAAACCGAATGCATATAAACCAGCCTCCTCCTTGTTTGTAGTCAGTTGGGTGGCTAGAGGGACGGAAGAATAGTGTTCATTGTCGCCCTTGTGAAGGCGTGTTTTGAGGGTGCGGTGATCCTTCGGAATGATATCGGAATGCCTTCGGAATGATATCGGGTCGTTTTCGGGTTTTCTTTTGTGCAAATTTGGGGGTGTTTGACATGCTTTTCGAGTGCAAAAATACAAAGAGAAAAAGGTTAAACCAAATTTTTTGTGATTCTGGGGATGATGAATTATGTAAAAAAGGCGGACTCCCCCAGTGTTTATTGGGGAAAATTTATTTTCACGATAGATTTTGAACGACCAACCTAACGAGGCAATCCGTTAGGTATTACAAATCAAAATGTGGGTTGCAGAAAACTTATTTCTTACTCTTTATATCTGTGTTTACACCTATTAACTCTGAATTAAGAAATTTTTCGAGTGACAAAGTGACGCCTAAGTTTTTGATTATCAATGATTTAATGTGTCACTTGTCACTAGTCACTTTTGCTTTCACCCTAATTTTTGATGTATTATATACGTTTTTTATGCAGAAAATTTGGTGGATTTCCGTGCCTCTTTCCTCAGGGCTTAGATAAAGAATCGCTTAAAATCCATCATAAAAAAATGACTTTTTTAGATTTTTAAAATCTTGATTATCAAGGTGTTAGGTATTGGCGAATTGAAAAATTCATTTGTCATTTGTCATTTTTGCATTTTCATTACTTTTTACCCCATGAAGCAGGGTGTGCATGGCGTAAAAAAGGATGTGGCAACGCGGTGGTTGTCACATCCTTGGGAAAGTGAATATGAATAGAAGATTTTTTCTTCTTGGGGTTGCGCGTGTGTACGCTTAGTTTGGCGCGGTGTGATGCGCAAACTTCAGCGCAGGGGAAATTTTATTTTACGCGCTTAATGGTAACGGCACCATTGGCAGTGATTTGCTTTTCAAGGAATACGCCCTTGAAAGGAGCTGCGTTGATGCGTTGGCCGCTTACGTTGTAGTATTCGCGACGGAGCACGGGAGCTGCTGTATTAGGTGCAGACTGCAAGGCCTTGATGCCAGATGTGGCTCCGGGGTTGAGGTCGATTACGTAAGAACGGTTCACAGAAGCGTGGTTGATGGTGTCAGAATATTCCTCTTGCATAAAGCTAAGGAAGATAGAGCCATCGTTGTTTGCGAAGACAGTACCTGTGATTACGCTATCGGGCACTACTACGTAGTCTGAAGTGAAGTAACGGTCGGCATTGATAGCATTCTTAGCGCTTGCTACGCCAAAGCCATCGTCGCCACCGACGCCACCGAAGTCGCCATCGCCATCACCATCACCATCGATGCCACCAAAGTCGCCATCACCATCGCCACCACCATCGATATCGCCGTCACCGCCAACCTCGGTAGGTACGTCGAAAGAATATTTGGTTTTGAGGAAGAGTGCAGCTGCTTCGCTGCGCTGATTGATGTAGTCGTAGAAACTGAGCACAGGTTCTTCGGCATTGGGCTTAATGACGTAGGTGTTACGTACGTAGTCCATCATGGGTGATGCAGCAAAGAGCGTACCATCGTCGGTTACGCAAGTTGTGCTATGTGCGGTGAGCTCTTCGCGAATATTGGCGATGAGAGAGTCTTGTGTAAGATCGAAGAGCACAGGGTTGCATACCACTTCACCGCCAAAGCCTCCCATTTCGGGATCGTCAGCTTCGTCAGTGAGTTCGCGGCTGACAGAAGTGCCGAGGTATTTGCCATTGCGCGAGAGGTAGAAGTTATTCTGCAAGAACGAGGTTTTCTTTGTGGCTGCGAAGAAGGTTTCTTGGTAGGCTTCGAAGTCGATCTCGTATTGTTTGCACTGCTGTTCGTAGCGCAGAGAGTCGGCTTGCCACTTCGCTTTGTTCTCGCTAACGTACATCCACTTCAGAGGATAAACGGGAAGAGAGTCGCGGGGGATGAGACCTGCGTTAACCTGGTCGAGCTTGTCGCGATATTCATCAACGGCATTGTTATAGGCGATGGTGTCGGCTTTGGTGTAGTATTGTTCGGGTTGGGGGAACCATACGTCAGAAGGAATGGTAGGTTCGGGCTTAATTTGCTTTGCCAATTCACCATCCCAAACGATGCCTTCGCCAATTACCTTGTAGCTCCATGCTCCGTCATCGCCTTTTTTGTAAACGATGGGGTAGATAAAGTAGCCCGAGTAGTCTACAATCATACCCACGAGGGTCTTGCCATCGTTAGAGATATCGTTGACAGTTACGTGTTGTGGGTCGCGTCCTGAGAAGTCCTTTGCGGGGAAGGGGAGTTTTTCTACGCTATATGAGCCGTCAGACTGACGTGTCCAAAGCACGGGGAAGCTTTGCAAACCGTCGTAGGCGCTTGTTGCATTTGTGGCTAATGAGCCAGCAATGTATTTGCCGTCATCGGTGATGGCATCAGCTCCACTGTCAATGGTGCCCGCATCTTTAGTGGTGGGCAGAACCACTTTAAGACCGCCTTTTACCCAATAGCATGCGTTGTAGCCATCGTAGCCTACGAGTGTGCCTTGGCTGCTCAATGCGTGACCATTGCCTGCTCCGCTGAGTACGGGGTCTTCTTCGCTTGCATGTACGTAATATTCTTTATTAGTGAGGCGGTTGCGTACGATGATTTCTCCGTCTACAGATTCGGCTACATATACGCCGTTGTCGGACATGACGCTGAAGATGTTTCCAACGAAGTTGTCGCAAACTTGTGCAGAGGCTGAGCCCATTGCGAGGACTGCCATTGCTGCGGTGAGTAAAGTTTTCTTCATATGGATAAAGTTTTTAGAGTTTTATGTGTCTTGTTTGTGGGGAGCACGCTTTGTATGAGGCAAGGCGCTTTTGTGTGAGCGCCTTGCGCTATTTTTTATTTTACGTGCTTAATGGTTTGAGTGCCTTGTGTGGTTTCGATGCGCTCGATGTAGGCACCATTTTGGGGTGCGCAGTTAATGCGTTGGCCTTGCAAGTTGAAGAGTTTGCGGCTTAAGATTTGCGCTCCTGCGGTGGCTACATTGTTGATACCCGTAACGCAGTTGATGTTGAGCGATTCGGCATTGAGTACATCGGCATTTGCTACGTCGTCGGTGGGACGGTTTACAAAGGCTACTACACTCACGTTCTTGGCATTCCAAGTTTCGGGAATGGTGTAGGTGTAGGTTTCGGTGTAAGTGTCGCCTGTCCAGTTGATGCTGTCGCCTGTGATGCGTGTAATGGCATCGCGGTAAACGTGGTTGTGTACTTTCTCGCCCGAACCTACTTGACCTGCCTTGGTTTGAACCTTATCTTCGATGAGTTCGACAGTGAGGCAAGATTTGTCATAGAAAGTAGTGAAAATCTTGTTGCGTTCGCCACTCACGGTTGTGGTGAGTTGGCGTGTGGCAGGGTCGTAGTGATTTTCGATGTTTACTGACACAAAAGCGGGAGTAGAAGTGGCAATGTTGAAGTAGGGCTGCAACACCTTGAGGTTGGGGGCAACTATGCTGCCGCTTCCGCCTTTGAGTAATGAGAAGGCTGGCTGACCTGCATAGTCGTTATTGCCAAGCATGCGACGGTCGAACATACCCATGGGGGCAGCTTGTGCGCCAAACTTTTGCAAACTATATGAGGTTTGCTGTGTGAGTTCGTCGGTTTGGTAACCAATGTGGTGAGCTACCCAAACATAGTCTTTGCGTCCGTTAACTAAAGCGTTAATCACATCGTGACCTAAGGGGCAGTTAACGCACTTCAATGTAGTGAAATGCTCGATGAGTGTTTTACGGCTGTAAGCCTCGGTGTAGGTGTAGATGTTTGCGGTCAGCGTGTCGTTTGCTTTATATTCGTTATCAGCATCCATCCACACTTTGAGGGGTACGATACCCTCGGGCATGTTTGCAGAGTTGATAGTCACATCGATTGCCTGCACCTCTTCGGGATAGATTTTTCCTTGTACGGGGATGTCGTATACTTTGCCATCGCCAAAGCTGTAGTGCATGGCAGGGATATCAACTTCCTTTTCGCCATAGTTGTTGATGCTAATGGTAGCGCTAACGTTGTCGCCTATGCGTGTATAGGGATTGGCAAAGGTGCATTTTTCAACGGCAAGGTCGTTGAGGGGAAGGTCACCACTGATTTCGGCAACAACCTGAATGCAAAGAGGGTCGTAGCCATAGTTTGTGAAATTCGCCCATGCGCTTCCATCGTAGAAGAAGTTACCATTGGGGTTGCTAACGCCGTCGCAATAAATGGCACCGCCAGCAGGCACTTTACCATTGTAGCCTACGTAAAGGTCTTTACCTGTAATTTCGATGGGTTCGACAAATGTAACTTCGTTCCAACCCGCCTTGGCAGTTCCTACCTTTGTGGGGCGGTTGTTAATAACGGTAGATTTTAGATCGTATCGTGCCCATGCGTAGATGTTGCTAACGCCCTCGGTACATGCAAAACGCATTTTGGTGAGGTGATGGCCCTTGAGCGCCATGAGGCGTGAACCAGGAATGAGTATGGCAGCTTGGAAAGTTAATGTACCGCTCGATTGTTGATTTTCAATACCTGAAAGACCTTCAGTAAATTCGTTAGGACAATAGCCTAACGTAATTTCGTGGTCGGCAAAACTGCTCGCAGCAGTACATAAGCCTATGACACAGGCTATGATACGTAGAATTTTATTCATTATTTACAAATTTTATTTAGTTGATCTGAGGGCAAAATTACAAAAGATATTTATAAAAGGAAATAAAATGCGGAAAAAAATGACGTTTTGGCAAAATATTTTGCGAAATTGTGCATAAATGCTGTAAAGTGGACTGAAGGTATACAAAAAGACTGCGGTTTTTGCCACAGTCTTCTTCCTGAAATATGTCTTAGTTGAAAATACTGTAAAAATATTTATTGCAAAATGCTTAATAGAAATATCAATTAGCCTTGCTTTCATTTCCATACACATCGACTGCCGTAACTTTATAGCGGCTGTGTTTGAGTGCAGGCAGCAGAAGTAGCTTTTCGTAGTGGGTTTGTTGCAAGCGTGTGGCAAGCAAGGCATCGCCCATTACAGAGTCGAGGCGGTAGACGTTGTAGCTTACAGGACCATCGGCATCGGTCACCGCATTCCATTTAAGTTTTAGCGTGTTGCCCTCGATGGCTTGTTCTACGCAAGGGGCTGTAGGAGGTATGCTATCGCACCAGGTCATGGGTGGAACCAATGCAGGCTGTGCATAGAAGATGTTTTTTAACCAATCGTAGAGACCCTTTTCGTTGTTCAATAAAAAGCGTGCTCTGAAAAAGGCTTGTCCGCCCAACCCTTCTTGGCGTGCCACGTTCATTTGGCGTTGCACATTGAGCAAGGGCCAATTTTTTTCGCGTTCGTTCAAGAAATAAATACCTAAGCCAGGTACTACGGGACGTCCGTGGTCGTTCTCTTTCCAGTCAGCCAAGAAGGGGTAGTAGTGGTCGCCATCAAAATACATCATGGGAAAGAGCATGTCCATCCATCCGCGTTGCAACCACATTTGAGCATCTTGCGACACGGCATCGCGTGCATTCCATCCGCGTGAGCTGTATCGTGCAAGGTCGGAATATTTGCCTACGGGCGAGCAACTCATTTTAATCCATGGACGTACGGCTTTCACGGCATCGTGTATGGCAGTGACGCAGCGATTGATGTTTTCTTTGCGCCAAGTGGCTTTGTTGCGTCCGTTGGCATAGCGACGATAAGTGCGGTCGTCGTTGAAAGGAATGGCAGATTCGGGGTAACGAATGTAGTCGAGGTGGATGCCGTCGATGTCGTAGTTCGTGGCAATCTCCTTACAAATTTTAGCCAAATAGGGGGCAGTGCCAGGCACACCAGGGTCCATCATCCATTGGTCGCCACATTTTTGGCAGAGTTCAGGGTGAGTGTTGGGCAGTGCCGCCTTGCCTAATTGCTTGGCTGTTGCTACTTTGCAAATAGGGAAAGCTACCACCCAAGCGTGGCACTCCATGCCGCGTTTGTGACACTCGTCTATGGCGAATTTCAGAGGGTCGTAGTTAGGGCGCTTACCAGGTGTGCCTGTAAACACACCGTCCCATGGCTCGATGGCAGAGGGGTAGGCAGTGGTAGAGCGTATGCGTGCTTGAAAGAGCACGGTGTTGATGCCGCATTCTTTAAGTCTGTCGAGCATTTGGCAGAGCGCTTTTTGTTGGGCTTCGGCTTGTTCGATGTTGTGTGCAGGTTGCTTGGGCCAATCGAGTCCCATAAGTGTGGTGAGCCACACCGCACGCACCTCGTAGGGTACAGAGGGGGTTACGGGAGAGTGGGAAGGTTGCGCCAAGGTGGTGAGACTAAAAAGCGCGGTGATGCAATTTATAATGTATCGTTTATAGTTCGTAATTGGCATGGGAGGTTAATGTGTAATTTATAATGTACAATGTATAATGTATAATTGCCGTGCGGGGGATGTGGTAGATGTGGGGAAGGTGAGGTATATGGGGAAAGTGAAAAATATTCTCACTTATTTTTTTCTCCCTCATAAAAAAATTAGCGTGTTTGTTGGATGAGAGGTTGCACCATGCCGTGGGGAATGCCCAATTTAATGGCACGATCAATGTCGTTGCGAGCCGCACGTTTTTCGCCTAAGTTAATTAGCATTTTGGCACGTTCTACGTAGTATGCACTTTCTTGGGGTTCAAGGGCTATCAGTGCATCGTAGTCGGCACGTGCCATGGCATACATTTTGAGTTCTGCCTCTACAGCTGCGCGTGTGCTCAGTGCGTCGGTGTTTTGTGGATTTGCCGACACAATAAGATTGAGCTGATTGAGAGCCTCTTTGGGTTGTCCGAGTTGTTGTAAAGTCAGTGCGTCGAGAATCTGTGCATTCGTGTTTTGGGGGTTATCAGCCAAAATGACCCGTAAATCAGCGTGCGCATCGTTGAAAAGACGTAATTGGTAGCGTGCTGCGGCACGAGTAAATCGGGCACGCTCAATGAGTAGCGGTGTTACGCCCTCAAAATCTGTCTTATCGAGCACCTGTTCGGCATCCTCCACAGCCTCGTTCGCTTTGTTGAGCTGTAAGTTAGCCTCGGCGCGTGCCAAGCGGGCATCAAAGTAGTTGGGATATTCTTTAATAATATCGGTCAATTTTTTTACTGCCTCTACATTTTGTCCGCGTGCCATGTCAATGAGTCCTAAGTTGAACTTAATCACATGGTTGCCAGGAGCTGTGGGGCGTAGTTTCAGTGCTTTGTTAAAAAGAAGTTCAGCCTGACCAATAGAGTCGGTGTGTAAGGCATTAAAGGCACGGCGCAAGTGGTCTACGTATTGCAGTGAGTCGTTGCGCTGTCGTTCAGCCATTTTCATTTCGTCTTTATAGTCATCTATGTTTTTGGCGCGTACGCCTCCCTTTCCGCGTTCGAGTGGAATGATGGTTTGTGCTTGTGCCAAGGTGGTTAAGCCAAACAGACCGATATATAGAATAATTCGTAATAACTTCATACGGCAAAGGTAGCTATATTCTTTAGTGTTAGGGGTATTCTACACTATTTTTTAATTTTATTTGTGTGTGCGTATGTACAAAAAATGCTTGGTCGTCGATATTCCTCGACAACCAAGCAATATGAGTGATTATTTTCTATGTAGAAAAATTACTTTTTCTTTTCGTCTACAATCGCGTCGATTACAGCAACAGCCGTGATGTTAACGATGTCGTTTACAGAACTTTCGAAGTCGGTGAAGTGGATAGGCTTGTTCAAACCCATCTGGATGGGACCAACCACCTCTTCGTTGTCTTCGAGAGCCTTTACCATCTTGTAAGAAGAGTTGGCAGCCGAGAGGTTCGGGAAGATCAGCGTGTTCACATCCTGACCCTTCAACTTGTTGAAAGGATACTTCTCGTCGCGCAATTCCTTATCCATCGCAAAGTTCAACTGCATTTCACCATCGATAGCCAAGTTAGGTTGTTCTTGGTGCAAGCGTTCAACCACGTGTTTTACGCTTAATGCGCTACCATCCTTGTCGGTACCAAAGTTAGAGTACGACAACATAGCCATGGCAGGTGTACGGTTGAAGAAACGTACGGTTTGTGCCGAAAGACGTGCAATGTCGTAGAGCGCCTCTTCATCGGGGTGGCGGTTAACGAGTGTGTCTGCCACAAAGAGAATACCCTTCTTGGTGTTAATCAAGTGCATGGTGCCAAAGTGGTTGTAGCCCTCGCGAATGCCAATAACCTCGCGTGCCACTTTAAAGGTGTTAGAATATTTGGTGTAGAGACCTGTGATGAAAGCATCGGCTTCGCCAGTCTCTACCATCATCATACCAAAGTAGTTACGCTCATACATCTTGTCCTCAGCCTCTTGCGGTGTGTAACCCTTACGCTCCATCTTTTTAGCAAAGAGTTGTGCATAGCGGTGACGACGTTCATTTTGTGAGTCGTTGCGCAAGTTCAGAATTTCAATGCCGTCGAGGTTCAACTTCAAGTCCTCGGCAGTTTGACGAATCTGCACGTCGTTGCCCAACAAAATGGGGAAGCAAATGCCTTCTTCCTTTGCACGTACGGCAGCCTGCAACATATTGGGGTGTGTGCCTTCAGCAAATACCACACGCTTGGGATTAGAGCGAGCCGTGTCATAGAGGTTCTGAGTGAACTTGCTTTCTTGACCCATCAACTCGCGCAAATGCTGGCGGTATGCCTTCCAGTCTTTAATAGGAGTGCGAGCCACGCCACTATCCATAGCCGCCTTAGCTACTGCCATAGAAACCTCGGTGATAAGACGGGGGTCTACGGGTTTCGGGATGAAGTACTCAGGACCGAAAGTAAAGTTACGCACGTGGTAAGCACGGTTCACAATATCGGGTACCGGACGACGAGCCAAGTCGGCAATAGCACGAGCAGCAGCCATCTTCATATCCTCGTTAATGGCTGAGGCTGCAGTGTCGAGTGCACCACGGAAGATATAGGGGAAACCAATTACGTTGTTAATTTGGTTGGGGTAGTCGGTACGACCTGTACTCATCAACACGTCGGGACGTGCCGCAGTAGCATCCTCATACGAAATTTCGGGAACAGGGTTTGCCAATGCAAAGATGATGGGGTTGTTAGCCATAGAGCGTACCATATCTTGTGTGAGGACATTGCCCTTAGAAAGACCTACAAATACGTCAGCACCATTTACAGCCTCTGCCAAAGTGTGTACGTCGGTACGTGTAGTGGCAAATTCGCGTTTTTGTGCATTCAAGTTTTCGCGGTCGGCAGTGATTACACCCTTAGAGTCGAGCATTACCACATTCTCTTTCTTTGCACCAAAGGCACAATAGAGTCGAGTACATGAAATAGCTGCGGCACCTGCGCCGTTCACTACAATTTTCACGTCCTCAATATTTTTGCCAGCCACCATGAGTGCGTTAATCAAACCAGCAGCCGAGATAATAGCAGTGCCGTGTTGGTCGTCGTGCATCACGGGGATGTCGAGTTCGGCTTTGAGGCGTTGTTCAATTTCAAAGCACTCAGGCGCCTTAATATCTTCGAGGTTGATACCGCCAAAGGTAGGAGCAATGGCTTTAACGGCAGCAATAAATTTTTCGGGGTCTTTTTCGTTTACTTCAATGTCGAAAGCGTCTACACCCGCATAAATTTTGAACAAAAGGCTCTTGCCTTCCATTACGGGTTTTCCGCTCATGGCGCCAATATCGCCCAGTCCGAGCACGGCAGTACCGTTCGAGATTACCGCAACCAAGTTGCCTTTGTTAGTATAACGATAGGCATCTTGCGGATTTTGTTGAATTTCAAGACAGGGTTCAGCCACACCGGGTGAGTAAGCCAACGAGAGGTCGGTTTGTGTACGGTAGGGCTTGGTGGGTACTACTTCTATTTTTCCCGGCTTGCCCATTTCGTGATAGTGCAGGGCAGCTTCTTTTGTTATTTTTACCATGTTTCGGGCTGTTAAATAGTTATTGTGTTATAGGGATTTCAAAATTATTTCTTTTCGCAAGCAAATTTACAATTTTACTTTTATGTTGTGCGTAATTTATGGTTCTTTTTATCTTTTTGCCCTAAAAATAGCTACATTTTTTGTATTTATACCCTATTTATACGCAAAGTGAGGATTCACAATAAGGTGTATGGTGTTATAGTGGGGAATTTTTATGGTTGAATAGGGGAGGGTGGTTAAAATATTTGCATATAAGGTATTGTGGTATGCTATTTGGGGGATAGAAACCATTTTTTTTTGAATGCAAAAGGCCTCGTTTTAAAAATCTTGGATATGTGGATTTAGTTCCTAAATTCGTCAAAAATGTAGTTGTTTTGGTGTCGAATAAGGGCAAAAAACAATTTTCTGCCTAAAAAACGCATTTTTTTGCCTTAAAAGTTTGGTAGTAGAAAATTTATTACTACCTTTGCACTCGCAAAACGGAAAAACGCCGTGATGCGAATGATTTTTAAGTTTGCCTCTTTAGCTCAGTTGGCCAGAGCACGTGATTTGTAATCTCG
>ERZ1026874.1833-NODE-1833-length-10689-cov-4.883487_pt1 | contig 10689 bp, 7 predicted proteins | sample MGYA00380167_ERZ1026874 | MGnify/ENA primary metagenome ERZ1026874 (study PRJEB33269, sample SAMEA4719803) | human gut metagenome | biome: human-associated habitat; feature: organic feature; material: feces | place: Cameroon | collected 2013-10 ...
ATATGATAAAACTTGGCGATTACAATAAGATGACCGTAGTCAAGGAAGTTGACTTCGGAATTTATCTCGACGGCGGCGACGAGGGAGAGATTCTGATGCCGTCACGTTACGTACCAGAGGGCGTCAAGCCCGGCGACGAGCTGGAGGTGTTTGTCTATCTTGACCAGGACGAACGTCCGGTTGCCACTACTGAGCATCCGCTTTGCAAGGTCGGCGACTTCGCTTACCTGGAGGTAGCGTGGGTGAACGAGTACGGCGCATTCCTCAACTGGGGACTCATGAAGGACCTTTTCTGCCCGTTCCGCGAACAGAAAATGCGCATGCAGAAGGGCGAGAAATACATCGTACACGTACATATCGACGAGGACAGCTATCGCATCGTGGCCTCAGCAAAGGTGGAGCGCTACTTCAGCGAACGCCATCCCTACTACAAGAACGGGCAGGAAGTTGACCTTCTGGTGTGGCAGAAGACGGAGATGGGATTCAAGGTCATCATTGATAACTGTTACCCCGGACTGGTTTATGAAGACCAGGTTTTCCGCTATCTGCATACCGGCGACCGTGTAAAGGGTTACATCTCAACGGTTCGTCCAGACGGAAAGATTGACGTGACGCTGCAGCCGACGGGCCGCCAGCAGACACTCGACTTCTCCGAAACGCTCCTACAGTATCTGCGCGACAACGGCGGACACTGCGACCTTGGCGACAAAAGCGACGCCGAGGACATCAAGCATCGCTTCCAAGTGAGCAAGAAGGTGTATAAGCGTGCGGTGGGCGACCTGTATAAGCGCCGACTCATTACCATCTCCGACAACGGAATAACGCTCGTCGGAGAATAAAAGAAAAAGGGAACAAGAGGTCAAAATGGAAGTTATCAGAATTTAAAAAGAAGCTAATCCATATACAATAAAAGGCTGCGGCAATCACTTGCTGCAGCCTTTTTAAAAATCTTATCGGTTTCGTTATGGGCATTACTTGTGTGATTCTTTATTTGTAACATCTGTACATATTACTGTCTACTTTCTGTTCTGCTTTACTGGAAATATGCCCATATTATTCTCTCAATCTATTCGTGCTTTTGAAATTAATAGGTTGATGAAAAAGTATGGCACCCCACACTTTTGATATTACAAAGATATAGAAAAAATTCGTAAAAAAGTGTCTGATTCCTATGCGTATGTGTCCGATTCCCTTGATTTAGGTGTCTGATTCCTATCAAATCGGACAACTAAGGGTATTTTTCAATCGTCTTCATACGAATTTTGCCCCTTTTGTTCCTCCATACCTAACTTTTCTCTCCACTGCTTTGGCGACATTCCGAGCTTGTCGCTGAAGATTTTGTAGAGCTGGCTGCGCGACGAGAAACCGCAGGAAGAGGAGATGGTGTCATTGCTGTATTCGGGATGCGCAGCTATCATCTTCTGCGCTTCCGCCAGTCGGATGTCGGAAAGCCAGATTCGGAATGTGGAATGCAGATGCAGGTCAAAATACTCGCTCAGTTCGCGACGCGAAAGATAAACCTCGCGCGAAACCTTTGAGATATTAGTGCTCGAGTCGCGATAACCGCCTTCTTTCACCCATTTATCCAATGCCATACCCACCTTCTCCGCCATTTCTGCAGGGTAAAGCACAGATTCTTTCTCCTTATAGTCCGAATCATCATCAGCTCCGCACGATTCTTCATTCGACACATCCTCATCGAGCACGTCCCTGATGGATGCCATGCCGAAACCGAGATAGACAAAGCAGAGGACGTAAAAGAAGATAGCAAAGAGTCCGAACGGAGCTATTATGAAAAGCAAAGGTCGCCAGACTATCGCAATGACAAGCACGGACAATGTGGTGCTCATCAGCAGATAGGCAGAGCCGACAAAACGCTTGTATGGTACGATGTCGCCACCGGTCTCGTTGATGACCCTCTTACGGCTACGCCTTATAGCCTTCCACGGAACAAGCACAAACACGGTCATTACCACGAAGTACACTGCATGCATTATGGGTTGTACGTATGGCATCTCCAGACATCCGTTTCTCAGCCACCCTATAAAAAACAGCAATAGTATGAGAAAGGTACACATGGCTCCGAACAACACATAGCTACGGAATCGCCGACGGTCGCCTTCAAGTCCGAGTACTGAGCCGGAGAAGAGGAAGGCAGCGGGAGTATAGAAAAGGATGTTCACCACCGTGGCGCCGGTGTCTGTGGTGGCACGGATGGAAAAGCGCATCTGAAGAAAATAATGGAGAGCAAGAAGGAGTACGGCAGTGACCAGCATCCAGCGGGAACGCTCATATCTGCGATTTGTACCTTCCTGTATGAAATACGACACTATTATTATAGGCGCTAATAACAGTGACACAAGAAAGCAAGTATATTGTAATAGAAGAAGATTAGTCATATCGGTAAATGTATTTCTGAAATATTTTTATATCAACCTATCAGTACACAAAATTACATTAATTTTTAGATTTTCAGTAGTTTAGCTTTATAAAAATACGCCATAACTTAAAAAAAGAATCACAAAACAAGGTTTTCCTTTGTCAACCGGATAAATAACCTTACCTTTACATAAACATTACTTATACATATAAAAACTAATCATGAAACAGAATCACATCTTACCCATAGCATTGTGCATAAGCGCAATGTCAGCAGTCTCGCCCGTATTGGCTCAGTCTGACAACGTAAAACTGGAAATTAACGCCATCGGCGGACACATAGTTGGCGACGACTTTTCGGGCGTACCGACCACAGTGGCAAAGGGTAAGCCCATCTATCTTATGCCGGTGGCTCCTGCCGAGGGTTATCAGCTGAAGGGCGTGAAGGTGCGCCACGGCAACAATCTCAAGGGCGAACAATATGTTGACGGTGTAAAACAGTGGGACGAGTATGACGTGACGGACGCTGAAGCGGACGAAACATTCACCATAGACGGCAAGAACGTAGACGGCGACGTGCTGGTAACGGCGGTGTTCGAGCCGGACGGAACGGAGGAATACAAGCTGGTGTTCGCCGATGAATTCAACGGCGAGGACGGTTCGATGCCGAACGAAGCCAACTGGAGCCGCTGCTCACGCGAGAATCCCACATGGAAACGCTTCACTGCGCAGACCAAAGAGGGCCAGAAGCGCACGGCGTACATCAAGGACGGCAATCTCGTGACACGCTGCATAGCCAACGACATCGACGAGGAAGGCAACGTGGACATGATAAGCGGTGCCGTGGAAAGCGCAGGCAAGATGAACTTCACATACGGTCGCATCGAGGGACGACTGCGCACTACGCCGCATACGGGCAACTTCCCCGCCTTCTGGATGATGCCGCAGGACGGTTCGGCAGGATGGCCGACGTGCGGTGAGATTGACCTTTGGGAACAGATTGACGCTGACGGACGCACTTACCACACCGTTCACACACACGTTACTTACGACCTCAATCAGGCAAAGCCTAACTCCGGTGGCGTTTACACTAACGCTGCTGACTATCATGTCATAGCTATGGAATGGGAGCCGGAGCTTCTCTCATGGTTCGTTGACGGCGTGAAGGTGTTCTCTTACGCAAAGTCGAAGAACGCCGACCTGCTCAGCAAGGGACAGTGGCCCTTCGACAAGCCTTTCTATCTTATCCTCAATCAGAGTGTTGGCGACGGCTCGTGGGCACGTCCGTGTGACGTTTCGTTCACGTACGAGACATTCTTCGATTATGTGCGACTGTACCAGAAGGACGGACAAAGCGCCACTCTCCCACCCTCTACAGCCATCGACAACATCAATACGGACAACCTCCGCAACGTGGACGCCTTTGCCACGGACGGCGGCATCCGCATCGTGACTCCCGAAACTTGCATCGTTAACATCAACGACATAGCCGGACGCACGGCTTTCCGAGGCATGGTGCAGGGCAATAAGGATATCCGCCTCGACAAGGGCGTGTACATGGTGGAAGGAAAGAAGATAATGGTGAAGTAAAACAAACGTATAGACATATAATAATAAAGATATATGAGAATAAATAACGCACCACTCTTGTTGCTTACATTAATTATAGCAGCCTCCATCGTCGCCCCTATCGCTTCACATGCGCAGAAGCACGACAAGGCAGCCATGCCTTTAGGACAATATGAGGAGCTTGCCGACCCCAAACCGCACGACCCCATCGAACTTTGGACACGCAGTCTGGGACGCGACAGCGTCCGTACGGCATGGGCTTCCACCGACGTACGCTATGGCAAACATGCAGTCCCGACCGCATTGTCAGCCTCGCGCACGCTCCGAAAGTCGGCTTGGCGCGGCGAACGTGTCAACGCTCAGGCTGTCATCTATACGCTCCGCGGCCTTGACAACGTCAGCCTCAGCATGTCAGACCTCCGCTCTGCCAAGGGCAACGTGATAAAGTCAGACAACGCCCAGCCTTATTTCGTGCGCTACGTTATGACCGACGAACTCAATAAAGACGGAAAAGGAGGCTGCGGTTGTCGCGACAACAAGGCTGATTGGGATTCGTCGCTTGTGGCTGATGTGCTCGACACGAATAAATATCTGGCTGTAAAACGAACCTCCACACAACCCATCTGGCTCAACATCCGTGTGCCGCGCGACGCCAAGCCGGGCGTTTACGAGGGCACGCTGTGCGTAAGCGGCAAGGGAATGAAGGACGAAAAGCTGAAGATAGAGCTGAAAGTCACGGACCGTGAGCTTACCGAACCGTCGAAATGGCACCTCAACATCGACCTTTGGCAGAACCCTTACGCCGTGGCTCGCTATTATGGCGTGGAGCCATGGAGCCGCGAACACATGGACGCAATGCTGCCTATAATGCGCATGCTGGCTGACGCCGGACAGCACGCCATCACGGCTTCCATCATGCACAAGCCGTGGAACGGTCAGACCTTCGACCCGTACGACAGCATGGTGACGCGCATCCGCCACATCGACGGTACGTGGACGTACAGCTATGCAGTATTCGACAAGTGGGTGGAGTTTATGACTGACGAGGTTGGCATGCGTGATGCGCTCATCTCCTGCTACACCATGATACCCTGGAACCTCAGTTTCGACTATTATGACGAGGCTACAAACCGCGTACAGTTTGTGCGTGCCGAGCCGGGCGACTCTGCCTACGCTGCCTATTGGGGCGGTTTCCTCCGCGACTTCGCCCGTCATTTGCGCCATAAAGGATGGTTCAGCCGCACCGCCATCTCCATGGACGAACGCCCAATGGAGGCAATGAAGGCTGCCATCAAGGTGATAAAGGACGCCGATCCTGACTTCAAGATTACGCTTGCGGGCAACTATCATGACGAGATACAGCAGGATCTCTATTATCTCTCCATCCCTTACGGACAGAAATTCCCTGACAAAGTGCTGCGCCAACGCCGAGAGCGCGGCCAGATAAGCACTTACTACACGTGCTGCACCGAACCGTTCCCCGGCACATTCTCGTTCTCATCACCTGCCGAAGCAGCATGGATTGGCGTACATGCGGTAGCTGCCGACTATGACGGATATCTGCGTTGGGCAGTGAACAGCTGGACGGAAGACCCTCTGCGCGACACACGTTTCCGCACTTGGGCAGCCGGCGACACATACAGCATCTATCCCGGACCGCGCCCAAGCATCCGCTTCGAGCGACTTGTGGAAGGCTTCCAGAACGCCGAAAAGATATGGCAGCTCCGCCAGCTCTATCGCCGTAACGGAAAAAAGGGCAACTTGAAGAAGCTCAATGCCTTGGTAAGCAAGTTTGCTCCTGCCGTTCTCAGCAAGGATCCGGCAGAAACTTCGAAGATGATACATCAGCTGGAGGCAACGCTCAACGGCGAAAGATAATTGCTGTTTTATATCGAAAGGAATTGTAGTTTTATCAGTAATGAAGTTCTAAAATTCCTTTCGATTATTGTTTTATATTTCTTTTAGCATTAAGAATATGGTAGTTATATCATATTTTTTATATATTTGCAAAAAGAAAATCAGACAATTAGGTAAATAGGAACAAGGAGGATATACATCATGAGAAAGGATATGATATTATTGGTCAGCGGCGCTGTTCTTGTAAGCAGTTGTATGACGGCAGCGGGTGCGGGCGCTTATGCCGGCAGTTCGTTAGGTTCGGTCGTCGGTTCTGCCATCGGTGGCATAGCCGGAGGACCGCGCGGCAGCGACGTCGGCACGCTCATCGGTATGGCAGGAGGTGCCATCGTGGGTGGAGCCATAGGCAATTCAGCTGACAAACAGGCTAAGGCAGAACAGAGCGAGAGGCTCGGACAACGCAACGAACGCATACAAAGACAGAAGAGAGCGGCTGCACGTAATCAGCAATACGACGACGATACATACGCCCACTCTTACGACGATACGTACACCCACTCTTACAACGGTGCGGATGACAGCCAGGAAATCGACCCGTCGCAGATGGTGGACACCACCAATTCTGGCAATGACTGCATCGACTTCAATGCAGACACCACCGGATACGGATCGTCATCCGTCAGCGCAAGCACGCTGGAAAGAGCTGACGCCGAGCGTCTCGAGATAAAGAACGTCAGCTTTACGGACGCCAACGGAGACGGCATACTGGAAGCCGACGAAGAAGGCAAGATGGTGTTCGAGATATATAATCACTCGGACCTGCCCGTCTTCGGCATCATACCCACAGTAAAGGAGGCTGAAGACAACCGCCATATCCAGATTTCGCCAAGCATTCTGGTGGAGCAGATCGCTCCTGGCAGCGGCATACGCTACACCGCTTCCGTCAAGGCAGACCGCCGCATAAAGGACGGCGAAGCCAGATTGCTCGTCTCCGCAGAGCACGACGGCAAACCCGTATCGTACGTCACCGTGGTGAAGGTCAATACGATGAAGCGAAGCAAGAAGTAACTCCTAATTATTTATGCACCTTTCCTTTCTTAGGAAGGTGCATAATTCCGTTTTCAGGAACTGTATATTCTGTAATCTCAAAATCGAATTCCGGCAGATCATCCACTTCCGGCTCAGGACGATACGGCACCTTGTTGGTACGTACGCGCTCCACACGTACCACCGCCACCCCCTGCGAGAGGATGCCAAGCTGTCTGGCTGCTCCGTAAGATAAGTCAATGATTCTGCCACGCCCGCGAGGACCGCGGTCGGTAACCCGAACAATGACTTCCTTGCCATTGTTCTCGTTGGTGACACGCAATAGCGTGCCGAATGGATATGTCCGGTGAGCACACGTGAGGCTGTCATGGTGTAGCCGTTCACCGCTGCTCGTCCGCGCACCAGTGGCACGCTTCGAATAATAGGAGGCCTTGCCACGTTGTGCCTGCGCCATCACGGCAAGACACACTGTCATCGACAATGCCAGGGCCAAGATTCTTATTGCATACATAAATATGTTCTCCTTTCCTGATTGTGAGAATCCTCTTAACAGAGGCTGTTATTATTTTAAACCTCAAGGCTCATACGATATCCAGAAGCCCAAGAGGATGTTTTTCAAATTCACTTTTGTCTTTACTTGGCTTAAACTGTCGGTTAAAAAAGGCAGCAAACAGAATAAAACGAAAAAAAACAAGGACCGTTACTCTGCGACCACATCACATGAGGCAGAGCCCGTATCCTTGTAGATTTCTATTTGCCTATATGTATTATAGAATTCCTTTCTCTAAAGGAACTTACTCTTACTTTTTTTTCTTTAATTCGCTGGAACAAATTCGCAAGTGACTGATTTCTTGCGAAATATTTGTTGCGGGCTCTTAAACGATGCCCTGTGCCATCATCGCGTTGGCAACCTTCATGAAGCCGGCGATATTAGCGCCCTTCACGTAGTCGATATAGCCGTTAGGCTGTGTACCGTACTTAACACACTGCTCGTGGATAGAGTGCATGATGTAGTGGAGCTTCTCGTCCACCTCAGCCTCGCTCCATGTCAAGCGTATTGAGTTCTGAGTCATCTCAAGACCAGAAGTAGCAACACCACCTGCGTTGACAGCCTTGCCCGGAGCGAAGAGCTGCTCAGCAGCTACGAACTTCTCAACAGCCTCAGCTGTGCAGCCCATGTTAGAAACCTCAGCAACGCAGAGAGGCTTCTGAGCGAGAATCATATCGGCGTCATTGCCGTTGAGCTCGTTCTGTGTAGCACATGTAAGGTAGATGTCAGCCTTAACTTCCCAAGGCTTCTTGCCTGCAATGAACTTAGAGCCGGGGAACTCGTCCTCGTACGGCTGGCAAACGTCGTTACCGCTTGAGCGAAGCTCGAGCATATAGTCGATCTTATCACCAGAAACGCCGTTCGGATCATAGATGTATCCGTCAGGACCAGAAATTGTGATAACCTTAGCGCCAAGCTCTGTAGCCTTCTTGGCAGCACCCCAAGCCACGTTACCGAAGCCAGAGATAGCAACAGTCTTGTCCTTCAGATCGAGACCGCGTGTAGCCATCATCTGATGAACGAAGTAGAGAGCGCCGTAGCCTGTAGCCTCAGGACGGATGCGTGAGCCACCGAACTCGAGACCCTTGCCTGTGAGCACACCCTGATACTGGTGTGTGAGCTTCTTGTACATACCGAAGAGGTAGCCAATCTCGCGGCCGCCTACGCCGATATCACCAGCGGGAACGTCCTCATCAGGACCGATGTGACGATAAAGCTCAGTCATGAACGACTGGCAGAAACGCATAACCTCTGCGTCGGAACGTCCGCGGATAGAGAAGTCTGAACCACCCTTGCCACCGCCCATCGGGAGTGTGGTAAGCGCGTTCTTGAATGTCTGCTCGAAACCGAGGAACTTAAGAATAGAGAGATTTACCGACGGATGGAAGCGAAGACCTCCCTTGTACGGACCAATAGCACCGTTGAACTGAACGCGATAGCCAATGTTTACATGAACTTCGCCGTTGTCGTCTGTCCAAGGTACACGGAAAGTGATGATACGCTCGGGTTCTACGAGGCGCTCGATGAGCTTGGCTTTCTCAAACTCAGGATGCTGGTTGTAAACGTCCTTAATAGAAATGAGCACTTCGCGGACTGCCTGCAGGTACTCGGCTTCGCCCGGGTGTTTAGCCTCAAGGGCTTGCATAATCTTTTCGACTTCCATAGTAAAAGGTTTTTAGTTGATGTTATAGATTTTTTGTCGTTTTGTCACTTTGACACCGCAAATATAGCTCATTTCAGTTTATCCACCAAAAAAAAACGAGGCGGATTTCGTTTTTTAGCTTACTTTTAGATATGATTTTACATGTGTGCGTAAACAACAAAACACCGTCTGACCTCTGCTCTCCACATAAGCCTTCTTTACGTCTGTTTAGGCTTTCATCCCGTCCATCTTCCGCTCACTCTGCGCACGCACACACGCAGATTATACAATAATACATAAAAACAAGCATGAAACTTAACAAGTTGATAGAAAAAGTTGTAACTTTGCACATATTATTTCAGGAAAGTAAAAAATTAACATAAAAAATACAAGAACAAGATGAATGTAGCAATTGTTGGCGCAAGCGGAGCCGTAGGACAGGAATTCCTGCGTATCCTCGCCGAGAGAGATTTCCCCATCGACAACCTCGTACTGTTCGGTTCTACCCGTTCGGCTGGAACTAAATACACGTTTAAGGGCAAGGAGTATGAAGTGAAGCTCCTTCAGCACAACGATGATTTCAAGGACATCGACGTGGCGTTCACATCTGCAGGTGGCGGCACATCAAAGGAGTTCGCCGAGACCATCACAAAGTACGGCGCCGTGATGATTGACAATTCCAGCGCGTTCCGCATGTGTGACGACGTGCCTTTGGTGGTGCCCGAGTGCAACGCCGAGGACGCTCTCAACCGTCCGCGCAACATCATCGCCAACCCCAACTGCACCACCATCATGATGGTAGTGGTATTGAAGCCGCTCGAGCAGCTCAGCCACATCAAGCGCATCCACATCGCCAGCTACCAGAGCGCGTCTGGCGCAGGAGCCGCTGCAATGGAGGAGCTTAAGCAGGAGTATAAGGAGCTTGTCAACAACGAGCCTGTAACGGTCAGCAAGTTCCCTCATCAGCTCGCCTACAATGTCATTCCTCAGATTGACGTCTTCACGGACAACGGCTACACAAAGGAGGAGATGAAGATGTTCAACGAGACCCGCAAGATCATGCACAGCGACGTTCGCTGCTCGGCAATGTGCGTACGCGTAAGCTCGCTGCGCTCTCACTCTGAGTCAGTATGGATTGAGACAGAGCGTCCCCTCTCCGTGGAGGAAGCTCAGAAAGCCATCGCCGCAGCTCCCGGTTGCACTCTCAAGGACGATCCCGCCAACCTCGTCTATCCGATGCCTCTCGAGACAGCCGGCAAGGACGACGTCTTCGTAGGACGCATACGCAAGGATCTCGCTGACGACTGCGGTCTGACTTTCTGGCTCTCAGGCGACCAGATCCGCAAGGGTGCCGCTCTCAACGCAGTACAGATTGCGGAGTATCTCCACAGCGTAGGCAACTTGAAGTAAAAGACTACACCTTATTATATATACAACAACGCCACTACCCCACAACGGAAATCAATAATATCGTTGTGGAGTAGTGGCGTTGTTGCATTAACTTGCCGTCTTAGAAAACATGTCTTTACAAGATTCTTTTTTAACGACAATCTGTCTTGCCATGCAAATATCGTACAAAGAGTAAAAAGCTGTTACAAAATAAAAATTGATTCTAGAGTTCCGGATTGCTGTTTTTACGGTGTTT
>ERZ1026874.1834-NODE-1834-length-10688-cov-5.839556_pt1 | contig 10688 bp, 7 predicted proteins | sample MGYA00380167_ERZ1026874 | MGnify/ENA primary metagenome ERZ1026874 (study PRJEB33269, sample SAMEA4719803) | human gut metagenome | biome: human-associated habitat; feature: organic feature; material: feces | place: Cameroon | collected 2013-10 ...
GGCGACGATCACGCCCATAGTGGCGGAGCGCTCGAGCACGGCCATCGCGCTGAGCAATCTGCTAGGCCTCGTTTGCGACCCCGTGGGCGGACTTGTTGAGGTGCCGTGCCAAAACCGCAATGCCATCGGCGTGGCCGCGGCCTTCAGCTCGGCCCAGCTCGCGCTCGCCGGCATCAAGAGCCTGGTGCCGTTTGACCAGATGGCGCATGTGATGCTCTCGGTGGGCCACGCCCTGCCGGCAACCCTGCGCGAGACGGCCAAGGGCGGCATCGCGCAAGCCCCGGCCGCGCTTTCTGCCTGCGCCAAATGCGGCGTATGCGGATAGGCTGACTTATCCAAACTGATACTGTTTCCGCACCACAAACAACAGGCTAATCGCTATAATGCAAGCCCAGTTAAAACACGATGAGCCGCAAGGCGAAAATCGAAGGAAATATATACGATGTCGCAAATCGACCGCAGCAACATGATTCCCGATCCGCAACAGCCCAGTAGGCATACGGGCGGCGTCCAATCGCCGCGCCCCATCGCGCCGGCTCACACCCAACAACACGGACCGGCCAATGCCTCTCAGCGCCCGAATCAGCGTCAATACCAGCAGCATCAACAATATCAGCAGCGTGCCGCACATGGTGCCGCCCCCAAGCAGGTCTCTTCGCACACTCGCGCGGCAAACAATCGCGGGCCCGCGGACAAGCGTACCAACAAAAGCAGCAAGTCGGGCGGAAAGACGGCCCTCTTTGTCGTCCTCGGCCTCGTCGCGATCGTCTACATCGTAGGCGTCGTGGCGTTCTCGCAGGTCGCCTACCCCAACACTACCATCGCCGGCGTCGACATCTCGCTCTCTAACGCATCTTCGGCAGCCACCAAGGTCAACTCGGCATGGAAGCACTACAAGCTCACCGTTTCGGACGACAGCTTTAGCTGGACCTACCAGCCCGAGTCCGACGAGCCCATCGTCGATGGCGAGGAAGCCGCCCACGAGATTATCAGCAAAAACGAGCCGCTGCTGTGGCCATCGCGCCTCATCGCGTCGCTCGGCGGCAAAACCGATAGCGCCACCAAGAAAGACTCGGTCGACTTGGACCAGGACGTCGACCTGTCCATGCTCTCCGATGCCTTTGACCAAAAGCAGTTTGAGGAGGGCCTGGGCAGCGCTATCGACGAGTTCAACGAGGGCCGCTCGGGCACCTTCGAGGCCGCCAGCTCCTATGACGAGAAGGCCGGCATGTTCACCGTTGAGAAGGCCCGTTCCAACGAGAAGCTCAACCGCGAGCATGTCATCAAATATGCCGAGATCGAGCTCGCGTCGCTCGCCGAGAACGTCGATATCACCAAGATCGGCAACGACGCTTACGAACCGCTCAACGGCACCCTCACCAACGACCAGATTCAGGCTGCATGCGATGCCGCCAACAACTTCCTGGGCGTCAACGTGACCCTTAAGCTCAACGGCAATGATGCCGGAAAGGTGGACGGCAGCTCGGTGCTGCAGTGGATCAGCTTTGCCGATCCGGCCAACCCCACGCTCGATACGTCGCAGATCAGCAGCTGGGCCGCCGAGCTCGCCAACGGCTTTAACACCGTGGGCACCACCCGCTGGTGGACACGCGCCGACGGTAAGGAATGCGCTGTAGAGGGCGGCGACTTTGGCTGGTCCATCGACAGCGACACGCTCGCCAAGCAGGTAGAGGACGCTATCAATAACAAGCAGACCGGCGATATCGATATTTCGTACTCCAAGAAGGCCGACACGTTTACCGCCAAGGGCGAGCCCGATTGGAAGGCCTATATCGACGTCGACCTGTCTGAGCAGCACGCGCGCTACTACGACGAGAACGGCAATATCGTGTGGGAGGCCAACTTTATTTCCGGCAAACCGGGCGAAGACGCCACCCCGGAGGGTGTGTGGCAGATCAACAGCAACGACGGCGCAAGCAAGCTCATCGGTGCCAAAGACCCCGCGACCGGAAAGCCCAAATACGAGAGCCCGGTCAGCTACTGGATGCCGTTCGAGGGCAATATGGTCGGCTTCCACGACGCTACCTGGCAAAACGATTCGAGTTTCGATAATGCCGAATCGTACAAATGGTGCGGAAGCCACGGCTGCATCAACCTGCGCCTGGCTGATGCCAAGGCGCTCCACGACTGCATCAGCGTCGGTCTGTGCGTGGTCGTGCACTCGTAGGGAAACACGCATTCCCACAACGGGGGACTGACGCTCCAATCTAACAGTTCCGAAAGATACCGCCATAATGCGCCCGCCTCTCGCGACGGGCGCATATACTTATCGAGGAACTTTCTATAAAGGAGACGCCATGTCAAATGTCCCCAACATCACCCCGGGACCGAATGATACCGAGCGAGCGCCCGAGGGTGCCACCGAAACGCTTCCCCTCATAGCAAACGTGCACGCCACACAGCAAAACGGCAGCACAAGCGATACAACCGAGATTTCTGACGAAGAGGCCTACGCCAAGCTCAAGGCGAAGCGTGCCGAGCGTCGGCGCAAAAAGCTCATCCGACGCGGCATTGCGGCCGGCGTCGTGGCCGCCATTGTGCTCATCGCCGTTGTCGTGACCTTCGTCATCAACGCACGGCCCGCAGATACCGACGGGCCGGTGACCGACATGGTCACCGAGGGCACGTTTACGACCACCGTCGAAGCTAAAGGCCAGCTCAAGCCCATCTCGGCTTCGGTGGTCTCCCCTTCTGTTGACGGCACGGTGGCATCGATCAACGTGCAAGCCGGCCAGTCCGTCAACGAGGGTGACGTGCTCATGACCATTAAAAACGACGAGCTCGATCGCAACGTAGCCGAGGCGCAGCGTGCGGTGACAGCTGCACAGGAAGACCTCGCCAACGCACAGAAAGCGGTAGCTGCCGCCCAAGCCGCTCAGGCGACTGACACAGATGCGGCAGGCGCGAGTGGCGCCAGCGGCACCGCCGACACGAGTGCCGTCTCGAGCGCCCAACGCAACCTGGCCTCGGCCCAGGCAAACCTGGACCAAGCCAACGCCAAAGCTGCCGAGCGCACCGTGACCGCGCCCAGCTCGGGCAGCATCGTAGAGCTCAACGCCAAGGTCGGCGCCACGGTGACGGGCGGCATGATTATGGGCGAAGGCGATACGAGCGGCGGCAAGCAGTGCATGCAGATCGCTGACCTCTCCAAGATGAAGGTCACCGTTCAGGTGGGTGAAAAGGATATCGCCAAAATCGCCGTTGGGCAGAGCGCCAATGTTACCTATCCGGCCTTTCCCGATATCGTGAGCCAGGGAACGGTCACCGCAATCGCTTCGGTGGCAAACTCCGACGCTAACGGCGGCGGCAGCGTGACCTTTAACGTCGACATTTTGATTGATGCGCCCGACGCGCGCCTCAAGCCGGGCATGACCGCCGAGGTCTCGGTGGTAACCGAACAGCTCGACGATGTGGTGATGGTACCGACTATGGCGCTCATGACCGAGGATGGCGAGCATTATTACGTCAACGTGGCAACCGACGGCGAAAGCAAACAGACCCGACGCGTCAAGGTGACCGTCGTGACGCAAAACGATAACGACGCCGTGGTCGGCAAAACGCAGGTCAAGCGCGACGACCAGGGCAACGAGATCAACGCGGACGTGCCGGTCACCAAGCTGCGCGACGGCGACACCCTTATCGTGGACACTGGCGAAGGCATGACGGCCGACGGCGGCGACTCTGGCAGCATGTCTGCCGATGAGGGCATGTAATGCGTCCCGTCATCGACATCCGCAACGTGCATCGCATTTTTGAGAGCGAGGCCGGCTGCGCCCATATCCTGCACAACGTGAACCTGGCCGTGAATCCCGGCGAATTCGTGGCCATTACCGGCCCATCGGGCTCGGGCAAGTCAACGCTCATGAACATCCTGGGCTGCCTGGACAAGCCGACGGCAGGCGATTATTACCTGCAGGGCCTCAACGTGGCGGAGCTCGACGATGACGAGCTCACCGAAGTCCGAGCCCTGAGCATCGGCTTTGTCTTTCAGAGCTTTAACCTACTGCCGCGCCTGACGGTGATCGAAAACGTCATGCTGCCGCTGTCGTACACCAACGTGCCGCGGGCTCAGCGTGAGATGCGCGCCGTCCATGCGCTGCAAGCCGTCACGCTGCCGGTCGACCATTGGGACCATCGCATCTCCGAGCTCTCGGGCGGACAGATGCAGCGCGTCGCCATCGCGCGCGCCCTCGTCAACGACCCGCCCATCATCTTGGCCGATGAACCGACGGGAAACCTGGACTCCGCCACCGGAGCGCTCGTGATGGAGACCTTCCACAAGCTCCAGGAGCGCGGCAAGACCATCGTGCTCATCACGCATGATCCCGGCATTGCCGCCGAGGCCGACCGCGCCGTAACCATTCGCGACGGACGGATTCACGACGGTGCATATATCGCGCATACACCGAATACGCTACGCGGGGCCGTCAACAATCTGCCCGTGATTTCTACAACCACCAATCAGCCGAAAGGAGCGAAGGCATGAGCACCCGCGATCTTGTCCAAGAAGCCCTTCACTCGCTCGAGGCCAACAAGGGACGCAGCCTGCTCACCATCCTGGGCATCGTCATTGGAATCGCGTCGGTCATAGCCATGACCTCGCTTATCGGAGGCATCCAAAACAGCCTAGTCAACAGCCTGGGTCTTAACGCCGCCCGCATGGTGCAGATCTATTCGTCCCAAGAGCTCACCGATTCGGACGTCGAGAAACTGCGTAAGATGGTGCCGCAAATCGAGCAGATCGGCATTGTCGACAGTGCCTATTCCGAGTACAAGGTCGGGAATAAAAGCTATACCGTCATGGCACACGGCGTCGATAGCGACATGCTCGATGCCGTGGGCGCCAGCAAGATCGTCGCAGGGCGCACCTACAACGGTATCGAGTCGAAATCCGGTGCGCGCGTGGCGCTCATCGGCCGCGGCGGTGCCGAGCAGCTGTACGGTAACGAACAGGACGCACTCGGCAAGACCATCAAGGTGTCGAGCGGAGAAGTGCGAATTGTCGGCGTTATCGATGGTGGCAACGAATCCATGGGTTCGCTGAACCTGTACATGCCACGGGCCGCGATCGCCGAGCTCTACGGCGACGACAATCCGTCGTTTCCGAGCGTGACGGCGCTCGCCGCCGAAGGCACGGATATGGATAAGCTCTGCAAGACCATCGAGTCCAAGGTGCGTAGCATAAAGGGCATCTCGAAGGACGACGAGTACGATAGCGTATCGGTAAGCTCCATGAAAAGCGCTATCGACTCCCTCAATTCCTTTATGGGCGCCTTCTCGCTCATCATGGGAGCGGTTGCCGGCATTTCGCTGCTCGTGGGCGGTATTGGCATTATGAATATGATGCTCACCAACGTGACCGAGCGCATCCGCGAGATCGGTATTCGCCGCGCGCTTGGTGCAAGCCGACGTGATATCACCTCTCAGTTTTTGGCCGAATCCTCGGCACTGTGCATCACCGGCGGCATTCTCGGTGTTGTGATCGGCTATCTGCTGGCATGGGGGCTCGCGTTTTTTGCCGCCAGCTCGAGCATTATGAGCGAGTTTGGAGCCAGCGGGACGATTACGCCGAGCTTTTCCCTTACGACGGTGTTGCTCGCCTTTGCGGTTTCAGTCGGCATCGGCGTAATCTTTGGCTTCTACCCCGCCCGCCGGGCAGCAAAACTCGACCCCGTGGAGTGTCTGCGCTACCAGTAAGCCTCAATCCTAAGTTGCGGTGAAATAGGGACCGTTTAGGCCGCTAGAAGGCCTATTCAGTCCCTATTTCACCGCAACTTAGGGTGGTAAGGTGCAAGTGCTATTCGAAACGAGATTCCAAGCTCGATAGTCCGTTCAACGTCAGATTGTTAGCGACCTCCGAAATGCGCTCGATGGGCACCGAGCCATCGGAGAGCGCCCACGTGCGGTAAATGCCGATAATGCCCGAAAGCAAAAACGCCAGATAATAGTCGAACATCTCGTCCTTGAGGCCCTCGGGCAGCAAGTCGCGCTCGGCAATCTCATGCTCGAGCGGCACGCGCAAACGCGTCATAAAATCGTCGAGTGGGATGTTCTCAATCAGCTGGCGATTGAGCACGAGATTATTGCAAAGTGCCTCGTTGATGGTTTTAAAAAACGTTGCCGCCGCTCCGAGGGCACGCTCGTTCGTATCGCCGTCCATAGAAGCAAGCGTTTTCTCGACCGAGTCGGCAATCATCTCCACCACATCAACGGCGATGGCATCGAGCAGGCCGTCAACCGTACCGAAGTGTACGTAAAAGGTCTTGCGGTCGACATTTGCCTCACGCGCGATGGCACTCACCGTAATGTCGGCAAGCGGCTTATCCATCAACAGGCGCTCAAAAGCAGAGAGGATGGCATTGCGGCTGCGAACGATGCGGCGGTCGAGGCGCGGTTTGCTGGTGGCCATGGACGTGTCCCTTCAGAATGCAAGCATTCATCAACAGATGAGAGTTAATCTACGTAAGAGGATTATCCCCCATCCGGCACAAAATTGACCGGCAACATGAAGAACGCACGACCAACTATTACGCCTTAGGGTGTTTCTTTTTGTTCAAAGCAGCCGGGGACACACGGATGCCATCGCCCGTCTGGCGCACATAGGCCTTATGCGCCGGTTTGGCGGCTCCAGAAGCCTTCTGAGCATGCTGATTGGGATCCACGGTAACCGCATGCACAGGATGGGGCTTTGCAGGCTTAGAGGACGTCTGAGGCGTTCGCCCGAGCTTGCGCATCACGCGATCCCAGCGCGCATGGATACTCTCGTTGTGAGCGCTCTTGAGACCCAGCAGGGGCGCGGCCAAAATAGTCGGCGCGATAAACGTAATGAGGCGCCACAGCAGATAACCAGCGGTCGATGCCGATCCAAAGAAATGACCCAGGAACAGCGCGAAGCCGCCCTCGGCGCCGCCGGTGCCACCGGGCAGGGGAACAGCAGAGCTCAGGAGCTGAACAAAGGCGCTCGCGGCCATGACCGAGAAAAAGTCGACTTCGTGGTGGCCAAAGGCAAGCATCAGGAAATACGGCACGAGGTAGAAAAACGCGAGCTGCAACATGGTGATGACCACCGTGAGCAGCATGGACGAAAAGTGGCCGGCCGAAAGCTTGAACTTCTCGGAGAATGAGTAGATTTCGCCATCGACAAACGTACGCCAGCCCTCGATCTTGGTGGCCGAAACGCCCATTCGCTCGAGCCAATTGATAATGCAGTGCGCGACGCGCGTGACGGTCTTAGGCATAAGCGCGACGGCAAAGATGCCAAGCAGAATGCAGCAGTGACCGCCAAAGCTAAAGACGCACAGCAGCGTCATGTCGCCATAGCGCTCGGCAAAAAACGGCATACGGGCGAGCAGCAGGATAGCGCCCCAGGCGACGAGGCCAAACTGGTACACGATAAAACGCGTGAATTGCGTGGCGCCGGCCTCGCCCACGTTTTGGCCGGCCTTGGTCAGGCGATAGATCTGAGCCGGGGTGGAGCCCATCATCATGGGCGTCAGGTTGCCAAAGAAGATGCCGCTCGCCTCGACCGAGATCAGGTCGCGAATGCCGACGGGCGAATTGGGATCGAGCCAGACGGCGATCGCATAGGCAACGATGCCAAAGAACAAGTACAGGAACATACAAAAGCATGCAGCAACGAGCCACGGCGCTTGGACGCTCGACATGGCAGCCCAGAACTGTCCCATCTGACCGGTCGCAATCAGATAAACGATATAGCCAACCAGCACGACGCCGATAAAAATGGCACCGCGACGTGCACCTTTGTTGTCATCGCCGCCCGAGGCCTCAACCTCGACCTGGGGCTTAGATGTATGCTGAGAGGACTCCTTCATGAGGCTCCTTCTGACCGTCCAAATATCTTGCATATTGTACCCGCAAGGGCCACAAGCAGAACGTAAAGCTATGGGCCAAATGGGAATTGCAGATGGTTTGCTCGGAAATAAAAAACCCGGACTTCCGCGAGAAGTCCGGGTCTCAAATTCATGGTAGCCCGTACCAGATTCGAACTGGTGATCTCCGCCTTGAGAGGGCGGCGTCCTAAACCGCTAGACGAACGGGCCATAAGCCTCAGCAGAAAAGAAATGGTAGCCCGTACCAGATTCGAACTGGTGATCTCCGCCTTGAGAGGGCGGCGTCCTAAACCGCTAGACGAACGGGCCACATGACATCTGCACTGCCGTGCTGCAAGGAAATATAATACGGGACAAAAAACGCAAGCGCAAGAAGAAATTCCAAATTGCCGAAAAATTGTCGGCAGGTTATGGAACGCGCAGGTCAACGGGGTAGTTAATTTGGGACGGGGCTATTTTAGCTACCTCTGCCAAAATCACTAGCGGTTCGACAGATTGAAAGCAGGGGTAGCTAAAATAGCCCCGTCCCAAATTAACTACCCAGGTGCAGGTGAGCCAGGAGGGCTTCACGTTCGTTGGGGATGTTATCCTCGATCACTGCGTCGAGGGCGGCGTTGAGCAGCTGCCCCAGTTCCGGCCCTGGCTTGACGCCGGCGCGAATCAAGTCGCCACCATTGATGGCAAGCATCTTGAGCGTATAGGGCTCCCCCGCCGCCAGCAACTCGCGTGCCAGCGCGCGCATCTCCTCGATCGTCTCGACGTAATAGAAGCACGAGGGCGCCTTACCGAGTGTGTCGGCACGCTTAAGGTCCATGAGCTCGTCCATCAGACGCGGCGTATCGATACCCTCGCCCGAAAGCGCGCGCATCATATTGAGCAGACAGGTACGCTCCGGGCGCAGCGGCTTGTCGTGGTATTTGATCAGCAGGCACACGTCGCGCACCAGATCGTGCGAAAGCGCCAGGCGGTCCATGATAACGCGCGCCTTCTTGGCGCCCAGTTCGGGGTGGCCGTAGAAGTGCCCGCTGCCGTCGTGGTCAACGGTAAAGCACTCGGGCTTAGAGACATCGTGCAAAAACGCCGCCCACATCAGGCTCGAGGAGGGCGCAACACCGTCGCACAGCGCCAGCTCCCCCGCCACCGTCAGCACGCGGGCGATATGCTCGTACACGTTAAAGGCATGGTAGACGCTACGCTGGTCGAATCCGCGACCCGCGGCAAGCTCGGGCACGGCGGCGCAAATAAGCTCGGGATAGCGCAGCATCGCGTCTCCCCCATGGCCGGTCGAAAGAATACCCTCGAGCTCAATACCCACGCGCTCGCGCGCCACGGCGTCGAGCAGCGGTGCACACTCGGCAAGGGCAAGCTTCGTCTGGGGCTCGATCATAAAGTCCAGGCGACAGGCAAAACGCACCGCACGCAGCATGCGCAGCGCGTCCTCGTTAAAACGACGTTTGGGGTCGCCGACGGCACGGATCAGCTTACGTTCCAAGTCGCCCTGACCGTCATAACGGTCAACAAGACCGCGCTCGGGATGCCAGGCCATAGCGTTAACGGTAAAGTCGCGACGCGCCAGGTCGTCCTCAAGTGACGCCGCACGCTCCACGCTCTGGGGATGGCGGCCGTCGGTATAAAAGCCATCCAGGCGGTACGTGGTGACCTCGATGCGCTCGCCATCGCTAATGGCCGTGATGCCGCCGAATTTAATGCCCGACTCCACGACCGCAATACCGGCGGCCTCAAGCGCCACCTTAGACTCCTGCCACAGGCCGCTGCAGCACATGTCCACATCGTGGCTGGGGCATCCCATCAGGGCATCGCGCACCCAGCCGCCCACGTACCAGGCCTCAAGACCGGCTGCCTCGAGCGCGCGCAGTACTCGCAGGGAGGCATCGGTCGGCTGCGTACCGTTGAGCGAAACATTGCACATACCTGTGGCCTCCTGCGGCTATCTCATTGACTCTCGATTGCGTCTGCCAGAAGTCTAGCAAGAAACAGCCTCTCCTGCACACGCAAGTACGATAAACAAAAACGCATCCGTCCTGCTATCAAGACGGATGCGAAATGCTCAAGTGCTATGCCAGACCTAGCAGACCTGACGGATAGCGATGCCCTTCTTATACTCCTCGACCTTGGCAAAATCGCCCAGGCCCGGGCACTCGACCACGTTGGCGCCGGTAGCCATCGAAAGGCGCAGGGCGTCCTCGACGCGCTCGGGGGCGTCGTGCCACACGGACAGGAAGGCGGCCAGCGAGGAGTCGCCCGCGCAGACGGTCGACAGCAGGTTGACGTCAAAAGTGCGGTTGGCAAACCAGATGTGCTCACCATTGGAGAAGTAGGCACCGGCCCCACCCAGGGTCAGCAGCACGTTCTTAGCGCCCTTGGCGTGGAGCTCGGCCATGGCACCCTTAACGGACTCGTCGTCGCCACCGCTCACCTTAATGCCAAAGATGTCAAGCAGCTCGTCGTCGTTGGGCTTAATCAGCAGCGGCTCCATGGCAATAAGGTCGGTCAGCTGATGGCTGGAGATGTCGAGAACGAACTCGGCGCCCTTGGCCTTAACGCGGCGCAGGACCTCGGCCAGGAAGCCCTCGGAGGTGTTGGGGGGCAGCGAACCACTGATGACCAGGCAGGTCATATCGTCGAGCGAATCGATGAGCTCAAACATCTCCTGCTCGTTGGCCTCGTTGATGGCGGCGCCGGCGTTAACCATGTTGTACTCGGTGTCGGGGCCGGCGTTGAGGAAGACGTTGACGCGCGTGATGCCGTCGGTCCACACGGGCTTGACGGGCACGCCCAGGGCCTCGGCGCCCTTGA
>ERZ1026874.1836-NODE-1836-length-10672-cov-12.327494_pt1 | contig 10672 bp, 6 predicted proteins | sample MGYA00380167_ERZ1026874 | MGnify/ENA primary metagenome ERZ1026874 (study PRJEB33269, sample SAMEA4719803) | human gut metagenome | biome: human-associated habitat; feature: organic feature; material: feces | place: Cameroon | collected 2013-10 ...
CTCTCCCCGAAACCTGCAAGCTTTGCCGCATGGAGCGCAAGAGTCATGAGTTCGGTTGTCTGGAAGAGCTTTATGCCCTTCCTTGTCCCATGATGCAGCCGGGCAATGGTCCGTTCCGCCTGCGCCAGGGTGGCATCCTCATCGGCGAGGCCCATGCGTCCGGGGTCGTACTCAAGAGTCAGGAACGCTTCCTCCAACTCTACGACCGCATGAAGAAGGCGATGGTCAGGGGCAGCGATGTAGTGGTAGTGATAGAATAGGAAATGGGGGTAAGGAACATCTTGGCTAGAAAAACTGCATTTTCTCGGCTTCCCAGAAGTTTCATTGCGTAAAAATCATCATGTTTTTACGCAATGAAACTATTTTTTTACGGAAAACTCCCCTCCGTACAGAAAAATAGGCTAACTTTGCACAGAATAATTTTAAGAACTTTAATACCGTAGAATTATGAACAAGAGATTTATTTTATCATTCTTGCTCCTGCTATCGTTCTTGCTTTCGGCAACAGCCCAAAGCATAGATGAAGCCAGGGCCAAGCGCATCGCCGCATCTTTTTTCAAAAGTAATGCTGCAAGAAGTATGAGAGGGGAAAAAATGGTGCAGAATGAAAACCTGGTCAACAACTATACGGCTAGGGTCGGTGACAAAAATTGCTTCTATATCTTCAATAGAGGCAAGAACGATGGCTTCGTCATCGTTTCGGCCGATGAGCGCACCCGACAAAACGTGTTGGGCTATTCGGAGAGAGGCAGCCTGGATTATAGTTCCAGTCCTGCTTACATCAAGGCTTTCCTCGATAGGTATGCGCAGGGTATCAGCCTGCTTAAGTCGGCGGATGGAAGCCAGGGCGGCACAACCATTACCTACCAAGACCCAGTTGCTCCACTACTGGGGGACATCGCTTGGGGACAAGGTTGGCCTTACAACCTTCTGTGCCCAAAGAACGACCAGGGAGGTAATTATGTGACGGGTTGTGTGCAGACCGCCATGGCACAAATCATGGCTTATCATAAGTGGCCCAAGCAAGGCCGGGGAACTGCGTCTTATGAATGGAACGGACAGACTTTGTCGGCTGATTTCAGCAAGTCAACCTATCGATGGGACTTGATGCTGCCTCAGTATGAATATGGTGACGAAAGCATCAGCGAAGAATCGAAGATGGCTGTCGCCAAGCTGATGGCAGACTGTGGCATAGCCAACGGTGCCAGTTATGCTGACGGAGGCACGGGAGCCAGCTCCGGCTCCGCAGCCCAGTCGCTGATAGACTATTTCGATTATGACCTGAGCATAAACATGTTAGACCGAAATGAATGCTCGGCCGAGTATTATGAGGGCACGATTCAGAACGAGTTGCGCCAAGGCAGGCCAGTCATGCTGGGAGGTGGCAACTCGAAGGGCGAGGGTGATGCCCATGAATTCTTATGCGACGGCTTCAACCAAGAGGGCTATTATCACATTAATTTCGGATGGAATGGATATGTCAATGGATATTTCCTGATTTCCGCCACAGGATACGACGTGAATCCTGATGTGATATATGGCATTCAGAAAAATCAGGGTGGAAAGGGCGACTTCGTGGCTTCCTCCTCCCTGGATTTCATGTGCGTTGAGGGGCATAAAGTTTCGATGGGCATAGCCATCAGCACTTTTGCCCATTTCCAGTACGACTTCGCCTTCGCCTTCGAGAATACCTCTGACGGGAAGGTGGAGTATGCCCCTATAAATGGTAATCTTTCGGTAGGTATATGGACTACGCCACAGGAACCAAACATTGTGACCTTCGATAAGAAACTAGCCGACGGAACTTACAAGATGTATCCTGTGGTTAGCATCAAGGGAAGAAACGATTGGCGCAAGGTGATATTTGGCGACAAAAGACAAAGCTTAATAGACGTCAGTGTCTCTGGCGGAACGTTCAGCATGAAGAATAATCATATCTATGATGACATAGAGGAAGGTGCGGTTGAGATAAATGGCATCTACTATCAGTTGAATGCCGACAAGAAGACTGCTACCGTGACCTATAAGAACAGCAAGTATGACTCGTATGCAGGTTATGTGGTGATTCCAGAGATGGTGACGGCTAGCGACGGCAATAGCTACCAAGTGGTGGCTATAGGCAAGAACGCCTTCACCGAGTGTCGTAACTTGGAGGAGGTGAGCATACCTGCCAGCGTAGAGGAGATAGGCTATGGAGCATTTAGCCAGTCAAGTCTGAGGAACATCAACATTCCGCAGAAATCACGGCTCAAGAGTATCGGTGGATGGGGCTTCAATGGATCGGGACTTGAGAGCATCTCGCTGCCCGACGGATTCTCTTATCTTGCACAGTGTGCCTTCCAGGGATGCTCGTTGCGATATATCTCGTTGCCTTCTTCCTTGACCTCTTTCGGTTCTGTGGCCTTCAACGCATGCCAAAAGCTTAATACCATCAAGGTGGCTTGGAGACAGATACCTAATACTAACGAGATGCTGGCACAGGTGGACTTGTCGCAGGCGAAGTTGCTCGTGCCTAAGGGATATAAGGAGATATACCAGAAGAACCAGGAGTTCAGTGGGTTCAAGAGCATCGAGGAATACTGGGAGCAAGGTGCCGCAGACATCTCACCAGTGGATTCTACCCAGACTGCCTCTTTCTGCTCGGGAACCGATGTGGAGGGATACTATGTAGTTCCGGACACGCTCGTGTTGGATGATGGCACTAAATATCCTGTTACTGTGATAGCAGACTATGCCTTTAAGGGTAACCAGCAAGTTACATCGGTAACTATACCTTCCTCTGTCTCCAAGATAGGCGAAAAGGCCTTTGCTGGTTGCGTCAAACTGGAGGAACTTTCTGTGCAGAATCCTGTTCCGCCGACTCTTGCCTCGGATGCAGCCGTTGGAAAAAGTCGAGGGATGGAGGGAGCTGAGTCTGCCATCCCTGAGTTTGATGGAGTCGATTTAGGAAGTTGCACTTTGTATGTACCTATAGGTAGTGCCGCCCTATATCGGAGCGCATATGGTTGGGCTGCATTCCAAAAAATCGTGGAGAAAGAGACCACGGACATCAAAGGTGTGGTCATGCAAAGGGGAGCTTCTGGTCATGTCTACAATCTGCAAGGTATGCATGTGGGTTGTGACAAGAAGCTACAATCTTTGCCAGCCGGTGTTTACATCGTGAATGGCAAGAAAATGGTGGTTCGCAAATAGAGGATTATTCCACATAATCCACGTTCACCACGATGACGTGTATCGCCTGGTCGCTGGTGTCATTTGCCACCTTGGCGATGTGCCAGTCTCTAGGGAAGAAGATGAAGAACTCGCCGGGGGGTGCTGTCGTAGAAACGAGCCTTCCGGCGGTCGTAGTCGTAGTGGATTACGTCGGGGCGATATGTAATACCTCTCTTACAGCTACTTTTCTGCGTAGCACATTTGTATGAATTCTGACAGTTGGTATGCTCTATATCTTGGATTGCCTTGAATATAAGTTGACAGAGTTCTTTATCAAAGAGATAAAGGTTGATGGCTTGCTTAAATGTACTGCCCGACTTGTATAGATGATGTAGTTGGTCTTCTTCCATATACCCATATAAAAAGCGAAGTCCCACCCTGGTACGCATCGTTGAGAGGCGTGGTGGGATTTGTTGCTGCAAAGATATGCTTTTTTGTCGGATTCTCCAAACTTTTTCTTGAAAATCTGCTTATAAAAAGAGGAATTTAACGCAAAAAGTTCTAATTTCCATAAAAATCTCATTGTGAATCATTGGATATTTAGAAAATTGTCGTATCTTTGCCCTCGAATTGAGGCATTCTTTGGATATTGCAAAATACAGAAACAAGCAGAAGTCCGCTCGTTTTCATATTGTTATCTATATTATGTAGGCAAACGTCCAACTTCTTGATATTCAATCAAAGTCCCAATTAGAGCGAGTTACCCTTTTTAATCCTTATAATCTACCTTGATCACGATAACGCGGATGGGCTGGTTAAATTGTAGCGTTAGTTAAATTTGAGGGCAAAAGTACAAAGAATATTCGAGAAAACAAACGGAAAATGGAGATTTCTTCGTATCTTTGCACACATATTTTGTAAGATTATGAAGAAACTGTATATTCTTTTGTGTGGGGCAACAGTGGCCCTGCTGATGGCGGCATGCCAGGGAGGAAAGACGGCTGCTGCTGATGCGGAGGCTGGCGATACCCTGGAGATGAAGTACGCCAAGTTGCTCACCATCGTGAAGCATGGCGATGGGGAAGAGAGTTCCGATGCTGCAGAAGGCATTGATTATCAGTATGCTGAGGCTATCGTTGCCAACCCGTGGAAGGCGGGAACGCTGCTGCATCGCTACATCCTGATTCCGAAAGGAGAGGAGGGCGATAAGACGGTGGCGATGCTAGCCAAAAGGCGCAGCATGGGAGCGAGATGCACTACCGATACCGTGAGGACACCGGTGGAGAGGAGTGCCGTTTTCATCGCTCCCCATTGCCAGCTGATGTACGAACTGGGATGCCAGCAGGCTATCCGTGGCGTCTGCGACCTCAATTACATCAATATTCCGGATGTCAGGAAGAGGGCTGCTTCTGCAGGGAAGGCTTCTGCAGGAAATGCTTCTGCCCAGAATTCCATCGTGGATTGCGGTTCGAGCATGGCTCCAGACATCGAGCGCATTATCGCCCTGAAACCCGAAGCTATCCTCGTTTCGCCCTTCGAGAACAGCGGAGGATATGGCAAGCTCGACAAGCTGCATATCCCCATCATTGAAGCTGCCGACTATATGGAGTCTTCGCCATTGGGCAGGGCGGAATGGATGAAATTCTATGGCATGCTCTTTGGAAAAGACAAGAATATTTCAACTACTGCTGCCGGAAAAGCATCAGAGGCTGCTGTTGGAAAAGCATCAGGGGCTGCTGCCGGAAAAGCATCAGAGGCTACTCTTCTTGCATCTTGCGAATTAAGGGCTGATTCTCTTTTTGCTCAGATAGAGAAGGAATATCTTGACTTGAAGGCTGAGGCTGGAAAGCTGCCAAAGGGACTTTCGATATTGACCGAAAGAAAGACGGGCAATGTATGGTATGTGCCTGGTGGACAGAGCACTATAGGCATTCTCCTGAAGGATGCCAACGCCCGTTATATCTTCTCGGATGATCAGCACAGCGGAAGTCTGCCGATGAGTCCGGAGCAGATTCTGGCTAAGGGAAGCCAGGTGGATGTATGGGCATTCAAATACTTCGGAGGTGCTCCTCTGTCGCAGGCTCAGCTGCTTCAGGAATATGACGGCTACAAGGCTCTTGCCGCCTTCAGCCGGGGCAATATCTATCAGGTAGATACCTCCATGGTGCCTTATTTCGAGCTTACGAGTTTCCATCCCGAACTGCTGCTCAGAGAGTTCATCATCCTGGCTCATGGCGAGCGGTTCGGCAAATTGAGATTCTATAAGAAATAGGGCTTTAATCAGAGATTTTACAAGAAATAGTTTTAGTGAATGAAAACCATCGTTTTAGGGGCAATCGCCATTATCATACTGTTTTTCGCCAACCTGGCATGGGGTAGTGTAAACATCCCGTGGCAGGACGTGGTGGCAATTCTTTCGGGCTCTCAGACCGACGAAACCTACCGCTATATTCTGTTGGAATCGCGACTGCCGGCGGCCATTACCGCCTTGCTTTCGGGCGCAGCCCTCGCCACGAGCGGCTTGCTGCTGCAGACAGCCTTCCGCAATCCTCTGGCTGGTCCTGATGTGTTCGGAATCAGCAGTGGAGCCGGACTGGCTGTAGCCATCGTGATGCTTGCCTTTGGCGGCAACATTGCCCTGGATGATTTAGGGGTAGGCTTTCTGGGCGATGCCGGCAACATTGCCATCGGCGGTTTCCTCGCCATCCTCATCGCCGCCTTTATAGGTGCTATGCTGGTGATGGGCATCATCACCTTCTTTTCTGCCATTGTGCGCAGCCATACGGTACTGCTCATCATCGGACTGATGGTGGGCTATTTGGCGAGCAGTGCCATCTCGCTCCTCAACTTCTTCGCCACCGAGGAGGGTGTGAAATCGTATATGGTTTGGGGCATGGGCAGCTTTGGCAATGTTTCGAGCCAGCAGATGATGTTCTTCATCCCGCTTGCCCTCATCGCCCTAGCTGCATCTCTGCTCCTTGTAAAACCGCTGAATGCCATGCTGTTAGGCGAACAGTATGCCGAGAATCTGGGTTTCAACATCAGGCGTCTGCGCATCGTTCTGCTCATCATCACCGGTCTTCTTACGGCAGTGGTTACCGCCTTCTGCGGTCCCATCGCCTTTATCGGTCTGGCAACGCCGCATATCGCCCGTCTCATCATCGGCACGGAGAATCATCGCCGCCTGTTGCCCGTTACGATACTGATGGGTGCAGTCATTTCCCTCGTCTGCAATCTTTTCTGCACCCTTCCGTCGGGCGGAGGCATCATCCCCCTGAATGCCGTCACCCCGCTGTTCGGGGCTCCCGTCATCATCTATGTTCTGGTGAAAAAGCGCATCTAATTGCATATAAAAAAGCGTTTCTAGTTCGAAGAGATGAACCTGAAACGCTTTCTTTGTTATACTATGTTTTACTTGCGGAAGTTCTGTTACTTATTCACCACATTAATCGGATTGCCTTCGAGGAATGCCTTGATGATGGAGATAAAATAGGATCCAGTAAGGAAAAATAGAAAAAAAACATAAAATAGAAAGAATTTAGCTAAAAAACATTGTGGTTTCATAAAGTTTTTGTATATTTGGGGCAGATATGAGGATTATACTATCTCTCAAGTATGTATTTCAGAATAGATTAACAACCTGGGTATCTAAAAACGATCTCGTTTGAGAATGCTATCATCATTTAAAAAATAAGACTTATGAAACATCAGTTAACAATCTTGCTGATTGCCTTTTTGAGCAATCTTTCGTTGGCAGTAAGAGCACAGCAGCCTCTTACGGATGCCGACTTGTGGAAAACGCTCAATCCACCGGCAACTCAAAATTCGGGAGAGGTGGTGAGCACAACCCCATTCCTTACTTCCAACACACGTTGGATGAAGATAAGAGATACCTATCGCAAATCTGTCTTTAATGTGAGCGAGGGTATGTTTTGTGTGAAATGTGGTGATAATATTACTGTGTGGAGCGTGGATGGCCGATGCATCTTCGGTCCACAATGGAAAGCGTTTGAGGGTAAGGCATACGATAATCCGATGCAGTTTGACAATGGTGCCCTACTGGCAATGTCAGCTACCAAAAACAGTGCCGGAAGAGAGTATTATTCCATTCTCTATCAAGACGGTAGTGTAAGAAATCTAAGTCCTGACTGGGAGCCTCAGACTCCTTTTGTAGATGGTTTGGCCATCGTAAAGAAAATGCAAGGGTCCCGGACATTGACTACCTTTTACATGGATACGCAAGGTAGGCAGGTGCCATCGCCAGCCAAACTTTATGGTAACTACCGTTCTGATATGCGTTCGCTAAGCTGTGGTATGAGAGCATTTTGTACAACTGATCAGAAATGGGGATTCATGGATGCCCAAAACCGGGTGGTGAAACCAGCTGTATGGGATAAGGTGCGTGATTTTAGCGAGGGCTATGCCTGGGTATTCAAAGGCAATGGCGAGATGTTCAACATTTCTTATACAGCCCAGCTCATCGACAAGACGGGAAAGGTGATAAGAACTGTAGAGGGCTTTGAATGTACCGAAGATGCTGCCTATACCTATGGTATCGGAGATGTGAGCAATGGTATTTATTATGTTTATGACAATGATAATAATAAGGTGAGCTATTATGACTTGAGTGGTAGGAAGCTTGCTACCGTAAGGGGCGGTACCACCTTTTATAAGGGACATGCGATGCTGATTCTCAAGCAGGCACATACTATCGTTGCTGTGGTAGATACTAAGTTCAGACCTCTGGCATATTATCGCACCTTTGATTCAAATGGTGGTCATTGTATTTTGGATGAAAATATAATGCGTACCAAACCTTTCGAGCCTTCTGGTCTTTATTCCATCAATACCTTTTCTAGTGTTATCGATTCGAAGGGTTCGCTCATGTTCAAAGCGATGGAAAATGCCTTTAGTAACAATCGCTTTGGCAGTTTCTCCCAATTCTCGAAAGACGGATATTGCATTGCCAGCAACATAGAAATCAATGGAAAGCAAATGTTGGCTCTGGTTAAGGGAAATGGAGAGATTGCATGGCTTTTCTCTAAGGAAGATCTGGAAAAGAGTGATTGGGATGTTTTGCCAAGAGACATTTCTTTCGAACAGAAAGCTATGGGACAGAATGGAATGTCGGCACTTGAAGCATGCAATGCTAAACCATTGGGACCTAAGAAGATAATGAATGCTACCTACAAAGTGAATGTGGAATGCATACCTAAGATGGTAGGTACGGCAAAGGTAGAGGGTAAGCCGGTTCTTCATTATGGCGACAAGGTTTTTGTCAAGGCAAATGCCAACGATGGCTGGAAATTATCGAGTGTCATGGTAGGCGAGAAGGAGGTTGGTACTGAACCTTTTACGGTGACTGATAATCTGACAGCCTATGCATTCTTCCTGCCTAAAGATACGTTGTCTGAAACGCCTACGAATGCTTATCAGGGAAAAGTATCTCTTGATGTTCTGAAAGACAATCAGAAGGTAGCGGTCAATGTATACGCATTGATGAGCAAGAACAAGGATGTGGCTACGCCTTATGGCGATAAAACCTATGGATATATGGTGTTGATGCTTAACCCTAGGGTGAAAATAACTTCCAAGACGCTGAGTACTTATGTCTTCTGTCAGCCTCTTAGAATCATGGGTGTACAGAATGATTCTGCCAAAGGCAAAAAATATCTGGTACTGAATGGCGGTTCCATCGCTTATCATGATCTGCGCTGTACGACAGGAGGTTTGTTGCAGCTCTATCTGAATACAGTTTTAAAGGTAGAAGGTTATACGGCTCCTGTTGCCATTCCACGCCGTTATCGTATAGAAATGCTGGATGTAAACGATGCCACCGGTGAGTTTACATGTGGTAATCTGGAAACATTCTCTTTGCGTAAAGGATGGGTGCCTGGCGAAGATCCTTCCATCAGAATTACTACCCAGGGTATAATGACCAGTATGTCTGATGTCGGCTTCCCGGCTGATTTGGTTAAAGGCTGCGTGATGAAGCTGGCCAAGAAGCGTAATGACATCGAATGGTATCCGCCTATGGAATGGTATGGAGATGGCAGCAACGTCTATACGCTGATAAAGGAAGAAATGAAGGATGCTTATAAGAACTTTACAAGCGATTACGATCGTTTGTTTGGAAAAGAGTAGAGAAGAAATATACAAGAAAAGGGGCGGTAACTCATTGTTCTGGTAGTTACCGTCCCTTTTTTCTTGCATGTTTTTATGCGCTCTATTTCTTTATTCTCTTCTGAGATATAGAACCTTACTTATTCACCACATTAATAGGATTGCCTTCGAGGAATGCCTTGATGTTGGCGGCTACCTGCTTGTTCAGGCGCTTGCGAGCCTCGTAGGTGGCCCAGGCTATGTGAGGGGTGAGGTAGGCATTAGGCTCGTTCCAGAGAGGATTGTCCTTTGATGGTGGCTCCTCGGTCATCACGTCTGCACAGTAGGCAGCAAGACTGCCTTCGTGAAGAGCGGCGGCTACAGCTTCCTCATCTACCAGCGGACCACGACCCGTGTTCACCAGGATGGCGGTATCCTTCATCTTCTCCAGACTCTCGGCATTGATGAAATGATAGGTGTCATCATTCAGCGGACAATGAAGAGAAAGGATGTCGCTCGTGGCAAGCAATCCCTCCTTGCTCACCTTCTGAATCCACTCAGGCAATGAGCTGGCACTCTTGCTGGTGAAGGCACAGATGTTCATGCCAAACTGGCGGGCGATGCAGGCTACCTTCATGCCGATATTGCCCAAGCCCATGATGCCCAGGGTCTTGCCGGCAAGCTCCATCAATGGGGTGTCCCAATAGCAGAAATCCTTGTTGTATGCCCAGCGCTCGTTGCGGTTCTCCTGAGCATAATGCTCTACACGGTTGGTTACGGCAAGGATGAGGGCGAAGGTCATCTGAGCTACGCTGTCCGTGCTGTAGGCAGGAATGTTGGTCACGATGATGCCCTGCTCCTTGGCAGCCTTGATGTCAACTACGTTGAAGCCCGTAGCCTGAATGCCGATGTATTTCAGATTGGGGAGCTGTGCCAGCGTTTCTGCATCCATCTGCACCTTGTTCAGGAGGATGATGTCGGCATCCTTGGCACGTTCCACTTTCTCGGCGTCTGATGTGCGAGGGTAGACTACTACCTCGCCCAGCTGCTCCAGAAGATGATAATCCAAATCTCCCGGGTTTGCGGCATAGCCGTCTAATATGACAATCTTCATAATTTTTATCTCGTTAATGATTTATTTACTCTACGTAATCTACCTTTATCACGATTACACGGATAGACTGGTCGTTGGAGTCGTTGTTGATCTTGGCGATGTGCCAATCGTTGGGGAAGAAGATGAAGAACTCGTTGGGATTGCTGTCGTAGAAGCGAGCCTTCGACTTGTCGTAATCATAATGAATCACGTCCGGACGATACTTGCAGTTGGGCTTGCTGGTAAGGTGGTCGATGATGCCGAACCGTTCCACGCCCTTCACGACATACTGGAAGTCGATGTGCTTGTAGTGGCTCTCGCTCT
>ERZ1026874.1842-NODE-1842-length-10628-cov-7.387402_pt1 | contig 10628 bp, 7 predicted proteins | sample MGYA00380167_ERZ1026874 | MGnify/ENA primary metagenome ERZ1026874 (study PRJEB33269, sample SAMEA4719803) | human gut metagenome | biome: human-associated habitat; feature: organic feature; material: feces | place: Cameroon | collected 2013-10 ...
GGGTACTCGTGGTAAAGATGAAAGATGTCGCCGAGCTGGCGGGCGTTTCGAGCGCAGCGGTCTCGCGCTACCTCAACGGTGGATATATCTCGGCGGACAAGGCCGAGCGCATTAAGCAGGCAATTGAGCAGACCGGTTACGTCCGCTCCAATCAGGCTCGCGCGCTGCGCACTGGCTCCACCAAGCTCATCGGCGTCATCGTTCCTAAGATTAACTCGGAGTCCATTAGCCGATTGACGGCGGGCATTGGGGAAAGGCTTCAGGCCGAGGGGTATCAAATGCTCCTTGCCGACACTGCCAATGACCCGGCGCGCGAGGTTTCGTTCCTTGAGCTTTTTCAGTCGTATCCCGTTGACGGCATCATTCTTGCCGGTACTGTAATTACTCCCGAGCATGAGGAATTCTTTGATTCTGCGCGAGTCCCCGTTGTGTTGACCGGTCAGCAACTTGACGGCTGCAATTGTGTCTATTATGACGAATACGAGGCGGCGCGCGACCTTGCTCATCACGTGTGCGCCAGTTGTGAAGGCCCAATTGCGTATATGGGCGCCACTCGTCGGGACATCTCGGCTGGCGCTCTTCGCGAGGACGGTTTTCGTGCGGGACTCTCCGATGCCGGTCGTGAGCTCGATTCAAAACTTTATCGCGAAAGCTCCTTTACGGTGGATGGCGGTTACAGCCATGCTTGTGAGCTTCTAAAAGAAACGCCTGCCCCCGCCTTTATCGCTTGCGCTACGGATACGATGGCCGCGGGAGCTATCCGTGCCTTAGTAGAGGTTGGCGTGAGCGATCCTGCGCGACACGTTTCTGGTTTTGGTGATAACCAATTTTTGCGTGCCGTTAGCGGCGGAATTAGAACGGTGCACTTTGGCTATAAAACGATGGGCATCACCGCCGCTCAAATGATTCTTGAGGTTACGTCTGGGGGTTCGTTGCAAAAGAAAGACTTCCGTCAGGTTCAGCTGGGGCACAAAATCGTCGAGTGATTTCACTCGGATACCGTTTACCGTGAAATACATACCGTTCATCCCTGAAACAAACTGAAAACGATTGCAGTTTAACTGAAAACGATTACATTTAAGTTAGCCACTGGGTTAACACCCGGGAAAACCGCCTAATTGGTTTAAAGGAGTCTTTGGCATCGGTCGATACTCGGTACTTATAAAGGACCAATGAGGTCAAAGTGGCGAAGGTTATTTTGATGAAGAAGGGGAGAGGTGTTCGTTCATGGCAGCTTCGGTTGATGCTAAGAAGATCATCGAGCATGTTGGCGGTAAGTCCAACATTAAGCGGGTTACGCACTGCACTACGCGTTTGAGGTTCAATCTGGTCGACAACAGCAAGGCCAACAAAGAGGAGCTTGAGGCTCTCGGTATTCTTGGCGTTGCTGATATGGGTACTCAGTATCAGGTAATCGTCGGCCCTACCGTTGAGGGTGTTTATAAGGAGATCATCGGTATTCTGGGCGAATCGTTTGGCAAGGGCACCGTGGATGATGAGACCGAAGAGCCCGTGCGCGAGCCTGGCGTTTTGAATGCCATTAAGTTCTATGGAAACAAGGTCTTTGATGTGATTTCGGGTAGCTTTACCCCTATCATCCCGGCCTTCTGCGGCGCTGCTATCGTTAAGGCTATTCTTTCGATTTGTACCATGACGGGCTGCCTCGCTGCGGAGTCCAGCACGTACGCTGTTCTTTCGGCGGCTTCTAACTCCATTTTCTACTTCCTGCCGATCGTTCTTTCTGTGTCGATGGCACGTAAAATCGGCGCCAACCCGTATCTGGCTGCTGCCGTGTCGGCTTCGCTTTTGGAGCCCAATTTTACAGCCCTCGGTGGCAATGGCGAGATGAGCAGCTTTATGGGTCTCCCGATGGTGCTTATGAGTTATGCATCGACGGTGTTCCCCGCGATGCTTTCGACGACCTTACTGTTCGTTGTTGAGAGCCTGCTGAAGCGCGTTGTTTACAAGGACCTGCAGGTCGTTATCGTTCCTACGCTTTGCCTGCTTGTGGTTGTTCCCGTGACCATGCTTCTGGTTGGCCCCTTTGGTTTCTACGTTGGCCAGGCCCTGTCCAACTTTGTGATGTGGCTTATGGCTACCATGCCTGTTCCTGCTGGCTTTATCCTTGGTTCCATCTGGATGTTCGTGGTCCTGTTTGGTCTGCACTGGGCTATTATCCCGGTCTTGATCGCCAACATCGCGGCTTTGGGGTCCGACCCCGTAATGGCAGCGCTTGGTATGACGATTTTCGCAGCCGCTGGCGCTGCTACGGGTGTGTTCATTAAGGCTAAGAATCCTCAGCTCAAGTCCGTTGCATTCTCGACGATTATTCCCGCCCTTCTTGGCGGCATCACCGAGCCTGTCATTTACGGCATCTCTCTGCGCTACCGTAAGTCCATGGTTATCATGTGCCTGATGACCGGCGTTGCTGCTGCTTTTGTTGCTGCAACTGGCTGTGGTGAGATGTCTACTGCCGGTGGTTTTCCCTCTATTGTTACGGCTACCAATATTCCGATGTACTGTATTGGCTGCGCCATTGCTTTCTTTGGCACCGCCGCCCTGCACGTGGTCCTTGGTTTTGGCGAGAAGTCCGAAGAGGAGCTCGGCTAGTATCGTTGCGACTGAAACGGTGTCAAGGAGTTTGTTGTGAGTGAGCTAATTGTTCGATGCGATGATTTTGGTTTAACGCAGGGTTGTTCGCTCGGCATTCTGCGAGCCTTGGAAAATGGCTGCATTTCTTCAGTCGGAGTCATCGTTAATACCGGTGTTCGTTCTGATGATGCTCGATCCCTTGCAGCTCATGAGGGCATATCGATCGGTCTTCACGTGAATGTTGTCGCGGGTAAGCCGGTATCGGACTCAACTTTGGATTCCGGTTTGGTTGACGACGAAGGGAGTTTCTTTCCTTCAGGGCGCTATCGAACCTCGGAAGTGGATTTAATCGATGCGGATGAGATTGAAACCGAAGCTCAGGCACAGGTAGATAAGTTTCTGAGCTTGTTTGGTATGCTTCCAGCATATATCGATTGTCATTCCGTGGGAACGCCGCACGTTGATGAGGGCTTGAGTAGGGTCGCTAAGAGGATCGGAGTCCCCTATGTTGACTTCACTCTTACGAGCCTGAGAGAGCATTCATGTATCTATACGCCCGATTTGCCAAATAATATGGTTTACGATTCGTATGATCCCCTTCATTTTTTGATGAGTAGTGAATCGGGAATTTTGACCCACGAGAAGACGTTTGTAGTGTTCCACCCCGCTTTTCTTGATGAGAGCTTGATGGAGATCTCTTCTTTGCGTGAAGGCAGAATGAAAGACCAAGCTGCGCTGTCGTCTCCGTCATTGAAAAAGTGGCTAGACGATAACGGTGTTATGTTGCGTCCAATTGGATTTGGCTGCTAAGACAATCGGCACTATGTATGTTGCGCGCTATGGCTGTTTTTGCCTATGGCGCGCACTGCATCATCAGTGCGTTGCATCTGGGATGGGATGATTATTTATGAGCAATTCGCTTACAAGAGATTTGCTTCGACTTGTTGAAGACTGCGAGCTAAATGCCAAGAACGTTTCTTATCGCTGGGCTCAACAGTTTCACTTAATGCCGCCGTGCGGGTGGCTAAATGACCCAAATGGACTTCATCAGCGTGATGGAGTATTCCATGCTTTCTATCAGTATGGGCCCACGGATGCTGAGGGTAACGGTTCAAAAATGTGGGGACATGCCATCAGCCGTGACCTCATGAAATGGGAAGACTTGGGCGCCGCCTTGCTGCCGGATGAATCCTTCGATTGCCATGGTGTGTATTCTGGCTCCGCGCTGGTTCATGACGGCATCGTTTCGTTGTTTTATACCGGTAATGTCAAGCTGCCTTGCGGTGACGGTTCTTGTGACTATATTTACAGCGGTCGTGAGGCAAATACCATTTTGGTTAATACGGCAGATGATTTGTCATTTGGTGCAAAGCAATTGCTCATGACTAATGCCGATTATCCCGACGACCTTTCGTGCCACGTGCGTGATCCAAAGGTCTGGTCCGTCGATGCTCCATGTGGACGATATCTTATGGTGCAGGGTGCACGTCGTCGCGTCAATGCCGGGAATGAATGCCTTCAGGGGTCCGTCTCTTCTCGAACTGAGCTGTTTAAGCATTTTAATGGTACGAATTGCTTCTCTGATCAGGGGGAGGTCCTGCTGTTTTCTTCTGCCAATCTTGTCGATTGGAAGCTGCAGAACCGAATCACGACTGCCCAACAATTTGGGTTTATGTGGGAGTGCCCTGACTATTTTGAGCTGTCTGACGTTGGGGTTTTGTCCGTCTGCCCCCAGGGATTGGTTGGTTCCGATTGGGATCGACGCAATCTGTATCATTCGGGGTACTTTACGCTCGACGGAGATATCTGCTCTGAATATGAGCTCGGCAAATTCCGTGTATGGGATGCTGGGTTTGATTTTTATGCACCTCAGACTTTTAGCTCGGAAGACGGTCGACGTATTCTGATCGGTTGGATGGGTCTGCCGAGCGATGGTTCTTATGGTAATGATCCGACTGTTGCCGAGGGCTGGCAGCACTGCCTGACGGTGCCGCGCGAGCTTTCGGTTGGTGCCGACGGCGTGGTGTTGCAGCGGCCGGCATGCGAGATTGAGCACCATTATGTCTCGGTGTGCGTGGGGACGGGGTCGCTGGAGGTTGCTGGCGATACCTGCTTTGACGTTCGGGTCGATGACGTTGACGGCTCGTTTGCCGCGACCGTTGATGGCGAGCTGTTGCTTTCGTTCCTGCCGGCCGAAGGCGAGGTGCCCGCGCGCTTTGAGATGCGCTTTGCGAATGAATCGCGCGCTTCTGCCGGCTGTGGGCGCACGGTGCGCTGGGAGCCCGTCGACAAAGTGCGCAACGTGCGCATTGTTGGCGATGTTTCGTCGGTCGAGGTGTTTGTCAACGACGGTGCGCTTGTGTTCTCGACGCGCATCTACCCCGAGGCCTATGGCGTGTCCGTTGACGCTCCGGGTGCGAGCGTGAACTATCACGCGCTCAGCATCTAGGCGGTTAGCAGCTTATCGGCGCTATACTTCAGCCGTTGCCCACGGTGCGGGGAACATCCGCATCGTGGGTTTTGTTTTGAAGGGACGGTGCCGCATGGGCGTAGGGCAGTTTGAAGAGGCTTGGGCTTTGAAGGTCGGCGCGCGCGAGGCGCGATTGGTCGCGGCCCCGCATGTGCCGGCGGCGCTGTCGCAACTGGGGATTGTGTGCCCCGGCGACTGCTTGGTTGCGTTTGCCGACGACTTTGCCGATGCGTTTGCGTGCGGCTTTGATGGCTGCGATGTGGCGCTGGTGGGGGAGCCGTCTGTCGAGTCGTTTGCTTCCGCGTCCGAGGGCTTTGTCGGCTCGTTTGACGCCGAGGGCCCGCACCTGTGGTGGTTCGTCAATTCTATCGGCGGCTTTGGCCTGCGCGTACCCGACCTTCGCGCGTTGGGGCGTGCGGCTCGTGAGACGCACGCGCTGCTCGTGGTGGATAACACTGTGGCTAGCGTCTTTGGGTGCGATCCACTGCGCTTGGGTGCCGTGCTGTCACTCGAGGCGCTCGATCGCGTGTGCGCTGGCGAGGCGCCGCGCAAGCTTGTGGCGGCGTCGGTCGAGCGCTCGCAGCTTAAGCGGCACCGCGTGGACGCCTCCGCCGAGTGCACGCATGCCCTGCTCGAGGGGTGCGGAATGGCCGCGCTCGATCTGTCCGCCGATGAGTCCGAGGTGCTAGAGCGCGGGCTCGAAACGCTCGACGCCCGTATGCAGGATCACTTCGATCGCGCCCGCGCGCTGGCTGAATATTTGGCCGCGAACGAGATGGTCCGCAACGTGCGCTATCCCGGGCTGACCTCGCATCCCGATCACGTCGTCGCGACGGGCATCCTCGAGCACGGTTTTGGTCCAGCTGTGGAGTTCGACCTGATGGGACGTACCGCGGGCGAATTCTTCAGCATGCTTCCGGATGAATTCCGCACATCGCCCGCCGGCGGCCCAACAACGCGCCTCTCAGCTCCGCGAGGCAAGCAGTCAACCACCATCCGCCTCTTCGCTGGCACCGACGACCCCCTACAGGTAGCCGCCGCCCTAGATAACGCCTTCAGAAAGTAGCTCATCGGGGCTTGTACCACGAAAACGGCCTATCTACTACGTTTAACCCCTAGGGGTCGACCATACCCGGCTTTTTTGATAATTGGCAAGCTTTCTACCTGCGGTTTTGTTTTCTCCATTTTCGGTATGGTCGAGGGTATTCAACCAAACGTAGTAGATGGGCGCATTTTGTGGCGCGCGCCTTAATTCGTGAGTGCGGCGGACTAAAAATCAGTCCCTAAAAGACTATTACGCGTTAATGCTGGCGATGAGGTCGTTGGCCCTGGCGGCGATGACGTTGTTGATTTCGGCCTGCAGCGTCTCGTAGACCTCGATGGCGCGCTCGCCGGCGGGGGTGAGGGTGGATCCACGGGCGCCGTCGCGCTCGATGAGCTTGCAACCCAGCTGTCCTTCGGCCTCGTTTACAATACGCCACGCTTTGGAATAGGCCATGCCCATGCTCTTGGCGGCGCGGTTGAGCGAGTGCTCGCGGGCGATGCCCTGCAGCAGCAAGACGCAGCCGTGGCCGAAGACACCCGGCAGGTCTTTGTCGCACGCTTGAATGACCAATTTCGCCGTCGTCTTGTACTCCATGCGCTTCACGTCTCCCCGCTAAAGTGTTTGCTGGGCAAACGCAAAGCCTGCGTCAAGCCCTCGTGTGCTCTTCTTAAATCATGCATTGTAGCAGTCAAAGTGCGCTAAGATACTTCCCCAGTATTGGGCGCCCAAGGTTGGGCTGGGTCCTACGAGGCCTGCAGCCGACCGGTCGCATGGAAAAAGGAGAAACATGGCTACGTTCTTTCCCGGTGAGTCCCACACGTTTTCGGAGTATCTGCTGGTCCCTGGTTATTCGTCCTCGCAGTGCATCCCCAACAACGTCTCTCTCAAGACGCCGCTAACCCGCTTCAAGCGCGGTGAGAAGCCGGCAATCACCCTGAACATCCCCATGGTTTCCGCCATCATGCAGTCCGTCTCGGGCGTCGACATGGGCGTCGCGCTCGCTACCGAGGGCGGCCTGTCCTTCATCTACGGTTCTCAGACCCCCGAGTCCGAGGCCGCCATGGTCAAGGCCGTCAAGGATCACAAGGCCGGCTTCGTTCAGTCCGATTCCACGCTGACTCCCGATATGACCATGGAGCAGGTCATCGAGCTCAAGGATAAGACCGGTCACTCCACCATGCCGGTCACCGATGACGGCACCCCCAAGGGCAAGCTCCTTGGTATCGTCACCAGCCGTGACTATCGCCCCAGCCGCGATGACCACCAGAAGAAGGTCTCCGAGTTCATGACCCCGCGTGAGCAGCTCATCGTGGGCGACAAGAACATCAGCCTCAAGGTTGCCAACGACGTCATCTGGGACAACAAGCTCAACGCCCTGCCCATCGTCGACGACAACGACCACCTCATGGGCATCGTCTTCCGCAAGGACTACGACAGCCACAAGACCAACCCCAACGAGCTGCTCGACGGCGACAAGCGCTACATGGTCGGCGCCGGTATCAACACCCGCGACTATGCCGAGCGCGTGCCGCTGCTCATCGAGGCCGGTGCTGACGTCCTGTGCATCGACTCCTCCGAGGGCTTCAGCGAGTGGCAGAAGCGCACCATCGAGTGGATCCGCGCCAACTACGGCGAGGACGTCAAGGTCGGTGCCGGTAACGTCGTCGACGCCGAGGGCTTCCGCTTCCTGGCCGACTGCGGTGCCGATTTCATCAAGGTCGGTATCGGCGGCGGTTCCATCTGCATCACCCGCGAGACCAAGGGCATCGGCCGCGGCCAGGCCACCGCACTGATCGACGTCTGCCGTGCTCGTGATGAGTACTACGAGGAGACCGGCATCTACGTGCCCGTGTGCTCCGACGGCGGCATTGTCTATGACTACCACATGACGCTCGCCCTTGCTATGGGTGCCGACTTTATGATGCTGGGCCGCTACTTCGCCCGCTTCGACGAGAGCCCGACCGAGCGCGTCAACGTCAACGGCCAGTACATGAAGGAGTACTGGGGCGAGGGTTCCGCGCGTGCCCGCAACTGGCAGCGCTACGACCTGGGCGGCGCCGCGAAGCTCAGCTTCGTCGAGGGCGTCGACTCCTACGTGCCGTACGCCGGCTCCCTCAAGGACGGCGTGGGCGGCACGCTCTACAAGGTCAAGTCCACGATGTGCAACTGCGGTGCCCTTTCGATCCCCGAGCTCCAGGAAAAGGCACGCCTGACCCTGGTGAGCTCGACCTCCATCGTCGAAGGCGGCGCCCACGACGTAGTGGTCAAGGACTCTCAGCAGAGCGTCTCCTACCGCTAAGCGGCTTTTCCAGGCACCGCACCTTGCCGTTCAAGCCGTCGCTTGCGTACCTAAGTACGCGGCGCTCCTCTTTCACGGCAATCTGCGGCACCTGGAAAACCCGTTCATGCTTGGGCGGGCAACAAATAATGGTTGAGTTTTAACCACGTTATTTAGATAAAGCGAGATGCCCGCAAGTCGCAGGCATCTCGCTTGTTGTATTTGCTATCATCAGTCAAGTTAACCTTAGGGTCGGTCGGCTTGGCTTTGTTCGCTACAAGTTCCGCACGCAAAGAAGAGCACTTAATGTGCTCTTCGTCTTGCGCGGGACTGTCCGCAGTAGCGAATAAAGCCAAGCCGACCGACCCCAGCTAAGATTAAAGGAGCTGATATGTGCGATTGCACAGATCATAAGGACGAGATTCCTGCCTACGACGCACAGGCCATTGAGTCCCGGTGGATGAAGGCCTGGGCGGATTCCAACCTCTTTGCCGTCGACACTGACGCGAGCAAGCCCAAGAAGTACGTGCTCGAGATGTTCCCGTATCCGTCGGGCGACCTGCACATGGGCCACGCGCGCAACTATACCATCGGCGATGCCATGGCCCGTCAGGCCCGCATGCGCGGCTACGACGTGCTGCATCCCATCGGCTTCGACGCCTTTGGCCTGCCCGCCGAGAACGCGGCCATCAAGCACAACACGCAGGCTGCCGCCTGGACGTATAAGAACATGGACCAGGCGCTCGCCACGATGAAGCGCATGGGCTTCTCCTACGATCTGGATCGCATGGTTAAGACCTGCAGCCCCGATTACTACCGCTGGGGCCAGTGGATCTTTGAGAAGATGTGGGAAAAGGGCCTGGTCTACCGCAAGAAGAATCCTGTCAACTGGTGCCCCACCTGCAAGACTGTTCTGGCCAACGAGCAGGTGACCGAGGGCAAGTGCTGGCGTTGCGGCACCGAGCCCGAGAAGCGCGACCTTGAGCAGTGGTACTACAAGATCACCGAGTACTCCCAGGAGCTGCTCGACGACCTGGAGAAGCTCCCCGGCTGGCCCGAGCGCGTCAAGCAGATGCAGGCCAACTGGATCGGCCGCTCCGAGGGCGCCGAGGTCGACTTTACCCTGTGCGACAAGGATGGCGAGCCCATCGAGGGCGATGAGGGCAAGATCACCGTCTTCACCACCCGCGCCGACACGCTCTTTGGCGTTTCCTTCTTTGTCTTGGCTCCCGAGTACGCTCGTCTGCACGAGCTTGTCGAGGGCACGGAGTACGAGGAGGCTGTCACCAAGATCGTCGAGGACTCCAAGCATATCTCTGCCGTCGAGCGTGCCCAGGGCACTCTTGAGAAGCATGGCGCCTTTACGGGCCGCTATGTCGTGAATCCCGTCAACGGCGAGAAGGTCCCCGTGTGGGTTGCCGATTATGTCGTTGCCGACTATGGCACCGGCGCCGTCATGGCCGTTCCCTGCGGTGACCAGCGCGACTTTGAGTTTGCCCGCAAGTACGACCTGCCGATCTTGCCGATCATCCTGGACGATGACGACCGCGCTGCCATCGAGGCCAGCGGTGAGACCATCGATACCTTCCATGCCGAGACCGTCGACTGGGATTGTGCTCACGCTGCCGAGGGCACGCTCGTCCAGTCCGGCAAGTACACCGGCATGCGCGGCGGCAAGCACTCCGAGGGCGAGGCTGCGATCGTGGCCGACCTCGAGGCCATGGGCTGCGGCCGTCGTAAGGTCGAGTTCCGTTTGCGCGACTGGCTCATTTCCCGCCAGCGTTATTGGGGCAACCCCATCCCGGCTATCCACTGCGAGCACTGCGGCATCGTGCCCGTGCCCGAGGACCAGCTGCCGGTGACGCTGCCCGAGAACCTGGACCTGGGTGCCGGCGAGACCCTCGCCGAGTGTAAGGAGTTCTACGAGACCACCTGCCCGGTCTGCGGTCGTCCGGCCAAGCGCGAGACCGATACCATGGACACCTTCACCTGCTCCAGCTGGTATTACCTGCGCTATACCGATCCGCACAACACCGAGCTGCCCTTCTCCAAAGAAGCCGCCGACCGCTGGATGCCCGTCGATAACTACATCGGCGGCATTGAGCACGCCATTTTGCACCTGCTCTACAGCCGCTTCTTTACCAAGGCGCTGCGCGACCTGGGCTTGCTGAGCGTGGACGAGCCCTTTACCAACCTGCTGTGCCAGGGCATGGTCAAGGACGAGAACGGCGACACCATGTCCA
>ERZ1026874.1846-NODE-1846-length-10612-cov-4.310884_pt1 | contig 10612 bp, 13 predicted proteins | sample MGYA00380167_ERZ1026874 | MGnify/ENA primary metagenome ERZ1026874 (study PRJEB33269, sample SAMEA4719803) | human gut metagenome | biome: human-associated habitat; feature: organic feature; material: feces | place: Cameroon | collected 2013-10 ...
TAATGTAGGTGGCAAGATTGGGAAGACAAATTGATTTTTATAATTATTTTAAAGCTGGAAATTATATTCAGGATTGTGAAGATAATAGTGAGAATGCAGGCTCAACAGTCAAAATGTACAATATAAACGTAACTCATGAATAATCTATATCATGAGTACAGCCATGATTTAACAAAAAATATTGTAATTGAGGTTAAATTGATTTACAATTTATGGTAGTGATTTTAAGGGAGGTTATGGAAATGGATTTTACAACATTACAGAAAGCTATGATTGATGCTATGAAAGCAAGAGATAAGGCAAGAAAGGATTCAATAGCAGTACTTGTATCTGCAGCTAAGAAGCTTGCTATTGATGCTGGATGCCGTGAAGATATCCCTGATGAGATGGTAGACTAGGCTATATTAAAAGAGATTAAGAGTATCAAGGAACAGATAGATACTTGTCCAGCGGACAGAACTGAGTTATTAGAAGAATATAATGCACGTCTGGCTGTTATGTCAGAGTTTGCACCTAAAATGCTTTCAGAGGATGAGGTAAGAACAATTCTTAATGAGAAGTTTGCAGACGTCATAGCTACTAAGAACAAGGGTCAGATAATGAAAGCTGTCATGTCAGAGCTTAAGGGCAAGGCTGATGGCAAGGTTATCAATGCGGTTGTGGCTGAGATGTGCAAGTAGTTATATTTTAAATGTAAATCTATATATATCACAAATTGATTTTTGATTAAATTGCAAAATACGCTAAAGTATTTTGAATCAATGACAATATAAGATATGTAATCAATAATAAATGATTAACATGGGATGCAGCAATTTGAAACAGATTGTTGCATCTTTTTTATTTTATTATGCAGGATATAATAGAGGGGGACACGCTAATATTACAATAACTTATAATAAATATATACATTCGATACAAGAGGAAGTCCGAAACGGAAAGTGATTGCCACTTAATACACAAAAGCGTAAAATATATAATATCGTAATATAGGAATATACAACATTTCAGGAGGAGTCAGCTATGAACAGAGCTGTTGTTTATTATTCATTATCAGGAAACACAAAGGAAGCTGCGAAGATTATTGCAAGAAAGCTGGGAGCAAAAATCTTTGAGATAGATTTAGTCAAGCCATTACCCAAGAATACAGTGAGGCAGATGCTTGTTGGAGGAATGCAGTCAACATTTGGAAGAAGACCTAAGATAAAAGGTGTTCCGGATAACATAGATTATTATGATGAAATTATATTAGGTATGCCGGTATGGGCAGGAATGCCTGCGTCTCCGGTCAACACATTTATAAAGAATTACGGCGTGGCAGATAAAATTGACGCTGTGTTTACATTCAGCGGTGGCGGGGACAATGACAGATGTCTTGCACAGTTGTCAAAAAGCCTTAAAAATATAAAAAGTCAGGTTGCGTTAGCAGACCGCAATAGTAATGCTGCAAAGGATAATCAGGAGAAGCTTGAAAAGTTTGTTATGAGTATCAAGTAGAAATGTATGCTATAATGGACACATTGAAAAAGTTGATTACAATATAACTGGAGGATACAAGCATGGACGAAAATGTAAAGAAAAGAAACGAAGTACTGGCACAGACTGTAATTAAGGGTTTACAGTCACGAAATATGTCAGGATATTATGCAGAGGATAAAGAAGCTGCTTTAAAGCAGGCTCTGGAGTTAATTGACGAGGAAAGCACAATTGCTATGGGCGGCTGTCACAGTGCACAGGAGATTGGACTTGTGGAGGCTTTGAAGGAGGGCAATTACAATTATATAGACCGTTCAAAGATGACTCCAAGAGAGGGACTTCTGGCTTCATATGACGCTGATGTGTTCTTATCAAGTGCAAATGCGATGACAAGTGATGGAATACTTGTCAATATTGATGGCAATTCTAACCGTGTTTCATGCATAGCGCAGGGACCAAAGAAGGTAATCTTCATAGTTGGAATGAATAAAGTCTGTTCAGACCTCGATTCGGCAATGAAGCGTGCAAGAAATATAGCTGCACCAACTAATGCACAGAATTTTGATGTCAAGACACCCTGCAAGACAACCGGAAAATGCTTTGACTGCAAATCACCAGACACATTATGCTGCCAGTTCCTGATTACAAGATATTCACGCCATGTCGGAAGAATACATGTAATACTTGTAAATGACACACTTGGCTATTAAAAGGAGACACTATGATTAACAGACTTCATATGGCAATGATTGAATTATATAAAGGAGACGCTAAGAGAATACAGCATTTTTGCAAGGTTCACAGCTACGCCAGGTTGATTGCACAGATGGAAAATGTTGATGACCAAAGTCTTTTTATAATTGAAACAGCGGCGCTTACACATGATATCGGGATTCATATATGTGAAGAAAAATATGGTGAGTGTGGTGGTAAGCTGCAGGAAAAAGAAGGTCCTGCTATTGCCGCAAGACTTCTTGACAGGCTTGGCTTTGACAGTGAAGTATCAGAAAGAGTGCAGTATCTGATAGGACATCACCATACTTACAATAATATTGACGGCATTGACTACCAGATACTTGTTGAGGCAGATTTCTTGGTTAACATATGCGATGATAATCTTGCAAAGGATGCAGCATTGAAAGCATATAATAACATTTTTAAGACGGAAAGCGGCAAAAAGATATGCCGGGAGATGTTTGGTTTGTAGATAATGAGAATTAATGTTACAATTAACAAAAATGTGCGTGGGAAGTGGAGTTTATGAGCGATAATAAAAATGTTAATAATAAGGAAAAAGGCTTTGTTGTCGGCGGATATACTTTTAAGACGAAGCAGGAAGCGCAGGAAGCAAAAGATGAGATGAATGCTATTAAGTATCTGTCTGGAAAGACGGACAGTAAAGATCCGAAACAGGTATATGTGTTGTATAATAAGATAATTGACAGACAGTTATTTTATACATCCATTGGACTTAATTATCTCAAGAATTTACAGCAATTTCTGTATAATTCACCAGATATTCCAGATGATAAGATTAAGCCGATTCCGGTAAAGAGTGAAACACAGATTGCGATTGACAGAAGACGTGAAAGAAATGAGCATAGAAGTGAGCTGCATACTCTCTCAATTCAGGTGGCAAAGTACAAGAACAATTATATGAGAATTATGATTGTAAATGTGTTTCTTGTTATTGCGCTAATTGCAATGTTTTTTATTCTTAAGACAGGCTCTAATTCTAATGTCATTAATTATGAAGTGAATGTACAGAATAAGTATTCTTCATGGCAGACAGAGCTTGAATCTAAGGAAGCCAAGTTAAAAGAAAAAGAGAAAGAGCTTAATTCAAGGGAAGCGGAACTTGAATCAAAGCAGTCTTTAAAATCATCATCACAGCAGTCAACAAAGTAGTCATAATATAAATATATGAACAGAGTACACATTTTAAACATATTTATCAGATAGTATATAGATAATTAATTCACCGTGAAAGTGAGGACTACATATGGATAAGATGAAGATTTTAGTAGTAGATGATGAAAGCAGAATGAGAAAGCTTGTAAGTGATTTCCTGACAAGAAAAGGCTATGCTGTTATAGAGGCGGCTGATGGTGTAGAAGCTGTAGATACATTTATGGAGAACAAAGATATTGCACTTATAATTCTTGATGTTATGATGCCAAGAATGGATGGCTGGGAAGTGTGCAGGCAGATAAGAAAGGATTCTAAAGTTCCTATTATAATGCTTACAGCAAAGGGTGAGGAGATGGATGAACTACAAGGTTTTGAATGTGGAGCTGACGAATATATAGCTAAGCCATTTTCACCTAAGATACTTACAGCCAGAGTTGATGCTATTATAAGACGAGCATATGGTGTTGACAGCAACGAGATAATTGAGATTGGCGGAATTACTATAGATAAAGCGGCACATATCGTTAAGATTGATGGTGAAGAGATAGAGTTAAGCTATAAGGAGTTTGAACTGCTTACTTATTTTGTTGAGAATAAAGGGCTTGCGTTGTCAAGAGAGAAGATTCTTAACAATGTATGGAATTATGATTACTATGGTGATGCAAGAACTATAGATACCCATGTTAAGAAATTAAGAAAGAAGATGGGGGAGAAGGGCGATTACATCAAGACAATCTGGGGTATGGGCTACAAGTTCATTGTTGACTGATTCTGCGTATAAGGAAGGCAATTAAAGATGAAGATACATTCAATTAAGTTTAAGATTACACTTCTTCTGGTAGTTACTGTTACATGTCTTGTGGCAATGCTTATTGGGTTTAACAGCATTTTTTCAGAGAAAGTGTATATGAACCGTAAGCAGAAGAGCATGATTAATTCTTATGAGAATGTTAATGAAATCATGCAGAAATATACTGATTCACAGATAGATAAAGATACTATGTGTGCTGATATGGAGAACATATCTACAGCAAAGGGAATATCTGTGCTTGTAGTTGACAGCAGCTGGTGTACCATATATGTAAGTACTCAGGGAGATGATTCAATGATGGAACGTCTTCGCATGAGTATATTTAATGGGGATATTTTTAAGAATAATGGTTCACCTGATAAAGCACCGGAACCTAAGGAACAGGAAGATGATTCAGATAACCCGGCAGACAAGGATGATAAGAAAGATCATAGAAAGCGTCTGGAAGATATTATTGATATGTCAGGTACATCACTTGTTGAGAACAGGACAATTATAAGCTCCAATGATAATTACACATTACAGAAGGTGTATGATGAAAGGCTTGGAGATTACTATCTTGAGATATGGGGTACACTTGACAATGGATATTCAATTATATTAAGAACTCCTATCCAGGGAATAAAAGATAATGTAAATATATCGACAACTCTTATTAAGTATGTTGGCGGAGCAATTCTTGCTGTTGGTATAATTGCTGCATTTGTAGTATCAACATATATTACCAGGCCAATTAAGCAGCTTTCTAATATTGCTGAGAAAATGTCAGAGATGGATTTTGATGCAAGATATGAGGGCAGTGATAAGGGAGAGATTGGTCTGCTTGGAAAGAGCATGAACAATATGTCTGAGAAGCTTGAGCAGAATATTGCCGAGCTTAAGAAGGCTAACCTTGAACTTAAGAAAGATATTGATAAAAAAGAAAAGCTCGAGATAATGAGAACAGATTTTCTTTCAAATGTATCTCATGAGTTAAAGACTCCTATTGCACTTATACAAGGATATGCAGAGGGGCTTAAGGAAGGCATAACAGATGATCCTGAGAGCATGGGATTTTACTGTGATGTTATTATGGACGAGGCAAACAAGATGAATACAATGGTTAAGAGACTTCTTACACTTAATCAGATCGAATTCGGAAATGATGAGCCTGAGATGGAGAGATTTGATATTAATGAGCTTATTGCTTCTGTAGCAGATGCCAATGCAATAAGAGCGGGACAGAAGAATATGAGTATAGTATTTGATAACCGCAATGAGCATAATTTTGTGTGGGCTGATGAATACAAGACAGAAGAAGTGCTGACTAATTATATATCTAATGCACTTAATCATTGTGATGGAAAGCGTGCAATCGAGGTGAGAACTGAAAAATCAGAGAATGGAGGAACTATTACCGTTACTGTATATAATAGTGGAAAGAATATTGCTGATGAAGATCTTGAAAGAATATGGGAGAAGTTCTACAAGACTGATAAAGCGAGAACAAGAGAATATGGAGGTAATGGAATAGGACTGTCTATTGTAAAGGCTATCATGGATTCAATGGGGCAGGAATATGGTGTCAGAAATGTATCTGATGGTGTAGAATTCTGGTTTAATCTTGATTGTAAATCATAATATGATATAATTGTTATCAGTGTAAGAGAATAATTGGTATATTCATCATGAACGGTGATAATAATTATAAAGGGAAATTGAGGAAATATATATGAAAAAAGTTATAACAGGTCTGCTTGTGCTTTTGTGTATATCTGCACTCACAGGTTGTGGCAAAGATGATGTAACATTAACCAATGAAGATAATGATCTGGTTGCTGAGTATATAGCAGGAACGCTTCTTAAGTATTCATATGCTAATGAATGGAAATATCAGAAGCTTAATTCAGCACAGAATGGTGGAGGTACAATAAGTTCGTCTGGTATACAGAAACCGTCACAGACACAGTCTGCAACTACAGGACATAATAATACAATACAGACTACTAAGGCGTCAGGTAATTCAGCGAACGTATCAGCAGATTTATTAACAGGGCTGCCAACTGCACTTGGATTTAATGGTGTGACACTTACATATAAGGATTATACTGTGGGAAATCAGTATCCGGCAGATAATTATGTGGTTTCAGTGCCGTCACAGACAGGCTGTAAGGTTGTTGCTGTTGAGATGACACTTACTAATACAAGTGGTTCAACAGTTAATCTTACATCATCAGGTGGTGTTGTATTAAAGCTCACAGCCGGCTCAACAGCTGTAAGCAATTATGCTTCAATGCTTAAGAATGATATTACAACACTTAAGAATGTTTCACTGATGGCAGGAGAAAGTAAAGAAGTAGTTGTATTATTTCAGGTAAAAGAAAGCGATGCTGATTCATTATCCGGTTTGGTTATGTCGGCAACATCATCAGGAACATCGCTTGGCTCATTAACAATCAATTAAGAATGCATAACATTTTCAAGAGTATAACGGGCAGCTTGTGCTTCATCTAACTGATGAACATAGGCTGCTCTTTTTTCAGGCTTATATCCATCGCCATGTCCATTATATTCAGCATAATATACAGTTTCATGTGATTCAGGCTTATTCCAGTCAGTGAAGCCCTCATCAATAATCTGGTCGGAATATTCACAGTTAAGAAGAACCACCTTGGCATGAATTCTCCAAGGTCTGCTTAAAGCAACGCTTTTAGGCGGACAGTTTCCTGTAAATGTGCAATTATCAAATACATAACCGAAAGCCTGACCTTCATATGTTGAAGGTGCAGTATAATAAGAGTTGATGGGTTCATTCCGGTTTAATGCAAAAAGTGTGCAGTTTTTAAAATAAGCTGTGGCACTTCCGAAAATAAAATCAATTTCACCACATATAAAGCAGTCTTCATATAACTGGTGAACGAGCTTTCTTTCACCGTCTATTGTTGGACCTGTAAAACCACCTGGTTGTTTTTCTTTAAGAGGCAGCGGACCGGTAAATAAAGTGTCCTGATGACCGAGAATTTTACAGTGCTTAAATGTGATGTTGTCACCTTCAGCGTATACAGCTATTGCCTGACCGACATTATCACCAAATCCGGCACTGTTTTCGAATGTTATATTGCTTGCAGAGAAATTATCGGCATATACAAGAAATGTATAGGAACGGAAAGTTCCACGCTTAGAGCCGTCAGGCATAATCATTCTTGCATAGAAGCCCTCTGTAATAATAGTTTCGTCTGTATCTTCACCAATTAAGGTAATATTATTTTTTCGGATTTCAATGCGTTCTTTATATATTCCTTTTTTGATAAATATGGTTTCTCTGTTATTATCAGAAACAGAATCAACTGCTTTCTGTATTGAATCAAAATCGCCAGAATTGTCTTTAGCTACCGTAATCATAAGAATACATACCTCCTATTTTTTGCTATTATAGCACACTGGACATTAATAAATAAAGCGAGTATAATTCCATTCGTTAAAAAAATTGTAGGAAATAGAGATTATGATAAGAATAGTAGAAGATATGAGAGATGTTGATATATATCTTTCATTAAGAAAACAGGTCGGCTGGATTAAGTTAGATGAAAATCAGGCTCAGAGAGCATTGGATAACAGCGTGAAAGTATTCACAGTATATGATGATGACAAGCCTATAGGAATGGGCAGAGTGGTTGGAGATATGGCTGTAATAAGCTATATCCAGGATTTAATAATAATACCGGAATATCAGAGTAAGCACATAGGAAGCATGCTTATAGAACATATAATAGCTTATGTCAAAGGAATTACTCAGGAAGGCACAAGAATGATGCTTTGTCTGATGTGTGCCAAGGGTAGAGAGATATTCTATGAAAAGCATGGATTTATCGCAAGACCGACACCAGAACTGGGACCGGGAATGATACAGTATATATTACAATAGCATTGTAAAATGTAATGTTAACCGAATGTTAACTTAAAACAATAATAGGTTGACAATAGCTTTTTGAGTGTGTACAATAACAAATGTTGTATTACTACATTTGAAAAGAGGACTTTAACTATGAAAAGCAAAAAAGTTACTATTTATCAGCTGACATTCATGGCTATGATGGCAGCAGTTACATGTATTCTTGGACCACTTTCAGTTCCAATTGGTCAGATTCCAATATCTCTTACTAATCTTGTGATTTATTTCACAGTATTTGTACTGGGCATATGGGCAGGAACAGGAAGCTATGGAATATATCTGCTGCTTGGTGCTGTAGGACTTCCTGTATTTTCAGGATTTGCTGGTGGATTAGGAAAGCTTCTTGGACCAACAGGAGGATATCTTATAGGTTTCATATTCATGGCACTTATTGGAGGAGCTGTGATTGAGCTTTCACACAGAAATATTTTTCTTACAATGTTAGGCTGGGTAGTTGGAACTGCTGTTGCATATGCATTTGGTACGGTATGGTTTGTATACCTTATGAAATGTTCAGTCACATATGCACTGACAGTATGTGTATATCCATTTATCGGATTTGATATTGTTAAGATAGTTATTGCAACACTTCTTGGAAAGACAGTAAGATATGCAATAACTAAAGCTGGTCTTATACAGAAAGCAGCATAATAAGTAAAAGAAAAAGGTGTCTCCGGATTAATGGAGACACCTTTTTGAGTACAATGCAGAATTAATTATCTGAGAGTCTTAACATACTCAGCAATCTTCTCATCCTTGCAGTTAGCAAAGAAAAGCTCTTCAAACTTCTCACCTGCAACAGCACCCTTAACGAGATCCTGATCAAGCTCCTTAAGAACTTCTACGAGATCCTGCTTAAGAGTAACAGCTCTTACGCCATCAAGAATCTTCTTGTTTCTCTGTTCAGGAACAACTCTTTCTTTAGGATATCCGCCACCTGGTTCACCCTCGAAAAGCTTTTCAAAGATGTATGTGAGGTTAAGTTCTGCACCCCATCCGAAGCCCTTTGCAAATGGAAGAGCGATAGCGTTACCATCGTTAATCTGCATGAACATATAAGCGTCTGAAGGATCAACAACATGTCCACAGAGAACTCCAGGGAAAGAGTTAAGTGCTAACATAGCACCTTCACCAGTACCGCAGCCTGTTACCACAAAGTCAGCAGCACCGCTGTTTAAAAGAATAGCAGCAAGGATACCGTTCTGTACATATGTAAGCTGTGCTTTATCATCAGCTGAGTACATACCATAATTATCAACTGTATGTCCCTTGCTTTCTGCAACCTTCTTAAGTGATGCATAAATCATCTCGTTCTTTGCAGCCTGGCTGTTTTCATTAATTAATGCGATTCTCATTATGAAATCTCCTCTTTTCTTATATTCTATATAAACTATAAGCTGTGGGTCTGCTTTTGTCAAATGTGTATACTGAAATAATACATTTACCAAATGCGTACTTATGTGTTATATTATACAGAACGAATTAAGTTGAAAGAGGTTAGATAATATGGCTGAAAATAAAGATTCCCAGGCAGCATTTATGGAGGCTGTTGGAAGCATTAAAGAATATGCCAAGGTTAATGGCAATATTGTTACAAGAGAGGATGTACACAGCTTTTTTAAAGATATGGCATTAGATGATGCCAAGTTCCAGATGATTTCAGGATATCTGATGGCTAATGGAATTAAGATACAGGGTGAAGACAGCGTAGATAATGAATTCCTGAAGCTGATGGAAAGTGCCTCAGATGATAATATTGATGAGTCAGGACAACATATTTCTAAGGAAGAACAGGAAGATAAGAAGGTTGCGGATGATATTGTAAGTCATCTTGATTATGAAGAGGATGAGAAGTATCTGAAAATATATCTTCAGGATATATCAGGAATACAGCCTATGACAGATGTTACAAGATCATATCTTCTTATGAACATAGTTGAGGATAATGATAAAGAATCACTAAAACTGCTTACAGAAAGTTATCTTGAAAAGATTGCGTCATGGATAGAACCATTCAGAGGAAAGGGAGTTCTTGCATGTGACCTTGTACAGGAGGCCAATCTGGCTATGACAGCATATATAGGACAGCAGGAATGGCTTAATAATTATGAGTGGAAGGATAAGATTAAAGAAGGTGGACAGGAAGACCTTCTTAATGTGCTTAAAGGAATTGACGAAGCAGTTAAGGAGCTTATTGAAGGCAGTCTTAATATGCTTATAGATGAACAGACGGATGTTAATATGGTTTCGGGAAAAATTCTCAATAAAGTCAATCTTGTAAATGACTGGGGAATAAGACTTAAAGAAGAATTAGGAAGAAAACCTACGGTGGAAGAAGTAGCAAAGAACATGGGAGTTGCAGAAAATGTGGTACTTGAGGCTATCAGGCTTTCAAGTGAAACAATTGAAGATATCAAGTACGAAAAGACGGTTCCTAAAGAATAACTGATTAATAAAACTGTCTCTTATACACATCTGACGCT
>ERZ1026874.1847-NODE-1847-length-10609-cov-13.776957_pt1 | contig 10609 bp, 8 predicted proteins | sample MGYA00380167_ERZ1026874 | MGnify/ENA primary metagenome ERZ1026874 (study PRJEB33269, sample SAMEA4719803) | human gut metagenome | biome: human-associated habitat; feature: organic feature; material: feces | place: Cameroon | collected 2013-10 ...
CTTTACGAAAGTTTATTTTTTTGAAAATTCTTAAAGTGCACAATAATAGTTCTCTTATCACTTAACTAAACTTAAGTATTGTTTAGTAATCGTAGATTTATCTAATTTAATTAAAACAACTCGCCAAAATTGCGCAATGTTATTTATTAATCCAGAATTTATTAAAAATATCTTTTTGAAAAATAATTAAAAAATCAAAAAAATTTAAAAACTGCTTGTATAGTTAATAATTTTGAGTTTAAATACCTACCTAACATATAGGTTATGTAAACAATAAAATGCAACTAACACTCATGTAGTAGTAAAAGGTGCTTATGTTTAATCTTCTTTTGTACTGTTGTAGATAGTTTAAAGGCGCTCTTTAAAGATAAGAGCTTTGAATTGAGGGTATAGAGATTTATGCCAATTCTAATATCTCAACCAAAGGAAAGATAAAAGTGAAAATTTACGACAGTATTACTGACTTGATTGGCAGTACACCATTACTAAGATTAAATGGTTATTCAAATTTTTTAGGCTTAAATAACACCATTATTGCCAAGTTAGAGTCTTTTAATCCAGGAGGATCTGTAAAAGACAGAATTGCTCTTGCAATGCTAAAGGCTGCAATTGCACAGCATAAGGTAAATAAAGATACTCTGATTATTGAGCCTACCTCAGGTAATACCGGTATCGGTTTGGCTGTAGTTGCAGCTTCATATGGTTTAAAACTTGTGATTGTAATGCCTGACAGTATGTCTCTTGAAAGACGAAATCTGTTGCGAGCTTATGGTGTGACATTAGAACTTACACAAGGCTCTTTAGGTATGAAAGGCGCCATTAAAAGAGCTCAGGAATTGCATTTAGCTAATGAGAATTCTTTTATTCCTTCACAGTTTGATAATCAGGAGAATAAGAACATTCACTATCTAACTACAGGTCCTGAAATATACGAGGACACAGATGGCAAGGTTGATGTTCTGGTAGCTGGTGTTGGTACCGGAGGCACTATCTCAGGTACAGGTAAATACTTAAAAGAACAGAATAAAGATTTAAAGGTAATAGCTGTAGAGCCAGCACGCTCACCTTTCTTATCAAAAGGATATACAGGAGCTCATAAAATTCAGGGCATTGGCTCAGAGTTTATCTCTAACAATCTGGATATAAAGCTCATCGATGAAATTATCGATGTAGATGATACTGATGCTTTTAAGACAGCACAGGATTTAGCCAAATTCGATGGAGTACTAGCAGGAGCTTCATCAGGAGCTGCGGTATTCGCTGCTGCATCTATTGCTAAAAGAAGAGAGTTTCAAGACAAAAATATAGTGGTCCTGCTCCCAGATACTGGTGAGCGTTATCTATCAACTCCGGTTTTTCTAAAGTAGAGCAAGAGCAACAAAAATGATAGATAAACACGAATCAATTACTGCAAAGATTTGCTCATTTGTAAGAGCCTATCATTCAATCTATTCGCATGAAAAGATATTTGATGACTCACTTGCATATGACCTGTTAAGTCAGCATGAGTATTTGAAAGTAGGTCAGTTAATTGAGCATAATTTTGATGTAAATAAGTATGACGATGACTATGTGTTCAATCGCGCTCAAATTGATGACACCGTAAACAGGTTTTTAAGTCCAATACCACTGTCACGCATTAGATACACTGAAGACAGTCTTTATGAATATGCAAAGAAAGGTCCTGTTCAGTATGTGTTATTAGGCGCAGGACTTGATACCTTTGCTTTTAGAAATACCAATTTGAATATTGAGATCTATGAATTAGATCATCCAGATACTGGTTATTACAAGAAAGAAAAGATTAAATCACTTGAGTGGGTAATACCAGAGAATGTGCATTTTGTGCCTATTGATTTTAATACCCAAAGTATTGAAGAGGTACTGTCAAACTCAAGTTTTGATCCACGTAAAAGGACATTCTTTTCAATCTTAGGTGTTACCTATTATTTAAGTTCAGAGGTCTTCTCTAAGACTGTTGAGACCTTGTCATCAATTACCAAAAACGAATCAGTAATCGTTTTTGATTATCCTGATGACACAACATTTACCTCTGATGAGAACTCTGATGTAACTAAGCTTCACCAAATGACAGAGCTTTTAGGTGAAAAGATGGCTCATGGTTACAAATTTTTAGAAATTGAAAAGTGTTTTAAAAACTATAAAGGCAGGGTTTTGGAGCATTTGACACCAGTTGATATCAACAAAAAGTATTTTCAAAATCGACATGATGGCATGCAAGCTTATACAAACGTGCATTTAGTCAAAGGAATAATAGAAAAATAGAGGAAGTGTTAACTATGGCAGATTACAAATTTATCGATTCAGCAGTAATTCACGGTGGTATCAGCACTGATCCTTATACTCAATCAGTAAACGTACCAATTTATCAGACCTCAACTTTCAGACAGGAAGGTATCGGTTTAAATCCAAAGTGGGAGTATGCTCGTACTGGTAATCCAACCCGTGCTGCTTTAGAGACTTTAATTGCTGAGTTAGAAGCTGGTATAGCTGGTTTTGCTTTTGCCTCAGGAATGGCAGCAGTATCAACTGTGTTAAGCCTCTTTAAATCAGGAGACAAGATCTTAATCTCATCAAATGTTTATGGTGGTACTTACAGAGTTTTAGATAAAGTATTTAAGAACTTTAACATTAACTTTGAGAGTATTGATACTAGTGATTTAGCTTTAATTGAAAGCAAGATCACTCCTGATGTAAAAGCTCTTTATATTGAGACTCCATCAAATCCATTACTTGACATTACTGATCTTGAATCGGTAGCTAAATTAGGTAAGAAATACAATCTGCTTACCATTGCAGATAACACCTTCATGAGCCCGTATTTACAGCAACCAATAAAGTTTGGTGTTGATATTGTTATTCACTCAGCTACCAAGTATTTAGGTGGACACTCTGATTTAGTTGCAGGTTTGGTTGTCGTAAACTCTGAAGATCTAGCTAAAAAGATTGCTTTCTTACAAAACTCTGTAGGTGCCGTATTAGGACCATTCGATTCATTCTTACTCATTAGAGGCATTAAGACCTTATCTGTACGATTAGACAGACATACAGATAATGCTCTAAAGCTAGCTCAATTCTTAAATTCACACAGTGAAGTTTCAAAGGTTTACTATCCTGGCCTTGAAGATCACAAAGGTTATGAGATCAACAAAAAGCAAGCTCGTAACGGTGGGGCCATGATTTCTTTTGAGTTAAAGGCAAATCATGATGTAAACAGGTTCTTTAAGTCATTACACCTGATTTCATTAGCTGAAAGTTTAGGTGGTGTAGAGAGCCTTGTATGCCATCCAGCTACCATGACTCATGCTGCAATTCCAGCGGAGGTCAGAGCCAAAGTAGGTATTACAGATAATCTCATCAGATTATCAGTTGGAATTGAGAACTTTGAAGATCTTAAAAATGATCTTGATGCTGCAATTAAGGCTTCGGAGAAATAATCATGCATTACTATAATTCCATGCGCGACCTTATCGGTCATACTCCATTAGTTAAGATTAACTATGCTTTTGAACAGGTAGAAGGCGTAAACCTGTTTGCAAAATTAGAGTATTACAATCCATCTGGATCTGTAAAAGACAGAACAGGTCTTTATATGGTTGAAGATGCCATTAAAGATGGTAGATTAAAGCGTGGTTCTACCATTGTAGAAGCTACAGCAGGTAACACCGGTTTAGGTGTAGCCTTTGCAGCCTTAAATCTGGGCTTTCATGTGATTTTTGTAGTACCTGAAAAGTTCTCTGAGGAAAAACAGATCCTAATGAAAGCCTTAGGAGCGGACATTATCCATACCAAACGTGAAGACGGTATGTTAGGGGCAGCAGCTAAAGCTCAAGAGTTACTGTCTGAAATTAAAGACTCAATTTCACTGCAGCAGTTTAAAAACATGTCAAATCCTATAGCTCATTATGAGACTACAGGACCTGAGATTTATCAGGATCTTGATGGAAAAATTGACTATCTGGTTGCTGGCGCAGGCTCTGGTGGTACCTACTCAGGTGTTGTAAAGTTCTTAAAAGAGCAGAATCGCAATATTAAAGGTATCTTAGCTGATCCTGTAGGTTCAACTATGGGCGGTGGTGAGCATGCTGATTATGACATTGAAGGCATTGGTAATGACTTTATTGCAGATACCATGGATATGTCATTAGTCGATAAGGTCATCAAGATCAATGACAGCCAAGCCTTTGATGGCGCCAGAGCCTTAGCTCGGCATGAAGGTATCTTAGGTGGTTCATCTACTGGTGCTGCTTTTAGTGCAGCTTTAAAGCTAATCAATGAGCATCATGTAAAGGGCAATATTGTCTTTATCGCACCAGACAGTGGCGACAGATACTTCTCAAAGCATCTGTATGCTTAAGCTTTAATTTTATCTACCTCAATTTAATATTTACGGTACAGCCGACAACAATATGTGCTTTTGCCTGCAAAGCTGTTTTGCAGGCTCTTTTTTAGCAAGTTCTTAAGTCATCTCTTTATTTTCCGCATATAAAGATAAATGAGTGGTTAAACGTTCATGGAACTTTGATGCTGTCGTGAGGATCATTTACAGAAGGTACAAAAGATATCTTTAATGAACCTATCTTAGTAGGGATAGCGCAAAAGTATCATAAGAGCTGTGCTCAAATTGCTTTAAGATATCAGTAGCAAAACGTCATTGTGGTAATTCCTAAATCATCAATTGTAACGAGAATGAAATAGAACCTTGAGCGCTTTGACTTTAGTTTAGATGAGAGTGATCTTAAAAAGATAGAGTCACTTCATACAGGCAAATCACTTTTTAACTGGTACTCATATTTTGATATGCGTTGAAAATCTCACTTAATCATGCTGAATTTAAGTCTTTTTAGTTTGTTTTAAAAAGTTATAGCTATATACTGTGAATGGTTTTATTAAGACAAAGCAATTATGAACAGACAGAAAAAGCTCGTTATTTTAGTATTAAGGTACGTATCTATATTCTTAAATTTATTTAAGGATAGTGGATACCATAAGATCCTGTCACCTTTTGATGGCAATATTGTACCTTCTGATATGATTGCGGAGTCTAACATATCACGAGATGTCTTTGGTAATTCTTTAGGTATCCAACCTGTTGAGAATGAAGTTCTTTCTCCATGTGCCTGTATCGTTGAGAGAATTTCTCCTGTAGGCAATGCTATGCTTTTAAAAGTTGGCAATGCGCATCTCATCATCAACGTAGGGTTGGAGTTTGAGAAGTACAAAAAAGAATTCTTTAAATTAAATGTAGTTGAAGGTCAGAGAATTTCAAAAGGACAAAAGCTGATGTCCTTTGATATCGAAAAGATCTACAAAGTGGATACCAACTTTGTATGTACAATTACGGTAAAACAAAATCGTACTTCCAGACATGTAAGCTTTATCAATGCAAAACACGTATCATTTGATACCATCTTATGTACTCTTAACGTGCTGTAGTTAAGAGTAACTATCTTAAGTTTATATCTTAAGCTATTAAATTAAACTTTAAACATCTTTTAAATCATGTAGTCGTTTGAGTACATCTCAATCTGTTTGTCTAAAAGATCCTGCAGGGTGATTGAATCTAAATAATCAGTGATGTTTTTGTATAAGCCCTGCCATACAGGTAGAGTTACACAGTTTGCACTTCTTTCACAATTAACAGGATCACACTCTAAACAGGCTACAGGAGCTAAATTACCTTCGGTTAAACGTAAAATTGCACCTAAGCTATATTCAGATGGTTCTTTTGCTAACTGGTAGCCACCCTGATAACCGCGAGAGGTTTTTAAAAAGTTAGATCTGTTTAATACAGGAATGATCTGCTCTAAATATTTTTTTGAAATGTTCTGTCTTTGAGCGATATCTTTTAAAGTAATAAATCCGTTGTTACGGTGTTCTGCCAAATCAAGCATCATGCGAATGGCATATCTTCCTTTGGTCGAAATTTTCATGTTATCTTTCCTTTAACTCTTAATACTTATCATTTTACTAGGATTTATGGTATTTTTAAAGAGTTAAAAAAATATTACAATGTAAATAACGTATCAGAACCGGCAAATATAGAGGCAATTATGACCTTAACCCAACTTCATTATGCAATAACAATTTCAGAAACCGGATCATTTAATAAGGCTGCTCAGATCTTATATGTTTCTCAGCCAAGTCTTTCAAACGCTATACATGATCTAGAAGATGAATTTTCAATTTCCATCTTCCACAGATCAGGTCGTGGTGTCAGCCTCACCAATGAAGGTGTTGAGTTCATTACCTACGCAAGACAGGTTTATCATCAGTACGAGTCTTTATTAGATAAGTTTGGTAAGAACGGCACTTTAAAAAAGAAGTTCGGTGTTTCAACTCAGCACTATTCTTTTGCAACCAAGTCTTTCGTGGAGATGGTTAAGAAATTTAATACTGCAGAGTATGACTTTGCTATCCGTGAGACCAAGACTCGTGAAGTTATCGATGACGTAAGCTCATTAAAGAGTGAAATTGGTATTTTGTACTTATCAAATTTCAACCGTAATATGATCTTAAAGCTCTTAAACTCAGCTGAGCTTGAATTCCATCATCTGATTAACTGCCAGGTTTATGTGTACCTGTATAAAGAGCATCCATTAGCAACTTACAAAGAAATTCATTTCTCAGATCTAGCAGATTACCCAAGCTTATCCTTTGAACAGGGCGATAATAGCTCTTTCTACTTTGCTGAAGAAATCTATTCTACTAAAGAGTACTTAAGAACTGTTAAAGTAAATGATAGAGCCTCAATGCTGAACCTAATGCGTGGTCTTAACGGCTTTACACTGTGCTCAGGTATCATCTGTCAGGAGTTAAACGGTGATGATTATGTAGCTGTGCCATTTAAACCTGATGAGGGCGATGAAGATGACAATATGAGCATTGGCTATATTGTGAAAAAGAATCAGATCTTAAGTCAGATGGGTACTTTATACATTGAAGAGATCAAAAACTACTTCCGTCGTTACGGACTGGCTGATTAAGCTGTAAGCTACAGCTTACATAAATTCTTTATTAAGGAACAGCAGTGATGTTCCTTAATGTTTTCTTTTTAGACTTTCTTTATAATCACAAAATAACAGGCATTTTAAGCTTTTTTCTATATAAAAAAATATTTCCTCTGTTGTAAAGGAATATTGATTTTATTAAAATCATATCGAATTCTATTTCAAATATCTTGTAGTTAAACAACCATTATTATGAATTGTGTACAATAACTTTTGTAAGTTTACTATAAATATGTTGAAAAAATCATAATAATTTTCGTGGTTAGTACCAGTGTTTACAATAATTAAGAACGGAATACAATAACTCTTTAAAAAGGCACAGTATATGCAATCAATCAATCAATCAATCAATCAATCAATCAATCAAGTAACCTTTCGTTAGATGAATTAAAATCATCCATCCTCGAGGATTTAGAATCCAGAGTTCAAGATAAAATTCTTGAAGAAGCAAATTACAATCTGTTGTTTAAGCTGATTAACAACGCAGAAAACAAAGAAGAAGCGATTGCTATTGCAGAGTTAGGTACAACCTACAAAAGAACAGGTTTTCATTTTGATAAAAAGCTTGAAAAAATAAGCTCTTCGATTAAATATTTTAAGAAAAATACCTCCTTATCATTTTGCCAGAAAGACTCTCTAAATACTCATAAATTAATTATAGGTGATAACTACAGTGCTCTTTTAAATCTTTCAATCTCATACAAAGGCAAAATCGATATAATTTATATTGATCCACCTTATGGTAAGGATGACATGGGAGAGTTTGCTGACACTAATTACAACAATGCCATAACAAGAGATAATCTTTTATCTATGCTATATCCACGTTTGGTTTTAGCAAAGCAATTACTTTCAGATGAAGGCGTCATTTTTTGTAGTATTGATGATAAGAATCAAGCATATGTAAAGTGTTTGTTTGATGAAGTGTTTGAAGAAAAGCACTTTATATTAAATACGTTTTTCAGAAAAACAAAAACATCTACAGGTGATGACAAATCAGGATTAAATATTCAGCATGACTATATACTAGCATATTTCAATAAAAACTTGATTCAATTAAAAGGTGCTGAAAAAAATTATAAAGCTTATAAAAATCCTGATAACGACCCAAATGGTGATTGGACATCGGGTGATCCTAGTGCCAAGAGCGGTGGAAGATCTAGTTATTTTGAAATAATAAATCCTTATACAAATCGAATAGATCTTCCTCCTAAAGGAAGGTACTGGGCTTTTTCAAAGGGAACTTTAGAAAAGTATATTGAACAAGGACGAATAGTTTTTAAAAAAGATTATCCACTAAATGAAAGAGGATTTATTTTTAAAAGATATAAATCATCACTAAAGTCAGAATTTAATCCACTAGATAGTTTGTATTTTGCTAACAATTCATTTTTAAATGAAAATGGAAAAGAAGAATTGAAAAATATCAATTTGGATTCCAATTTTGACTATCCAAAACCAACTGCTTTGATCAAACAGTTAATTAGTACACTTATTAAAAAAGACCTTGTTATATTGGATTTTTTTGCAGGGTCAGGCACAACTGGTCAAGCTGTACTTGAGCTTAATAAAGAAGATGGTGGCAATCGGACATTTATCCTCTGTACCAACAATGAAAAAAAAGCTGATGTAAATCCAAACGGAATTGCATATGACGTTACCTCAAAACGATTAAAACGTGTAATGACAGGTTCATGTTATGACGGAACAAAGGATTTTGAGTGGATAAAAAAGAATTCATCTTTAGGTGATAATCTTGATGTTTATGAGATTGCAGAAGTAAGTAATACAGAGCAATCAGAAGGAAAATCTGCTTTTGATGTTATAGATGAAACTCTGTATGGTGAAGTTAAAATGACACCTAAAGATAAAATTAAATGGGTTTGTGAAAATTTTTCTGTAACACAGAAACATTTAGAAGATAGAAGTTAGGAGTCTTTTCGATGTTACAGGAAGTAAAGAAATTACAGGAAAAAGCTGTTGCTGAACTTGTTGAATGCATAGCAAAGAAGGATGAACTGATTTTTAAAGCTCCAACTGGCTCTGGAAAGACATTCATTATGGCCAAATTTATGGATGAAATATTAAAAAACAACTCAGATGTTGTTTTTCTTGTTTCATCTTTATCTAAGGCAAAATTAGCTGAACAAAACTATGATAAGTTTCAAGATTATGTTTCTCATGGATATATAAAAAATATTAGGCCATACTTAATTTCAAGTGAAGATAGCGGTGAAAACGCTTTATTTATTCCAACTACTGAAAATGTTTATGTTTTACCTCGAGATTTGTACAAGGATAAAAGTAAACTAAAAGGGCAGCAAGCATTATTAAAGTTTATCGAAGAAATGACTAAGAACGAGCATAAAAGTCTTTATTTGATAAAGGATGAAGGACATATTGCCACAAAGAATCTTGATGAATTGAATGAATATTTCTCAAAAGTTATAAACATTTCAGCTACACCCAAAAGAAAACCAAATGTTGAAATTAAAGAAATAGATGCTTTAAATTGCCAATTAATTAAGTCAGTTGAATATAAAAGTTCTAAAGATTATGGAGATGATTTTTCTGTAAACTCTATTCAGTATCGGGAGTTGAAAGAAGCACTACGATTGTTTATTAAGCTTAAACAATCGTATCTAAAGTTTAATATCAAGCCTTGCTTTATTATTCAGATATCAAATACTGAGCTAGGTTTAAAGCAACTTGACATTGTTAAAAATCTTTTATCAAGTGAGGAATTCAAAGATTTAAAGTGGATCAGTGTTGCGAATGATCCGAGAGCAAGTGATACAAATGATCTGCTAATAAAAAGTTCTCCGTTGAAATGGGAAGAGTATGCAGTAAAGCAAGATTCTCTGATTGATATTATTATTTTCAAAATGAAAATAACAGAAGGCTGGGATATTCCTAGAGCAAATATGTTGTTTCAAATTAGAGATACGAAATCTAAACAGTTGGATGATCAGATTATGGGAAGAATCAGGCGTAATCCAAAACTCTTAGATTTTGAAACTGTTACCGACTTAGGTGATCAGAAGCTTTTAACAACAGCTTATGTATGGGGAATTAAAGAAAACACAAATAACTCCAACGTTGAGGTAACCTTAAAAGGTAATATTCCTGATGAAGTTGCAAACATATCAAATGAAATTCAAAATGAAATCAAACTGAATGTTACAAGGTTGATAGACAAAATATCCACAATAAAAAACTCTTTTAATCTTGCGGAATTTTTAGAAAAACAGCCTGCTCCAATTGCCAATAAGAGTATTTTTGAACAATATGATGATCTGATTAAATCAAGTAACAAAATCCAAAGGGAATGCTTTAGTTATATGCAGGAAAACACTCTTCCATATTCGGCTTATTTTAGCTTTATGAATAATATAAATACAATTAGGACTAAGGTCTCTGATGTATTACAGGATTATTCAAAGAGTATAGAAATTGTCAAAAACAGTTTTGGAAAAAATATTGAAGTTTCGCTTCCTTTTAATTCAATGTATATAAAGGATTCCAATCATCTACTTACTGTTCAAAATTCAGTGTGGAATCTGTCTCTTATACACATC
>ERZ1026874.1849-NODE-1849-length-10600-cov-5.237553_pt1 | contig 10600 bp, 14 predicted proteins | sample MGYA00380167_ERZ1026874 | MGnify/ENA primary metagenome ERZ1026874 (study PRJEB33269, sample SAMEA4719803) | human gut metagenome | biome: human-associated habitat; feature: organic feature; material: feces | place: Cameroon | collected 2013-10 ...
CTTAACGTAGAAGGTAGTGAAAGCGATGAAGCGGCAGACGATTGAAGAGTATGCAAGGGAAAGAATCAAGCAGAAAGGGGAAGTAACGGCAAACGAAGCGAAGCCGGGCAAACCAAAGCAGGAACCGGAAAAGCGGTCTGCTGATTTGAAATATTTCCTGTATATGAATATTGCTATTGATCCGAATTTTGGTGAGGAGGAAGAAGAATGAACGGAGTATTAGAGGGAATCGAGAGAGTTATTGTGGAAAGCAAAGACGGGGAGCTCATAGCCACAATCACAGAAGATGAGATTAACTGGGACCCGGAATATCAAGTGCGACTGAAACCAGTTATTCCGGAGCATAAGCTCTTTATTTCCTGCCCCATGAAGGGACGAACGGAAGAGAACATCAAAAAGAGTTTCGAAGTAATGAAGAGAACGGCGGAAGCATATACCGGAGAAACTTTGGAGGTAGTCAATCCCTATGAACCGAAGACTTTTGAAAGTGATGCGGATCGCATTCGAAGCCTTGGCGATTCTATCAGGTTGATGGCAGAAGCGGATTACTTTATCACATTCGAAAATTATTTCGATTATAGAGGGTGTTCCGTAGAAAATCAGGTTGCGGCACTATATGGCTTGAAAAGAGTGTTAGCAATGACTAAGCTTGCCGCACCAGATGTACTGGATAAAGGGCCGTCGATTTCGACCTGTGACGGCTAAACCTGTGGGATTGAGTACGTTTATTTCTACAAAGGAGAAATAATGGGAGTAACAATTTGGAGTAAGAACCGAGAGGCGGACTGTAGCTATGGTGGGCTCAGGAATCTTCGGCAGAAAGTCGCAGATCTTACATCGCCGGAAATTGGAACTTTTTACCGCAAACTCGACGATGCGCCGCCATTCGGACAGGAAAGGACAAAGTTTTTCAAGCAATATGACAAGGATCTTCAGGCTCTTGCTAACAAACTACAGAAAGAGCCGAAAAAGCTCCGCATTCTTGATTTCCTGTACCAGTCGGACTGTGAAGGAAAAGCTGGCAGGTTGACGTGCCGCGCAATCTGGGAAGTGATCAAGGACTATGACGATAATTATTGCTACGGCTACGCGGGGAGACCGGACTGTATGATGTGGTCGGACTTTAAGCAGATCATTCAGGACTGTATTGAGACAAAAACTCCGATGCACTGGGAATAAAAAGGAATGAGGGAAGCGAAGATGAAGGTTCGGACACTTGAAGAGTATGCAAGGAAATTGAAAATGCGGATGAAAGAAAACGTAGAACTTGGAATTCGTGAGAGTTATCTTGGCGTTCGCGGGTCTATAACACTAAGAGCCGGTGATGTATTTGAAGTAACCAAGATGTGCGGCGGCTGTAAGTTGGAACGGGACGGAATGCGCATCTATGCAACTGAAGGGTTCGATACGTTACTTCTGGAGGAGGTGAAAGAGTGAATAAAGTAGTGTTACTCGGCCGTCTGACGAAGGAACCGGATGTGCGGCAGACTCAGGTGGTAACAATCGCAAGATATACGCTTGCTGTAACCAGAAGAGGAAAGAAGCAGGAAGGGCAGCAGGAATCGGATTTCATTTCTTGTGTGGCATTCGGCAAGGCCGGAGAATTCGCGGAGAAGTACCTGCACAAGGGGACCAAGATCTGTGTGTCTGGAAGGATCCAGACAGGAAGCTACACAAGGCAGGACGGAACCAAGGTTTACACCACGGATGTAGTAGTGGAAGGACAGGAGTTCTGTGAAGGCAGGGCAGCCAATGACGTCGCACACAACTACAGCACGCCTGCGCCGCAGAGCTCAGGGGCTAGCGCAGCCTTAGATGGATTTATGAACATCCCGGAAGGGATCGATGAGGATCTGCCATTCAACTGAGGAGGCAAGGGATGTCAACAAAGTTCGCTGAGGATGTATACGTGACATGCCCGATGTACTGCAAGGAGGCATCCTGTGAAATCAGGTGCCTCCCACTGACAGACGATGCCACTCACACCACAATCAACTTCAAAAATGCAGAGGTGAAACGGGTATACAAGAAAGACTTCTGCAAGGGCTGCTTCTGGAACTGCGTCGTGTACCGAGCAATTGCTGAGAGCGAGGACGGGATCGATAGAGAACGAAAAGGCATGGAAGAGAGAGCTCAGGCAAAGTATCGAAAGAAGATGAGGCTATAAAAATAGGATCGGGATTTCCCCGGTCCTCATTTTCGTTGTACCACAGAGGGTGCCCTATAAACTGGGACTTTTCCTTGTCAAAATATAGGTTATAGGGCAAGGAGATATGCTTACAGCAAAGCAGGAAAAATTTGTACAAGAGCTCATAAAGAACGGAGGAAATCAATCCGCAGCATATCGGGCTGCATATGACACGTCAAAGATGAAAGAGAAGACGATCACGCAGAAGGCGTGCAGACTCTTTCAGCAGGGCAACGTCAGGGCAAGGTATGACGAAATTCAGGGCAAGGTCATCGAGAAAACTGCAGATGATGCTGCATCTATGCGTGCCTTTATCATCGAGAAGCTCAAGGAGATCGCAAGCGGAGAGCTGATGGACATCGAAGAAGGCAGATGTGCAGACGGGTCATGGGGGATCAAGAAGAAGACCCGAAGAGTCAGCGATGTGCAGGCGGCGCTCCAGAAGCTGGCAGAGTACTACGGATGTACTCCGGAAGCTGCACAGAGCACAGAGATCGTGATCCGGTACGAAGACGGAGATGAGTATGCAGACTGAGCTCATTATCGGCAGGCCTTCCGAAAAGCAGAAGAAATTTCTTCTCGATCACCACAAAATCGTAGGCTACGGAGGCGCAAGAGGCGGAGGCAAGAGCTGGTCAATCCAGACGAAGGCGAAGCTCTTGGCCTTTAAGCACAAGGGGATCAAGATCGCCATTTTCCGGCGGAAGTACCCTGACCTCGAAAAGAACCACATCCGGACCCTTGTGGGGGAGCTTGTGGGCGCAAAGGTGGCGAAGTACTCCAAGCAGGAGAAGCGCCTGACGTTCAACACCGGCTCCGTGATCGAATTTGTATTCGCGCAGCGCACGGATGAGCTGGTCATCAAGACGCAGGGTATCGAGTGGGACGTCATTTTTATAGACGAGGCGACGCAGTGGACAGAGGAAGAGCTGAAAATGATTTACTCGTGCTGCAGAGGCGCAAATGACCATCCCAAGCGCATCTATCTCACCTGCAACCCCGGAGGCGTGGGACACCAGTACATCAAGAGGATCTTCATCGACAAGAAGTATCTGCCCGGCGAGTACCCGGAAGACTACAGCTTCACTCAGGCGAAGCTGACCGACAACACAGTGCTCATGAAGAGAGACCCCGGCTACATCAAGAGTCTGGAAGCACTCCCTCCGAAGCTCCGGAAGGCATGGCTGGATGGTGAATGGGACGTCTTCAGCGGTCAGGTCTTCGAGGAATTCCGGGATGATCCGGAGCACTACGAGGACAGGCAGTGGACGCATGTGATCGAGCCCTTCGATATCCCGATAGGGTGGACGATCTGCAGAAGCTACGACTTCGGATACAGCAAGCCTTTTTCCTGTGCATGGTGGGCTGTGGACTATGACGGGAGGCTGTACCGCATCCTTGAGCTGTACGGATGCACGCAGACCCCGAACGAAGGCGTGAAGTGGACCCCGCAGGAGCAATTTAAGCGCATCCGGGAGATCGAGACGCAGCACCCATGGCTCAAGGGCAGGCGGATCTTCGGTGTAGCAGATCCTGCTATATGGAACGCAGAGAGCGGGGAAAGCGTAGCGGACGTAGCTGCGCAGCATCAAATCTATTTTGACAAGGGAGATCACGAACGGATCGCCGGGTGGATGCAAGTGCATTACCGCCTGGCATTTGACGATAACGGAATCCCCATGATGTACATCTTTTCGAACTGCAAGGCCTTCATACGGACGATCCCCCTGCTTGTGTATGACGAGCACAAGGTAGAGGACATCGACACGACGCAGGAGGACCATGTGGCCGATGAAGTACGGTACGAGTGCATGAGCAGGCCGATCAAGCCGCAGCGCAAGGAAGTAAAGGTTGAGATCAAGGATGATCCTCTCAACCAGAGGATAAAGAAGCAGCGGGCGAAATTCATCCCGCACGGATAGGAGAAGAGCATGGCAGACATTATTGACATCACACAGCAGCCGGAGGAAGCCACGCAGCCGGTACAGCCGATTGGCAAGGAGCAGGTCCGCAATGCATACGAGGTGCTCCGGAAGTACAAGCAGGGCAAGCAGCGCCTCGAAGACAAGATCACGCGCAACGAAAAGTGGTGGAAGATGCGCCACTGGGACCTGATGCAGACGGAAGAGACGATGGATGATCCGAAGCCTGCGTCCGGGTGGCTCTTCAATACCGTCATCAGCAAGCATGCGGATTTCATGGACAACTTCCCGGACAGCGACATCCTGCCAAGAGAGCCGGGGGACGTGGAGGAAGCACAGCGTTTGTCTTCTATCATCCCCGTAGTGATGGATCAGATCGGATACCGAAAAGTCTACTCGGACGAAGTATGGTACAAGCTCAAGAACGGCACCGGGTGCTTCGGTGTCTACTGGGACCAGAGCAAGCTTAACGGGCTCGGGGATATTTCCATTGAGAACGTGGATCTTCTCTCGATCTTCTGGGAGCCGGGCATCAAGGACATCCAAAAGAGCAAGAACATCTTTACGGTAGAGCTTGTGGACAACGACACGTTGAAGCAGGCCTACCCGCAGGTGGCGGAGCAGCTCTCTGCATCCAGCGACACAATCCTCAAGAAATACATGTATGACGAGACGATCGACACGACCGGAAAGACTGCGGTCATCGACTGGTACTACAAGAAGCCGGTGAACGGCAGGATGACACTGCAGTACTGCAAGTTTGTCGGGGACACAGTCCTTTATGCGACAGAAAATGACGTGAATCCCCCTACGGAGCCGCAGGAGCAGCCTGTATTTGATGAGAACGGGAACGCTCTTCTGGATCCGCAGACAGGACTCCCTGTCACACAGGTGGTCAATGTGGTCACCGGTCCAAGCATGGCAGAACGTGGTCTGTACGATCATGGGAAATATCCCTTTGTATTCGATGTGCTTTTCCCGGAGGCAGGAATGCCGGTGGGATTCGGCTTCATCGATGTCTGCAAGAATGCGCAGGCCTCCATCGATATTTTCAACAACGCCTTCGAGAAGAACGCACAGCATGTCTGCTCTCCCCGGTACCTCGTCCGCAATGACGGCGGAGTCAACGAAGAGGAATTTGCCGATCCGAACAAGCTTATTGTCCACGTGGACCGCAACATGGGGCAGGACTCCATACAGCCGATCAATGTACCCACGATGGTGAACAGCAATTATATCTCCATCCTTGAGAACAAGATCAACGAGATGAAGGAGACCGCCGGAAACCGCGATGCCAACAACGGAGGCACTCAGAGCGGCGTGACTGCAGCATCCGCGATTGCAGCAATGCAAGAGAGCTCCGGAAAGACTTCAAGAGACCAGATCAACACAACCTTCGATGCGCACAAGGAAATCGTGACCATGGTGATTGAACTGATCAGGCAATTCTACTCTATGCCGAGGCAGTTCCGGATCACAGGCGAGCAGGGAGAGCAGGAATTTGTTCAGTACTCGAATGAAGGCCTTCAGCCGCAGAATCAGGGCACGGAATTCGGAATTGACATGGGATATCGGGTTCCTGCTTTCGATGTGAAGGTGGAGGCAGAGAAATCCTCCTCATACAGCAGACTCTCGCAGAACGAGCTTGCGATGCAGTTCTACAACGCAGGCTTCTTCAACCCTCAGTACGCGGATCAGGTATCCGCCTGCCTTGAGATGATGGACTTTCAAGGGAAGCAGTCCGTGCTGCAGAAGGTGCAGCAGAACGGAGGCATGTACCAGCAGATGCTCCAGATGCAGCAGCAGATGCTCCAGCTCTCTGAGATGATTGATCAGCTCTCCGGTGGACAGTACAACATGGCCGGTCAGATGTCCGACCAGATCAACCAGAACCTGAATGCGCAGGAAGGAACCCCGCATGGGACAACCAAAGCTCCCACATCCGGGGGTGATGAATCCGCAATCACAAAGAATGCACGTGAGCAGGCAGCTCAGACCACGAATCCGTCATGACGAAGATCACATATTACAGAACTGAATACGCTTTTGAAGTCCGCCTAGACGGGCATGCAGGATACGCAGGCTATGGGAATGACATTGTCTGCGCATCCTTGTCTACGCTCATCCAGACCCTTGCGGCAAGGATGCCCTCTGTGACAGACCGGTATGACTTCAATCTAGAGTCCGGCTCTGCATGGGTGCGTGGCATGGGAGTGGAAGCTGTGAAGGCTTTCCAGACCATACTGACAGGCTTCCGCGGCGTACAAGAGTCCTTCCCAAAGTACGTATCTATTGCAGAAGTAGGGTGCCCTATTTTATCGAAGCGAAATATGAAAATATAAGCGTATAAGGGTCGCGACCTACCGCAGATGATGAAAGGAGCAATATGCCCTATATGTTACATGCCTTCCGTCTTCAGCTTTTCGCAGAAGATGGCGGAGGCGAAACAGCAGCTGTAGCGGATACTTCCGCAGTCGTCACTGCCGACACGGGTGCACAGGATCCAGCAGGAGCCGAAGCACAGCAGACCGCATCTGCAGACGGAGAGGGTCAGCCTCCGGAAGAGTCATGGGACTCGCTGATCAAAGGTAAGTACAAGAAGGAGTACAGCAAGTCTGTACGCGATGCCGTAAATAAGCGGTTCCGCAATCAGTCGGACCTGCAGGGCAAGGTTAACGCTATCGATCCGATGGTGCAGGCTCTCGCCAAGAGGTACGGTATTGCACCTGCTGAAGACGGTGGTATTCCCATCGATGCCCTGACAAGGGCGGTGATGAATGACGATCAGGCATTGCAGAAGGAAGCTTTTGACAGAGGCATGTCAATCGAAGACCTTCGGTACATGCATGACATGGAGAGGCAGAACGCCTTCTACAAGTCGCAGGCTCAGCAGGCAGAGCAGCAGAGAGAGTGGGACGCTATTCAGTCTCAGGGCGAGCAGCTCAAGCAGCTGTATCCGGATTTCGATCTGGACACAGAGATGGGAGACGCTCAGTTCGGGCACATGGTAGCCACACTCCAGTCATCCGGTTTTCCGAATGCGCTGCAGATTGCTTACGAAGCTGTCCACAGAGACGAGATTATGAGCGGAGCCATGGGATACGCTGTGAAACGTACACAGCAGAAGATGAGCAACGCCATCCAGTCCGGCATGAAACGGCCCGCAGAGAACGGAGCCGGTGGTCAGCAGGCAGGTGCAGCGACCGGCGTAGATCCTTCCAAGCTTACCTTGAAACAGATTGAGGATATCAAGATGAGAGCGCAGTCTGGTGAAAGGATTACGTTCTAGGAAGGAACGAAATGAGAACTAAAAACGACATCATCGTCAAGGATTTTGTAATCACTTTTGATCTGCAGATGTTTGCAGATCCGAACCCGAATACCAACGTCACAACTGCAGCAACCACCGGGAACAACCTGTCCCCGACTATGAAGACGTTCTACAAGACATCTCTGCTGCAGAACGCCCGCAACGAGCACTATTTCGCGCAGTTTGGCCAGAAGCAGTCTCTTCCGAAGAATGGCGGCAACAAAGTCGAGTGGCGCAAGTTTAAGACCTACGCCAAGGCCATGACTCCGCTGACCGAGGGCGTAACCCCGGATGGCAACAAGGTTGACATGATCAAGATCGAGGGTGAGATCAACCAGTACGGTGACTACACCACGATTTCTGATCGTCTTGAGCTTGAGGCAGTGGATCCGGTCATCACTGCGGTCACTGAGGAGCATGGTGCACAGGCCGGTGACACCATGGATACGGTTATCCGTAACGAGGTTATTACCGGAACGAACGTCATCTATGCAGGAGCCAAGACCTCCAGAGCAACGCTTGGAGTAGCAGACACACTGACCTCCGAGCTTGTCAATCAGGCCGCAACCTTCCTGAAGAAGCAGCACGCTCCGAAGATTAACGGCGATTACGTAGCTATCATCCATCCTTCGCAGGCGTATGACCTCCGTCAGTCCTCTGACTGGCTTGACGTACACAAGTACGCTCAGCCCGGCGAGATCTACAACGGAGAGATCGGTAAGCTTCACGGCGTCCGCTTCATCGAGAACACGGAGACCAAGGTCTGGAAGGGAACTACCGACGGCTGCGCGGCAGACACCTGTGTATACGGCGCTGTTTTCCTCGGCAAGGATGCATACGGCATCATCGATCCGTCTGCCGAGAACCTTGAGGTCATCGTGAAGCAGCGTGGTTCTGCAGGTACGGCGGATCCTCTGGACCAGAGATCTACGGTAGGCTGGAAAGGCTCTGAGGGTGCAAAGATCCTCTATCAGGAGAGAATGGTCCGTGTAGAGACCGGCTCCTTCTTCTCCAAGACGGATGATGCGAACTAATAAGGAGGCATTATGGCTACTACAGGAAGAGATCCGTGGGATAAGAAGGTCACAGTCAAGCTCCCGAAAGCTCCGCGAGGAGAAGAGAACTTCGTCATCGCATCGGTAAACGGCCGGGTCTTTAAGATCCAGCGAGGCGTCGAGGTCGAGGTTCCGGAGCCTATCGCTGAGGTGCTTCGGCACAGCGAGGAGGAGCAGGACCGGGCGGATGAGTTCATCGAGAAGATGACCAGTGACTTCGCAGAGAAATCCAAGAATCTTTAAAGATGTTTGCAGGGGGCAGGGGAAACCTGCTCCCTGCTTTTAGGTGGAAGAAATGACAGTATCAGAGCTGATACAGCAGTATGACGCAGAAAGAGCCAACTCCGTACAGAATGATTTGAAACTTCTCTGGCTTCGGAAGATCGAGAAGCAGGCAGAGGTTGAAGTCTTCTCCAAGTACGACGGGTACAAGGACTCTGAGATCAAGAGAGAAGGCCTATGGGTGGACAGCGACGGCGGTCTGCATCTCCCAAGCTGGATGTATGTAGACGATGACGGGACGCTGCATATTACGAACGAGATGGAGGACGAAGAGTTCACACTGGACTCGGAGCTTGCCATTCCGGACCCGTACACAGATGTCTACTTCTATTATCTTGACCAGAGAATCGCGTACAACAACAACGATTCAAGGCGTTACAACGTGGCAACGGAAGCATTCAACAATGCATACCTTGCCTTTCAGCAGTATTACAACCGGTCACATCAGCCGGACAGACCGATGAAGCATATGCTCCGGCATGAGGTACTCTGATGTTTTTACCGCAGCAGACAGACGACAGAAACACAAGGACCATGATCGACACGTGGCTTGGGTACAACCACAACTACAGGATCGGTGCAGGGGAGATGTACGACGAGGAAAACCTGTCCTCGGACGGATATCCTCTCCTTACCCCTCGGAAGCCTCGGGCTCTTCTGGTGGAGCTGTTCACAAAGTGGGACCCGGATTCTCACACCTACGAGGTGGGCGACCGGGTAAAATATGAGGACAAACTTTACGAGGTGATCAAGAAGCACGTTTCTGCAAAATACAAGGTGGACACGAATGCGGACGGGTCACATGTGCAGTCGAAGACCGCCCAGACTCCGGATGTAGCTGTCGATCTGTACGAGCAGATCGACAACATGGCGATTCGCGGGATCACGCTGACGGGCAACAACCTCACCTATCTCTGCAATCATGTCCTGCACTACGGCAGCAAGAAATTCGACCTGGGGAATTATTTCGAAGAGGATGACACTTCAGAGCAGCAGCTTATCCGTTTCGGCGCTTATGTAATTGCTTTCCCGGCAGGAGTCTATGTCAATCTGAGCAATCCGGATGATGTTGGGAAGATCTCTTCCAAGTATGAAGCACCTTCTGGGATCACGATCACCTACAGCATCACAGATGCGGACGGGAAAGCTCTTCCAGCTACGGCCGGAAAGGAAGCTCCGAAGAATCCAAGCTCAGGGGACTACTGGCTTTGCACGGCATCCGGAAGAGAAGGCCTCTACATCTACGTTGGCTATCTTTCCACATGGGAAGCGGCCACGACCAACTACATCAAGATCAGCGTACCGGGCGGAGAGCTGACCAAGCACTTTTCGGAGGGTGATGCGGTCTACATGAATTCGGACCTTCCGGACATCAACGAGGGGTCTGTCATCCTGAAGATGGAGGATGACTACATCATCATCAACGGGATCCTCCCGGAAGTGTCGAAGACAGTCACGACAGACTCCATCTGGACACTTTCCTTTGAACGGAAAATCCCGACACTCGATATGGTCTGTGTCTCCAACAACCGCGTGTGGGGGTGCCACTATGGCGAGGATGCAAAGGGCAACTCTACCAATGAGATCTATGCATCCAAGCTGGGAGACTTCAAGAACTGGTATTGCTATCAGGGAATCTCGACTGACTCGTATGCGCTGTCTGTCGGGGAGCCGGGAGCATGGACCGGCTGCGTCTCCTATCAGGGATACCCGACCTTCTTCAAAGAAAACTGCATCATGAAGATCTTCGGTGCAGCACCTTCGGAATACCAGTTGTCTACCCACACATGCAGAGGAGTACAGAAGGGATCCTGTCTCTTATACACATCTGACGCTGCCGACG
>ERZ1026874.1856-NODE-1856-length-10568-cov-9.157329_pt1 | contig 10568 bp, 14 predicted proteins | sample MGYA00380167_ERZ1026874 | MGnify/ENA primary metagenome ERZ1026874 (study PRJEB33269, sample SAMEA4719803) | human gut metagenome | biome: human-associated habitat; feature: organic feature; material: feces | place: Cameroon | collected 2013-10 ...
TAGCTAACCTTTATCGGTAGCTTTGTTGTGCTTAATTGTGCTAATAATGAGATTGTATTTACTATTTGTCCTAATTTTAATTTTGTCATTTTTAGTCCTCCAATTATTTTTTAGTTCTGCTCTTGTTTTGTGCATCTTCTATTTGATATACTTCGTTTTCAAACTCTGTAAAATCATTTCTTATAGTCTCTTTGTTGATATTATAAAGTTCTGTATTAGTTATAGTCTTAACTATATTGGGGTTTGTCGTACCATCTGTACTTATAGTGGCTGACATATACGCTACTTGTTTATCATCAATTATGCTTGTTCCAGTTATAGTTATGTTCTTTGATACTTTTAACATGATCATTATATCCTTTCTTTGTATTTTATGGTTAATGAAACATCACTTCTGTTGACAGTAATATTATTATCTCCTCTCTTTAACTTCGGAAACTCTAATAAATCAACATCAGCAACCTTACTGTTATTGTCTTCTAGTATTTTACCATCACCGATTATAATTTTCTTACCTTGTGTAAGGTTTTTAACTTTAATAGTATTATCATTAATTGAAAATGTATATGATATTGTAGAAGTGGCGTTGGATACAATCTCTACAACAGCCATACAAGGCTTTATCGTGTTACTAGTTAATATTGTATTTTTATTAGTAGGAAAGCTCCTTTCAGCCTCATACGTATTTAATATAGAGTAAGGTATTTCAATGATATACATAGTATCTGTAACCCTCTGAGGCTCTGTACTTCCTGTATATTCAACATCTATGTAAATACCATCATCATAAAAAGTCCCACTTTTAGATTCTTCTATGAATAGAGCTATATTTTTTAATATATTTATCTTTGAGTTTCCTTCAACTAGAAACTTTGTGTTTAATGTACCATAAGTTTCTTGATGAAGTCCCCTAACAGCCTTTATTGCTCCTACATTCCATGAGCTACCTACTGTTTCATAACTCCCAAGATTGTATTTAAAACTAAGTATACTTGTTATACCAAATGTACCTAATGCTTTATTATTTATTTTTACCAACTTCTTGCACTCCTTCCCATATGTGGACTCATAGCCTCAAATACTTTTTTACCATCTATGTTTATAATTATTGGCTGTCCTTCTCTTCCACTTGGGATATATCCCATTTCTTTCATTAGTCTAGGTAGTTCTGAAAGTGGCAAGATAGCTTCAGCACCAGCCTCGCCTCCTATCATTGTTTTTCCATTCCTTGGATTCATGCCAAATGCTGTTGGGGTTGTCATTATCCCACCATCTTTATAGTATTCAACCCCAAATGAAGGTACACTCACAGGATTAAGACTGAATTTACCTTTTATACTAATATGAGGCAATTTTAATTTTGGCAACTCCCAACTAAAGTTAAAAAAGCCTTTTATCTTATCTATAGCATTTTTAACAGCTTCTTTAGCCCTATTGATTGGATTTATTATTGCATCTTTAATTCTATTCCAAGTATTACTAACACTATTTTTTAAGTTATTAAATGTATTTGTTGCTATAGATTTAATACCATTCCATATATTGCTAAGAATAGATTTAATATTATTCCAAACCTCAGAACATTTTGAGCTAATACTATTCCAAATATTACTAAAGAATAAAACTATATTATTCCACACTTCCGAACACTTAGTGCTAATATTAGTCCATACACCAGTTAAGTATAAAACTATATTGTTCCAAACCTCACTTACTTTTGTACTAATGCTATTCCATGTGTTAGCAAAGAACTCTACAACACTATTCCACACTTCTGAACACTTAGTGCTAATATTAGCCCATACCTCAAGTAGATAGGCTGAAATACTGTTCCATACTTCAATTAAAAAATCTTTGCAGTTTTGCCATATCAACTGGAATGGTAGCGTTATAAGTTGCCATCCAAAACTTATTATTTGACCTATGAATAAAAATGCCATTGTTATTAGATTACATATGGTTTGCCATACTGTAGATACAATTTCACAAAGTCCGTTCCATTTTTCAGATAACCAAGTTATGATAGTTTCCCATGTTGACTTTGTCCATTCAGTTATGCTATTCCATGTGTTTATAACTACATCACAAATAGCTGTCCAAATTTCCTTTGCCTTTTTGCATATAGTGTCCCAGTTCATCCATAGAGCTACACCTATAGCAATTAATGCCCCTATAGCTCCTACAATGGCTAATACAGTTCCAATAGTAGGTAACATAGCAACATTAAAAGTAGTCACAGCAATTATTAATCCCCCTATCGGAATTAATAAAGCTCCTAATGTAGTTAAAAATATACCTAAAGCACCAACTATTATTAATATAGTCCTTGTTAACTCTGGATTTTCTTCAACCCATTTTGTGACCTTTTCTACAGCCTCAGCAAAGCTTTGTATTACTGGTTCAAGTACTGGCAACAGTTCAGCTCCTAATTTCCCTACAGCCTCACCAACGCTCTCTTTTAGTAACTTCAGTTGCATCCCAAAGGACTCAGCCTCTTGACTAGCCAAACCTTGCATTGGCGAGGATTGCCTTAGTATTTCATTGTAAGCAGCCATCATCTTTTCATTGTCTGAAAGTTGATTCCATGACTTCCCTAAGCTCTTTACGAACTCACTATTTTCTAGCGTACTTGCTGATAAATTTATTCCGTATTTATCTACAGCCTCATAGTTCCCCATAAGAGCCGATTTAAAGTCACCTAAGGCATCATCAAATGGCACATCAACAACAGCTCCTAAATCAGCAACTAGATTCATAGTTTCTCCACTTAATTTTGCTGTTTCCTCTGCTGTTAATCCCATATTTTTATAATATGTAGCTACTGTAGTTGCACCATTTTTATACTGTTGGTTTGTAAGCCCTATACTTCTAGCATTTTCAGCATTTGAACTAATAGAATTTTGTATAGCCTTATCTAAATTATTGTATAAAAACTTTTGACCTTCAACTTGAGCTGACCATTCAGAGCCTTTCATTACAATTCCTGTCATTGCTCCTGTTATCGTCGCACCTGCTCCAAGCATAACTTTGCCTACACTCTGAACACCATTTCCGACCTTTTCAGTCATTTTCCCCAATTTATCACCTGTATTAGCTCCCTTTTTGTCTATATTATCAAGAGCCTTTAATGCATCTTCATCCTTAATAAATATTGAGCCAAACAGTTTAAATATTTCCATCAGATTGAGACTCCTTTTTTAGTCTAATATTATTAACCATGCTTAATATTTCAGCATCACTCATTGGTTTTACTTTTTTATTCATTTGTTTTCTTATATTCTTTTTCTTGAAATCTTCAAAAGATATAAAGCTATTCTTGTCCATATGAGGATACATACTCACCCATACCTTGTATAAATCCTCTTCAACTTCCTTGATTTCAGCTAAATCAACCAATTCTAAGAAATCATCAATATTTAAGTTTTCAATGTACTCTAAATTTGAATATCTTCGCAATAAAAGGTCTAATACTTTTACTGTATTAAACCTTTTAACTTTGTAAAAAAATCAGTACCCATAACAGCGTCCTTAAATTGCTCTATTACTTCAAAATAAAAATCAATGTCTGATTCTCCAAATTGTTCACCTGTCATGTTTACCAATGATCCTAAGAATTCATTTGCATCTTCTTCAACTAGATGTAAATTAGAAATAAATGTTTGAATAACCTCTGCTCCAACTTCCATTTGAGTTTTATCTGTTCCATCTGCATTTTTAGTATTTAAATCTATATCTAATTTTTTGAATAATTTTGATACAGTAAATATGTCTTTACCTTTTAAATTTCTTATTTTCATGTTTTTTCTCCTTATCTTAATACAGCCGAGAGCATCCTCTCAGCTGTCTATTTTATTTACTTTAAACCCACTCTATCTCCCAAGGCTCTTCATCCATATTCCCATCTTCATAGCATCCTTGATATGTTAAAACATTTATAACTTCATCTTTATCAGCCATTGTCCAATCAAGATTTTCTAAGTTTATAGCATTTTTAACCTTTATCACTACTGGTTTGCCTTCATTTGTAATACCAGTCCATTTAACAACAGCTTGATAATCAGATGTAACAACTTTTCCTGTTCCAGTTACTATCTTTTTAGATTCTGAGTCACTAACACTCATACCAGGATAATATTTAGTCATATCTTCCGGTATTATTGTCAAGTTATTCATAGTTAATTTAGGTTGAGACTTGTCTAAAACTACCCTACCTTTTACAGCTCCTTTATCTCCATCAGCCTCAATATTTCGGTACTCTCTCTCTAATACAAACTGACCACCACCACGAGTTAATGCTATATCTTTTTCACCTATGGAAAATACTCCATTGCCTAAAATTATCATTTTTGATTGTCCTTTCTTTGATATATTTGTACTTCAAACTTTAGCTGTCGCCTTTTTAAACCCTTGTCTTCATCCTCTATTTTTAATCTTTGTAGTCTGTTAAGTCTAATTGAGAATAATTCCGTAACTATTAGCTTATTTTCTAAGTGTTTGTCGTAGGCATCTACTAAATTTTCTATATTGCTTGAACTTTGGTTTCTATCCCAAAAATCTAGAGTTAAAATATACTCTTCTCTATAACTTCTATATCCATCTTCTAAGTTATACACTAAATATGGATATTCAGCCTTATTAGGTGCATCCTCATAGTAAACTGCGTCACTATAATTCTTTAACATCCTAAATATAACTTGTAATATCTCATTCATTCATTATCCAACTCACTATATACACTTTTTGTTAGTTCAACTATAGTATCAATATTTGCTTTTACAGTAGGTTCAAGGAATGGATCAGCTTTCATTTGACTATTCCCAAGTTCCCAAGCCGGAGCATAGAAACTTTTTGATCCAATTTGTAAATCTTTTTCTCTCTTCCTTGCCCAATACTGAATAGATTTTTTTAAATATCCACTCTTTTTCTTTGCATTTCTCCTAACTTCACTAGCTAAAAACTGACCTATGATATTTAAAACCCTGTGTGGCTTATCTGATATCTTCTTTTTAGCTTTATCCACCTTTGATATATAACTTTTTTGTGAACTTCTCGGTTTCTTAGCCATAATTAACAGCTCCTTCCACTACTAACTCCACTTTATCTATATCTGTTTGATACGTTCTAATAACCTTATAAGGCTTTCCATTATATTTAATGAATAATTCATCATTATATTCAAAAGAATTTATCTCGAAGGCAAATACAGGTTTAAACCCATTAGCATTCGCTTGATAAAATTCTACTCTCTTAATGCTTTTTCTTTCTGCAAATATTTGATTTAGGTTTTCAGTTCTTATTAATTCACCTTTTTCATCTTGATACTCTGAAAAAGTTACTAACTCTATAACATCATTCATTATATTCACCACATAAAGCCAAGTGCATCTTCATAGACTCATAAGATGTTTGGAATTTATCAGTATGTTTATGATCTGTCCAAAAATGTGCCTTACAATATACTTTTACAGCCTGTAAAATCAAAGGATCATCCTCTTTAATATTTGCAACTCCACTTGTTTTTAAATCTAATAAACAAGCATCTATGAGGTCTTGTATATCATCATTTAGTTTGTTATGTGATACTCTTAAAGATGTTTTTATTTTATCTAACATACTATTCACCTTTATCCAAATACAGGCAAGTTATTAACTTGCCCATATATTTATTATTTACTTTTCAGTTTCATCTTCTTTTGCTCTTGAGTTTGTTTTTCTACTTAATAACGACATATCAGTTGAGTTTATTAATAATGAGAAAGCTTTTGTCGTTCTAACATCACCATCAATTATGCCATATGCTATATAATCAGTTTCTCTTTTCTTTTTATGATCTTCACTATCCAATATCACATCTTTATTTACATTTGCATGATAACCTCTTTTTGCATTTCCAAATAAAGTGGCTCCATCCGGAATTGAAGCCTCTTCCTTAACAGTAATACCTAGTATTCTACCAACTCCACCTGTTGTTGTATCTGCTATAAAATAAGGTCTACCATTTCCATCCACTATATTAGCAAGAACATTCCATATTGTACTATTATTCGCATATGCAAAAGCACCATTTTTATAAGCTGACTTTACCAAAGATATGCACTTTGTTATATCTGCATAAGTTGGTTTATCTGTATACTGAACTATTTGTGGAGTACTTCCTTCTGCTTTCAGTGCTGTTATTATTCCTTTTGGTTCTTTTGAACTAGCTCCTTTACCTACTGCTACAGCATATCCTAAAGCTTCTCCTACTTTCTCAGCTAATTGTGACTGAATAAAAGGTATAAATTCTTTTACAGACATCTCTCTTAATTTCCAAGAAACTGTTATAGACCTTGATAAATCCCAACCACTTAACACTATTTCATCAAAAGTTTCTTTTCCATCTTCTGTTTCTGTAGATTCATCATACCAACCAGCATTACTGGATGAAGTTGACCTTAATAAAGCTACCTTGCCTTTTACATGTGTTTTCAGCACATCTTCCCATAAAGGATGTAATTCTCCAACCTCTTTAAATATTCCATCCGTTACAGTTTTTGGAATTACTGTTCCAGTATTCTCTGTAGTATGTGTAAAAGCTGAGTTTACAGCATCAAAAACTTTTTGTTCATCCATTGATAATTGTTTATTCATTATATCCTTAGCCCAAGCATTAACATATAAATCCTCATTGTAATTTTCAACATCAACTATATTACCTACGTTTAAAGGCTCTATTGCTTGAGGCTTAGTTATAGCATTTTCTATAACTGGCATTGGAACTTTATTTAAGGCATCAAGATTAGCTTGAGTCTTTATAGCATTTTCAAAGTCTGCATCTAACTTGTTTATTTCTTCCATCTTTTTATTTGCCTCTTCAATTTTAGTTGAGTTTATAAAGTTTTGTGCCTCTTCCATTAATGCTGCTCTTTGTTTTTCGTATTGTTCTTTAGTCATATTATTTTATTCCTTTCAGTTCTAGTAATTTTAATTGAGCTTTTGCTTTGTCTATATTTGCTTTATTTTCCAATTTCTCTTTTATAAAGTTAGGTAGACTATCAACATTATCAAACATTGATGCTACATATTGCAAGTCACTCTTGGCTTTTGCTACTTCAACATTGAAATATTTAGCTGTTTCCTCCGCTGTTAAGTAGCTTTCCTTGTTAACTAATTCTTCAACATCTTCTATTTTTGCTCCTTCAGCTAGATTTTCAGCATATACTCCCATTAATGCTCCTTGAAGAACATCTAAATTGTCAGCACACTTTCGTAAATCATCAGCATTACCACTAATACGCTGTACAAGCGGTTTATGTACAAAGAATGTTGCATTGCTTGGCATAATTACCTTATCACTGGCTAGAGCTATTACACTTGCTATAGAACCGGCTATACCATCTATATACGTTGTAGTTTCTCCATCATGGCGTTTTATCATGTTATATATTGCCATACCACTAAAGAGACTCCCTCCGCCACTATTTATATAAACATTCAATTTTTTCCCTTTAGCTCCATTTAAAAAGTTTTTAATCTTACTTGGGTATTGGTCCGCATCATCCCAGGCTCCCCACCATGAAGATACTATATTTCCATGAATATATAAATCTGCTGTATCATTTGTAACATTAGTAAGATTCAATATATTATCTAAGTTATCTTTCATTATTCTCCATCACCTTTCTTTATAACAGCTGTATCAAGTCGTCTAATATATGCGTCTCCTCCATCAATTCGACCGAAACCAAGTAAACCTCTCCACTCATTCACATTCAGTCCTCCTCTATCAACAACTTGAACTAATTGCAATTTAGTAGATAGACTAGCATATTGTAAATTTGATGACTCAAACATTATCACTTCACCTTTGAACCTTTGTCGTCTGCTAAATAATTTTCTAGTAAACTCCTCAGATAATTGAATTAATACAGGCTCAATTTCAGCCTCATAGTACGCATTCCATTCATCTTCGTTATATTTACTTTGAATAATCTTCTCATTTGTATTGTAGAAGTTATATAGTCTTGTTATAGCTGACTGCATAATAGGAGCATTTGGAACATAGTCCTTAGGCTCTACTTGTTTTGCTGTAAACTTTTGATCTGTTGCTATTGCTCCACCTTCTCCATTTTCAACATTCAAGTAATTATTTACAAATTCTTTAACAGCTTTCTTTTTATCCTCTTCTTTTAATATCTGCTTAAACTCCAATATCCATTTAATAACGCTTGAGTTCTTTATAGCTCCAACTATGCCTTGATCTGTAGTGTTTATAACTTCCATAACTGGTTTTAGAGTCTCTATAGGACTATCTCCAAATATATCATTGCTATTAAAGTCTTTTCTCAAGTGTATAATATCGTTATATGAATAAGTAACAGTTTTTCCATTAGCTATTTTAAATTCTAAAAATAAAAATCCTTGGTTATCAAATTTAGCTATTACAGAATAAGCATTGATCGGATACAGTTCAACAGGGATACCATTCTTATTTCTATGTATTACAATAAAAGCATTTGAATTTAATTCTAATTGTGTTATTACTTTCTCAAGTAACACTTGCATAGTCATTAACTGATTAGGTTCTTCTAGTAAGAATTTCATATAAGCATCTGAATTTGTCTGTGATTTATCCGAGCTATCTATATAATGTTTAGGTGTCAATTTACCTACAGCTTTAACCTTCGGTCTTATACACGCTCTTATGATGTCTGATTGATACATTTTCCCATTCCAAACAAAAAAATTATTAGTATTTATGCTTATTAATTCTAAATTTGTCGTAGGTACATCAGCAACTTTATCAGCCTTTGTCGTTTTATTCTTATTAAAAAATCGCATATTCTCACCTCCTAATGCTATATTATACTCTTATACTCTTCTAAATGTCTAGTTAGTACAACATAAGCATTTAACAAACTAGCTAAACCATCTATACGTTTACGCTGTTGTTTGCCTTTAGATGGCTGAATATTGTCATTTCTATCTATATCTACACTTGTATTTGATAAACACCATTTAAGTATAGGATGGTTATTATAATTTATTCTCTTAGCTCCTAGATCAGCACCTAGAGAATACATTGGAGCTGATAAAGTTTTTTTACCTTGAATAACAGTCTCCATAGCCTGTTCACCGAAATGACTTTTCATTTCATCAACCCAATAGTTAGCACTCCATGAGTCATAACCCACCCAAGGAATATATATTCCATATTCATCCCTCAGCTCTAAGAACCAGTCTGTAACATCTTTGTAATTAACTTGATTTCCTTCTGATAATCTTAAAAGCCCTAAATCATGCCAAATATCATAAGGGATTTCATCTTCTTCGACTCTTTGCTCTAATAAAGCACTTGGGAGCCAGTACATTTGCTTAACATAAATAGTATTATCACTTGGTATCATGAAAATAGCTGTAGCACAAGTTAAATCAGTTGTTCTTGATAAGTCAGCCCCACCAATTGCATAATTGGGCTTTAATAAGTCTAAGTCATATGTGGCCGTATTATTAAGTTCTTCAAATGTCAACCACGCTTCTGTAGATGTCTCTCTAATATTAAAATCTTTACATAACAAGTTTTTGACTAGCATAGGATTCGCTTTTGCTTTATTTACTTTTGTTTCTAACTGATCTATCTTTTTTATAGTACCTAACCCGGGATTCGCTTTCGCCCAACACTCTGGATCAGTCCATTCTTTACGATTATCAAGTTCATAAATTATCGGCAAAACTCTATCATCTTGATATAGACCATCATCATAACCCTGTATGATCCTTTCACACTCTTCATACTTCATATCAAATACAGCCTCTCTGATTGTACCGGCTGTAGTTGTTATAAATATCATTGGATTATCTCTTGCTGTTGTTCCATCAACAACAACATCATATAAGTTTTTATCCTTCCAAGCATGTACTTCATCAAGACATGCCCCATGTACATTTAAACCATCTAAGCCATCAGAATCACTTCCTAATGGTTTAAATACACTTTCGTTAAATTCAGCTGTTAATTCTCCAACTAATGTTTTTATTCTTCTTTTCAAGGCAGGTGACTTCTTAACCATTCGCTTTGATTCCATCCATACAACCTTGGCTTGATCTTTTCTAGTAGCAACAGCATATATTTCAGCTCCACTCTCTCCATCTGCAATTTGAAGATATAAACCTATTGCAGATGCTAAAGCTGATTTTCCATTCTTACGAGCAACTACAAATATAACTTCTCTGTGTTTCCTTAGTCTTGTAACTTTGTGAACTATACCAAACATAGCACCTACTAAAGCCTTTTGCCATTTCTCTAGTATAAAAGGCTTACCGCCCATTTTACCCTTACTATGTTTACAGAAATTTTCTATAAATTCAATACAATGATTTGCTTTCGCTGAGTCATAAACCCAAATACTATCCTTATCATTTAAGTACCTTACAATCTCTTGATATACTCTCTTAACTTTAAAACTAACTGTTACTCTATTATTCTTTATATCATCCCAATATTCAAATATTGGATTGTAGTCTGCTGAGTATTTAATTACTGTCTCTTATACACATCTGACGCTGCCGACGATCTACTCTGTGTAGAT
>ERZ1026874.1857-NODE-1857-length-10565-cov-8.623597_pt1 | contig 10565 bp, 8 predicted proteins | sample MGYA00380167_ERZ1026874 | MGnify/ENA primary metagenome ERZ1026874 (study PRJEB33269, sample SAMEA4719803) | human gut metagenome | biome: human-associated habitat; feature: organic feature; material: feces | place: Cameroon | collected 2013-10 ...
CCACGAGCTGGTCCATCTGCTCGAGCCGAGCCACAATCAGCGCTTTCACGCCCTGCTCGACACGTACTGTCCCAACAATAGAGCACTGTCTCAGCGGCTCAAGCAGCCACCCCTCAACAAGCTCTAGCGTCGACTAGCGCACGCGCTCGATCTCGACGCCGCAGCTTGCCAGGGGCAGGCCAACAGGAGCCCACGGCTTATCGAGCTTTATGCGCACACCAAGCAGCGAGGGATAACGGCGCAGCAGCATCTGGGCTGTCCCCTCGGCTGCCGCCTCGATGAGCTTAAACGTATGCTCGCGCAGATAGCCATCGACATCGTGGCACACCGAGCCGTAGTCAATCGAGGCATCCAGGTTATCGTGCTCCCCCGCCGCGCGCAGGTCGGCATAGAGCACCAGAGAAACGATGAACTTCTGACCCAGCGCGTTCTCCTCGGGATACACGCCATGGTTGGCAAAAACCTCCAGGCCGTCAATGACAATACGATCGGCATGGCGCAAATCGTCATAGCTCACGTGAGGCACCGCCGTTGCGGTGGATATTTCGCCCCTTCCACGGCGGGCGAGCTCGGCGCCTTCGGTCTTGGTTGCATTCTCGGGCAGTTTCTTGTTACTCAACGCGATCGTCTCCTTCGTTTAGAACCCCGACCGCGCAAACTAACTACACGCGAATCGACAGGTTCTTTTTATCATCGCTCCAGTTGCAAGCGTTGCGCGCGGGGCATGCAAAGCAGGCACGCGACGCTTTGTCGGCTGCATAGAGCAGACGCTCAAGCGGTTGGCTGTTCACGCGCAGCTTTCGATGGCCCAGAATGGCCGTCTTAATGGCTGCGGCATCGGCCGGCTCAAACGCCACGTCATCGGGCATGCCGCCGAGAATCGCATCAGCGACGCGTTCGCTTGCAACATCATGGGATATACCCGATTCATACTGTTCATCTTTGCCGATATCGTGAAGAAGTGCTGTGGCGTAGATGACCTCGCGGTCAAATTCGAGCTGCTCCTCGAGATTCTTGATCCACATAATGCGCGCGACATCGAGCAGATGGTCAATACCGTGGCGGCAGAAGATGCGCCCCGATTCCAACTGTACGATGTTGCCCAGGTGCCGCCGGAACAGCCCGTTGGCACAAATGTAATCAATGCGAGGCATGGCACCAAAGGGGGCCAGGCCCGAAGCCATAAAGCCGCGACGCGACGTCCCCTCATCGGTCTTCGATGTAAAGTCGTTGACGACCCTCATGGTTAGCGGCCCAGCATCCTAAAGAATCGCTCCTCGAGCGACGGATCGGTCTCAAAGACACCGCGACGAGCAAGCGTTACGGTCTTGGTACCGGGCTTTTGCACGCCGCGCATGGTCATGCACATATGCTCAGCTTCCATGAGCACAATCGCTCCCTGGGGAGCGAGATAATCCATGAGAGCGTCGGCAACCTGTGCACACAGCTGCTCCTGCAGCTGCAGACGGCGGGCATAAACCTCAACCGTGCGAGCAAGCTTAGAGAGCCCTGCGACACGGCCGCTGGGGATATAGCCAATGGTAGCCTTGCCGTAAAACGGCAGCAGATGATGTTCGCACAGCGAGTAGAACGTGATGTCGCGCTCGATAACCAAATCGTTCGAAGCGACGGCAAAGGTTTTGGACAGGTGCTCCTCGGCACTCTGGTCCATACCGCCGGCGATCTCACCATACATACGGGCAACGCGCGCCGGGGTCTCCAGCAGGCCCTCACGAGTTGGGTCCTCGCCTATGCCCTCAAGCAACAGCTTAATGGCGGCCTCGACTTTTTCCTGATCGACCATCTGGGCCTCACTTTTCCGATTTCACGTTCGCGCTATGGTACCACGCCCTCCGGCATCGACCACAAGCTACATAGTATGGGTCGAATAGACCGGATCATCACGCCAAAGTTCAACCGCATCACAAAGCGCAACGCCCTCGCGCTCAGCACGGGCGCGCGTAGCGTTCATATCGATCACGCGCTGATTGCTCGAGCCCCTAAAACGCAACGAGATATCGTACAGGTCCTGAACAAACGGGCCGTCCACCAACATGTCGAGGCAGGCTAGGATGCGGTCCGTCACCTCGGTATGATGACGACCGCCCGGCATAAGCTCCTCGAGCACATCGCCGGTAAAGCACCAAATAGTCTTTCCCGACCCCGATGGATAGGCCGCACGCACGCGTTCGATAAAGTCGACAAGCCCCGCTTGATTCTCAGGTTCCATAGGCTCGCCGCCCAAAATCGTCAGACCATCGATAAAGGGATGATCGAGACTCTCGATAATCTTATCCTCGACGGCGCGATCGAACGGCTCGCCCGCAGCAAAGTCCCACGCGACAGAGTTAAAACAATTCTTGCACCCACGACGGCACCCGCTCACAAACAGAGAAGTACGAACGCCTTCTCCATCAGCAATGTCGAAATACTTAATGTTCGCGTAGTTCATAGGTAACTCTCCCGGGAGGCCGGGACATATCATCCCGTCCTCAAACATTCTCGGCCTTCGGCCTGCGAAACTGCGGGCGGGACGATATGTCCCGGCCTCATGCAAAGGGTAACTCAATGAACGAAGTGAACATCGAGCATAGGGTTCGAGGTCCAATAAAAACTGGGTTGCGGCTCAACCGCCATCGCAAGTAAATCGCAGCTGCAGCTCGAATTATTTCCGCTAAGAACTTCGAGGAGTGCGCATACCGCGCGCTGCATCTCGGCTACGTCAACTTGGCTGAACCGAGAGGGCCGCTTGGGCTTTTGCTCGATATGAGTTCCGCACGCAAAGAAGGCCACTTAATGTGGCCTTCGTCTTGCGCAGGACTGTCCGAAATAGCGAGCAAAAGCCCAAGCGGCCCTCTCGGTTCAGCCCCGGAGCGGTATTAGAGATGCAGCACGCGGTCGCGGATCTCCTCGGTTCGACCCTGGTTCCAGAACTGGGTACCGATGTAGCCGCACGTACGACGAGCGACGTTCATCTTCTCCTGGTCGCGGTTGCCGCAATTGGGGCACTCCCACACCAGCTTACCGTCGTCCTCGACGATCTTGATCTCGCCGTCGTAGCCACACACCTGGCAGTAGTCGCTCTTGGTGTTGAGCTCGGCGTACATGATGTTGTCGTAGATGTACTGCATCACGCGAATGACGGCCTTGAGGTTGTCCTGCATGTTGGGCACCTCGACGTAGGAGATGGCACCACCCGGCGAAAGCTGCTGGAACATGCCCTCGAACTTGAGCTTGTCGAAAGCGTCGATCTCCTCGGACACGTGGACGTGGTAGCTGTTGGTGATATAGCCCTTGTCCGTCACGCCCGGAATGATGCCAAAACGACGCTGCAGGCACTTGGCGAACTTGTACGTCGTCGACTCAAGCGGGGTGCCGTACAGCGAGAAGTCGATATCGCTTTCGGCCTTCCACTCGGCGCACTTGTCGTTCATGTGCTGCATGACGGCCATGGCAAACGGCGTGCCCTCCTTCTCGGTGTGGCTGTGACCCGTCATGTACTTGACGCACTCATACAGGCCGGCATAGCCCAGGCTGATGGTGGAATAGCCGCCCACGAGCAGCTTGTCGATCGTCTCGCCCTTCTTCAGACGCGCCAGGGCACCGTATTGCCAAAGAATCGGCGCGGCATCCGAAAGCGTGCCCATCAGGCGCTCATGACGGCACAGCAGGGCACGGTGGCACAGCTCAAGGCGCTCGTCGAAGATCTTCCAGAACTTGTCCATATCCTGGTGCGAGCTCAGCGCGACATCGGGCAGGTTGATGGTCACGACGCCCTGGTTAAAGCGACCATAGTACTTGGGTTTGCTCGGGTCGTAGTTCAGCGCGTTGGCGACGTTGTTAAAGCCGTTGCCCGAGCGGTCGGGCGTCAAGAAGCTGCGGCAGCCCATGCAGGTGTAGCAGTCGCCGTTGCCGGCGGTCTCGCCCTTCGACAGCTTGAGCTCGCGCATCTTCTTCTCGGAGATGTAATCGGGCACCATGCGCTTGGCGGTGCACTTGGCAGCCAGCTGGGTCAGGTAGAAGTACGGGGAATCCTCGTGAACGTTATCGTCCTCGAGTACATAGATAAGCTTGGGGAATGCCGGGGTAATCCACACGCCGGCCTCATTCTTAACGCCCTCGTAGCGCTGGCGAAGCGTCTCCTCCACGATCATGGCAAGGTCGTGCTTCTCCTGAGGCGTACGAGCCTCGTTAAGATACATAAAGACCGTCACGAACGGCGCCTGGCCATTCGTGGTCATAAGGGTCACGACCTGATACTGAATCGTCTGGACGCCGCGACGGATCTCGTCACGCAGGCGATCCTCAACGACCTCACGGACCTTCTCGGCAGATGCCGAAACACCGAGCTCCTCGAGCTCGCGGGCAACCTCGCCGCGAATCTTCTGGCGGCTCACCTCAACAAAGGGGGCAAGATGGGTCAGCGAAATCGACTGGCCGCCGTACTGGGAGGAAGCAACCTGGGCGATGATCTGCGTCGCGATATTGCAGGCGGTCGAGAAGCTGTGCGGCTTCTCAATCAGCGTGCCCGAGATAACGGTGCCGTTCTGGAGCATGTCCTCCAGGTTCACCAGATCGCAGTTGTGCATGTGCTGGGCAAAGTAATCCGAATCGTGGAAGTGAATCAGGCCCTCATTATGGGCGTCCACGATCTCCTGGGGCAGCAGCACGCGCTGGGTCAGGTCCTTGGAAATCTCGCCGGCCATATAGTCGCGCTGAACGGAGTTGACGGTCGGGTTCTTGTTGGAGTTCTCCTGCTTGACCTCTTCGTTATTGCACTCGATCAGCGACAGGATCTTGTCATCGGTCGTGTTCTTCTGGCGCTTCAGGCTCTGAACATAGCGATAGATGATGTAGTGGCGGGCAACCTCGTAGCAGTCGAGACGCATGATCTCGTCCTCGACCAAATCCTGGATCTCCTCGACCGAAACGGTGTGGCCCGCGTTCTCGCATGCCTCGGCGACGTTTTGCGCCGCATAAACCACCTGGCGGTCGGTTAGACGAGAGCTCTCCTCGACCTCCAAGTTGGCGGCGCGGATGGCATTGACAATCTTATCGATGTCAAAGACAACCTCGGTGCCGCTGCGCTTGATGATCTTCATCCTCTTGCCTCTTTCGCGTCGTAGCCTCATTGCGCTTCAGAGCCAAACGATGCCCGGCAGGGCTTGCCCCTGTCTTGCGGCGCCGTCGCGCAATCTGTGTTCTCGATAAACCATAAGCCTCCATGCGGACATTCCCTGGAGCCGATTAAGCGGCTCAAGGACACGTTCAAAAGAGGCAGTTAAGGTCTTCGTTCTCTGTCCGCCATCTATCATACGACAAAGATGCATCTATATCCTGTATTCTTTTTTTAGGTCAAACACAACATATAGTGTTTCAGCAGGTCAAAGCAATTAGTCATTTTGCAGACGCATTAATTATGAGGGGTTCTTGGCAAGCCGGTAAAACGTTACCAACACGGCTACCTGCATGGCAGTTATAAAACCCCCTTAGTCAAGCCGTTGACAAATCCTACCAAAACCAAGCCGCTCACGCCAAAATAATCCAAAAGATTGCGCTTGACCAACATGTTGCGGTCACGCTCGGTCAGGACGTATGCAATCAGTCAGTGCCCCTACGGGATGCGAAGATCATCGCACGCGGATCTTGAGTTAAATATCTGGTGCCACATTTGACGACATAAAACAAAACAGCCCAGAGACATAGTCTCTGAGCTGCGAACATTTGGTGGGCGTTAGAAGATTTGAACTTCTGACCTCTTCCGTGTCAGGGAAGCGCTCTCCCCCTGAGCTAAACGCCCAAATGGAGCGGACAACGGGGCTCGAACCCGCGACCCCAACCTTGGCAAGGTTGTGCTCTACCAACTGAGCCATGTCCGCCTGCGGGGATTTAATATACGGGATGATCCACCCAAATGCAAGAACTATTTTAAAATAATTTGAAAATAGTTCCCGATACCGATGGCCCCCGCCTGCTTTGCCGTTCATTACATTGGAAGGACGGAGATCACGAGGAAATCACGAGGAAAGAGTCCCAGCAGCAAGCGGCGCCCCAGTGCCCCGCAGCGTCAACAAAAAACGCGGTTCGTTAGAACCGCGTAAGATAGTTGGAGCGGACAACGGGGCGTCCGCGCATCCGCTTCGCGGATCCGCACCGGCTTCGGCCGCCTGCCGGCGACCTCGCCAGCTCGCTACAAACGCTCCGCGTTTGCTTAACGCTCGCTCCCTCTCGGGTTCGAGCCCGGGCGACGGGTATGAAAAAGCCCGGCTACCGTAGTAGTCGGGCTATTGCGCTTGGAGCGGACAACGGGGCTCGAACCCGCGACCCCAACCTTGGCAAGGTTGTGCTCTACCAACTGAGCCATGTCCGCATATGTAAAACAAAACGGGCGCCGGAGCGCCCGGATGTTGCCTGGAGGCGAAGCCCGGATTCGAACCGGGGGTAAAGGCTTTGCAGGCCTCTGCCTTACCACTTGGCCACTTCGCCGAAAAAGGACCGCTTGAGACGGTCCGGAAATGCAATGGAGCGGACAACGGGGCTCGAACCCGCGACCCCAACCTTGGCAAGGTTGTGCTCTACCAACTGAGCCATGTCCGCTTGCGGGTTATTAATTTACGCGAGTTGCCCAAAAGACGCAAGTACTTTTTTCAAAAAAGTTGCTCAATGCAAGTTCGCGCAGGTGGATAACGTCAAACCAAGGCGCTAAGCGCACGATTCCAATGCCGAGCTAAACAACTTCACCATCCGAACGCGTGTGCCGGCACCATCCGTGCGCCGGGCAACCTCAACATTATCGACGAGCATGCGCATGAGCTTGATACCACGTCCGCGTTCCTCGGATGCCACCGGCTCGCTCGCCCCATCGATAGAATAGCCAGCACCCCGATCAAGCACCTCGAGCACAACACGGTCCCCATAGGCCTGAACCGTCAGGACGCAGCCAACACCGCCCGCATGGTCATACGCGTTACCCAATGCCTCTCCTAGCGCCAATGCGACGTCATAACGTTCATCACGCCTCAGGGGAAGTGATTCGAGAAGCTCGGCCACACGGTGCCGATAATACGGGAGATTCTCGATGCCCCGTTGCACTTCGACGCTCCTGCTCCATCGCGGCAACTCCCCCACCGGAATGGCGGGAATCGACTCCCGCGCCGGGCCTGCGACATGCAGGATGTCGACAAGTCGGGCAATCTCCAAAAAGCGAATGACCTCATCGGAGGCGTTAACGAGCGAAAGCAGGCCCTCTCGCCTCATGAGATCTCTGGCGCGCGTAAGCAAAAACGCCAAACCCGTCGAGTCGATAAAGCCCACGGCCTGGCAATTGATGACAACGCGGCGCACGCCCCGGTCGATCAAATTATCCAACCGTCGGCGTAGCACGGGCACCGAGGCGATGTCGACATCACCCGGTGGCGTCAAAACCGCTATGTCATTCCACTCATTCATACGACCATGGTTCCCCAAAAGAGCTCGCTCGATGCATACGTATCTGCAACAGCGCAGATTTTGCCCGTCAAGCATCGCGGCCTACGATCGACCCCGTAAAAACTCAAGGGAGACCAGCGCGATGTCATCGTCCAGCGCCGACTCGGTAAAGCGGTCAAGCTCGCCCAAGACCTTACCGCAGATTCCCGATACACCCTCACCCGAGACGGAGAGTAGAAGGTCGCGAAGGCGCTGTTCGCCAAAGAAAGCACCCGTGCGGTCGCGTGCCTCAATCGTTCCATCGGTATACATAAACAGCATGTCACCAGGAGCGAACGTAAAGGCACCCGTCTCGTAGACCATGCTCTCAAAGGCACCGATCACGCCCGATTGGCACCCAAGAAGCTCCACTTCTCCCCCGCAGGTCTCGCCGCCGCCAAGCGGCGTCGACGACGGCCTAATGACCATAGTGGGAGGATGTCCCGCAGAGCAATAGGTAGCGCGGCCCGCCTTAAGATCGATCTTGGCGATAAACGCCGTCACAAACGTCTCGACCCTCGAGAAGCCCATGAGCATGCTATTGAGCGAGCGTGCCATACGGGCAGGCCCCGCACCCTCCCAGGCATAGGCCGTCAGCGCTGTCTTGACGAGAGCCGACATCGACGCCGCCTCGATTCCCTTGCCGGATACATCGCCCAAAATCATAACGGCGCAATCGTCGGGAAGTCGGACAAGCGTATAGAAGTCACCGCCGACCAACGCAGAATTCGTTGCCGATAGGTATACCGAATCGGTTGCAATGCCCGGAACGTCACCAAGCGAATTTCTCATGCCAACCTGAAGCGTCTGAGCGATATGGCGCTCCTCGCGTTTTTGAGACTCGCCTTCATAGATCAGTTCAAAGTCATGCGCCAGATGCACCAGGTAGTCGTATTCAAGGTCGTCAATTGGTTCTTGGCTGCCATCACGGAGCAGCAAGGCACGCGTCGTCGGCCCCTTGGCAACGTCGGCGGAAACGATTGCATCGTTGTTCCGCCGACCGCCGCCCTCCGAGCGAACGCGTCCCGCCTCGAAGCCGGAATCGACATAGAGGCCCTGGCACGGCAGGCCATGAGCCCTCAACCATCCGCCCATAGGCATGGATTCGTCGACGCGGGTCAAGCGCACATGCTTAAGATCATCAGCACTCGCACCGCCCAGCACCGACGGCTCAAAACCATCGGAAGCGGCCCCCAAACGCGCAGCCGGTGCGGTGGTGGAAAAGAAGAGCGACTCAGGGTCTCCCGGTAGCGCCACGCGACTGCCGCCCTCAAAATCAATGACATAGGCGTCAAGACTCGCGTCATATTCCACGGGGCAGAAATGACAATTGAGCACCGTGCAGATTTCCGTCGACACCGCTCGCGAAGTGGCAACGGGATCATCGAGATAGGTAAACAGTTCGTCGCGCAGCAAATTGAGTGAGCGGCCGAGCTCCGCCGTGCGGCGCGAACGTAAGCTCGACGCCATGCCGACAAGCTGAATAGACAGGTAGTCACAAATAACCTCGAGCACGTTCACGTCATAGGCAAGCGGAGCCTGCGGACGCTTCCAGCCCACCTCCAACACACCAAGGACCTGCGTGCCGTAAAACACGGGAAGACAGATCTCGCTGCGATACGGGGGCATATCCTGCACGCGCAGCAAATGCTTGGAACGATTGTCCAAATCCATGAACATGCCCGAAGCAACCCGGTCGCCCTCAAGGTCCTGCTGAATCGATAGGCGACAGGCACGCGACTCGCGAAGCACGTAGGTCGGAATGCCCGCGCCGTACGGCATAAACTCGGGCAGATAGCTGTCCTCAAGCTCCTTAGAAACACCGCGGAGCTTAAAGCCGCCGCTCTCGGAAAAATAGATAGCCGCACCGGAGGCATCGAGCGTTCCAACGAGCTGATTCAAAACGGTATCGAGCAAGCTGGGGAGCTCATCGGAGCCCACGGTACTCATAATGACCGAAAGGGTGCCCGAAAGGCGTTTATTCGCCACCCTAAGCTCCGATAGCGCACGTTTGAGCTGACGATCGTGGGAATACTGCTCTTCGATGCTGTGAAGCGCCACAAGGACACGCGGTGCACGACGTCCAAAGATACGCGGAGGCGTAACGGAACCCGCGCGAACCAAGACGGGAATAAAAGACCCGTCGCTCAGCTTGAGCATCAGCTCGCTCTCGGAGCCATCGGTCTCAAACGGCAGACGATGTTCGGTCGCGCGCTCAAAGGCAGACGAGAACAGAACGTCTTTGACATCACCGTTGATGACGTCAGCGCGCTCCTCGCACATCAGGTCGAGCAAACGATTATTCACATGCAGAATGGTTCCGTCGAGCTCACAGATGATGACAGCATCGCTCGTGATCTCGACCAGTTGGGCAACGTCTGCCCACTCGTTGCGCTCAAGCGTTTCCATCGTGGACCTCACCGTCTATCGGTAACAAAAAAGCCTCCGAAGAGGCTTCTCAAATGCGATGGTGTCGGAGGCGGGACTTGAACCCGCATGACCAAAAAGCGGTCACTAGCACCTCAAGCTAGCGCGTCTGCCAATTCCGCCACTCCGACATGCTATGTTGTTGATTCGCGGCTCGTTTTGTTGGACCAGCGCGTTCAACGAGGAAGATAATAACCTATGATTCGAGAACTGTGCAAGCACTTTTTTGAAAAAAGTTTACGAATTTGTAAATGCGCAGGTAGACGGACCTGTTCGGGCCGGAATGAGGTTGCTTTCCAACGCGTCCTCGGGCATGCGGCATTATTTTGATCCGCGCTTCGCGCTACAAAATAATGCCGCCCCCTGCGGAATGCGTTGGAAAGCAACCTCATTCCGGCCCTAGGAGTAGGTACTCCGGGCACAGTTCTCAAACATGTTCTGGAGGCTGATGTAAATTTAGTGGCTCGGCTTTGCCGAGCCCTTATATAAGGAGGCCGGAGCTAGAGCTCCGGCCTCACACAATTTCAAATTAGATTAAGTGAGCGATCAGGGAATCGCACCCCCCCTGCAGTGGTAACACAGGGCCCGTGTTGGACTTAGTTTTCAGAACATTCCGCAGACCAGGAAACCCCCTTATCCGCAGCTCCGAAGGAGCAGGATAAGGGGGTTTC
>ERZ1026874.1859-NODE-1859-length-10553-cov-729.188607_pt1 | contig 10553 bp, 9 predicted proteins | sample MGYA00380167_ERZ1026874 | MGnify/ENA primary metagenome ERZ1026874 (study PRJEB33269, sample SAMEA4719803) | human gut metagenome | biome: human-associated habitat; feature: organic feature; material: feces | place: Cameroon | collected 2013-10 ...
TCAAGAAAATTATACGTGGGTCATTAATGAGTTGTTAAACGGGTATTTCGCAAATGATTAATTTTGCCACCGAGAAATCAAAACAGCAAAGTTTGTAACATTTAAAACGGAATCAAAATGGAAGTAATAACAATGGAAAGTTCAGCCTTTAAGATGCTGACAGAACAGATTGCCGACGTGGCAAAGTTGGTAGCTCTCATATATTCCAATGCGAGAGAAAATACCAAAAGAAGAAGCATGGAACTTGTGCTGACAAGCAGTGATGCAGCAAGAATACTTGGGATAAGCAAGCGAACCCTGCAGCGCTTGCGCTCTACCAACAGCATCGAGTACTTCATGGTGCGCGGACAATGCAGATACAGCATCAACGCAGTACAGAAATTGATTGAGGAACGAACTATTGCCAAGGAGACATGAGTATGGAAGATGGAACATTGAGACGATTGGAATTATATCTGCATGACCTGCACAAGAAGATTGACGGCATCTATGATATGCTGATGTTGAGACATGAGCGAAGCGGAGAGGACAAGGGATGCTCTGGCATCAACGAGAAATTGCTCGACAACCAGGATCTCTGTCTTTTGTTTCAAATTTCTCCCCGTTCCCTGCAACGTTACCGCAGTCTGGGAGTGCTCCCTTACAAGCGGCTGGGACAGAAGACCTACTATACGGAGGAAGACGTGAAGCAATTTATCAAGAACAACGTGAAGAATTTCAATCAGGAGAATGTGGAGCATTACTTGACTCGCATTCATCAGAAATTCAAATAACAACAGTATTCACCATTAAAAATTTACAATTATGGTACAAAAGAAAAAGAGTGATGAACAGGACGTGCTGGTAGTCCGTGACGAGAAGACGGGCGAGATCAGCGTCGTCGCCGGACTCAGCAGAGACGGCACACCGAAGCGAGCGCCCGCCAAGGCGGAGAACACGCCCGACTTCCTGCGTTTTGACCGCAACAGTGACCTGATGGACAGTTTCTTCAGAAACTTCTACCGCCAGTGCAAGGAGCCTAGCCGATTCGGATTCTACCGCATAGCGGCAGACCAGGTGGAAAACCTGCTTGGCGTGATGAAGGAGTTGCTGAAAGATCCGGAGGCTAACAAGGAGATTCTTTCCGCCCACAAGGTTGACACCTCCAATTATGAGAAAGAGGCAAAGCAATCGGAAGGTCAGGCGAAAGAAACCGCATCATCGGACGATGCGTCCAAGACGCAAGCTAACACAGAAAAAGAGAATGTATCATCTGAACAAACCAACGAAAAAGAGAACGACATGGAACAGAAACCAGAACAGACCGCAACCGCACAGCAGGCACAGACCGCTCCGGGTGTAAAGCAGAACCTCATTAGTGGTAACGATGTGAACCTGCAGGAACTTGGTGCCAAATATGGCATTGACTTCAACAGTATGAATGAGAAGGATATGAAAGCCCTGCTCAACTACGGCAAGACGGGGCTTGTGATTGTGAAGCCGACCTTCGGCGGTGAACAGATAGAGATACAGGCCCGTCTGTCATTCCGCAAGGACGATAACGACCAGTTGCAACTTGTGCCGCATTTCGTGCGCAACGAGCCAAAACTCGATGTCGCTTACAAAGGCTATACCTTCACTCCAGAGGACAAGAAGAACCTGTTGCAGAACGGCAACCTCGGAAAGGTAGTGGATTTCCCCGACAAGAATACAGGTGAGCTGCGTCCTCATTTCATCAGTATCGACCGTCTCACCAATGAGATTGTTGACATCCCTACCAACAAGGTGCGCATACCCGATACCATCGGCAAGACACCTATTACCAAGGACGACAAGAGAGTGCTCTACTCAGGTATTCCGCTTCGCAAGGAGATTGAGCTTGCCAACGGGCGCAAGTTTACACCGCTGTTGCAGGTGAATGTGGAACAGCGTGGCGTGGAGTTCGTGCCTGGCAGCACAAGACAGGCGCAAGGTCAGAAACAGAATGGAGACAAGAAGCAAACCGCCGACAAGCAGGAGCAGAAGGCAGAAGGTGATGCGGGCGGCCAGAAAAAGCAGCAAGATCCCAACCACTGGCTCAATGAGGACGGGACCATCCGCCGACTCAACACCTATTTCAAGAAGGAACTGACCGAGCAGCAGAAGGACGACTATGTGGCAGGCAAGACCATCGAGATCAAGGAAGTGCCCAACAAGAACGGCAGCGGTACCTATACCGCCTATGTGAAGTTCGACTTCGACAAGATGCAGCCACGTTCCTACCGCAACAATCCAGACCTCAAACAGGCGAAGGAACAGATTCCGACCAATGAGAACAAGGTACAAGTCGCCGTCAACGAGCAGGGCAAGACCCATGAGGCGACCAAGCACACCAAGGATCCGCTGAGTCCGGGACAGTCTGCGCCAAAGAACGAAAAGCAGCAGAAGGAACAGAACGCCGAGGAACAGAAGCCGAAGCGTAAGGCAAGAAGCGTGAAGATGTAGATGCCGCCACTTGATTCACAGAGTTAATCATCCATCATAACAACCGACATCTGCGACCGTCTATCCCACGGTTGCGGATGTCACAAAAACAACAGACAATGAAGACAATCATCGCAGAGAAACCAAGCGTAGCCAAGGAAATCGCCCACATTGTGGGAGCTGACAAGCGTGAGGAAGGCTATATGCAGGGCAATGGCTACTATGTGACATGGGCTTTCGGACACCTTGTGCAGCCAGCCATGCCGGATGCGTATGGAATGAAAGGCTTCCATGCCGAGAACATCCCCGTGATTCCTCGCCCTTTCATCCTCGTGCCAAGACAGGTGAAGACTGAGAATGGCTATAAGCCAGATGCAGGAGTAGTCGCACAAATCAAGGTTGTCGGAAAGCTGTTCGACAGCAGCGAGCGCATCATCGTCGCCACCGATGCCGGACGTGAGGGAGAGTTGATTTTCCGATACCTCTATGCGTATCTCGGTTGCAGGAAACCTTTCGACCGTCTCTGGATCAGTTCGCTTACGGACACCGCCATCCGTGAGGGACTCCAGAACCTCAGGGATGGCAAGGAGTATGACAATCTCTATCATGCAGCCAAGGCACGAAGTGAGGCTGACTGGCTCGTCGGCATCAACGGCACACAAGCCCTTAGTATAGCCGCAGGACGTGGCACCTATTCCGTAGGTCGTGTGCAGACTCCGACCCTTGGCATGGTGTGCGAACGCTATTGGGAACACAAGCGTTTCGAGTCGAAACCGTTCTGGCAGGTACACTTCGGTGTGGTTGATGCAGACAGTGGCAATATACTGAAGTTCACATCTGCCAACCGATGGACAGACAAAGCCACCGCAACCGACATATATAATAAGGTGAAAGAAACAGGTTCTGCCATCATCACAAAGGTCGCAACCAAGCGAAAGGTGGAGAAGGCACCGCTCCTTTACGACCTCACCACCTTGCAGAAAGAAGCCAACTCCCAGCATGGCTTCACGGCAGAGCATACACTCTCCATCGCCCAGAAGCTCTACGAGGCAAAGTTCATCACCTATCCAAGAACATCAAGCCGCTATATCTCGGATGATGTATTTGCCACCCTTCCCAAACTCTTCAAGAATCTGGAGAATCATTCGGAATATGGAGAAAAAGTGAAACTCTTGCCTGGCAGTGAGGACTACAGCAAGAACAGCGTGAATGCCGCCAAGGTGACCGATCACCATGCCCTGCTCATCACAGAAAATGCAGCCATTGGTCTTTTCAAGGACGAGAAGATCGTTTATGACATGATATTGTGCCGGATGATTGAAGCGTTCTCGGCAGACTGCATCAAGGATATCACATCAGTATCGGCGCAAGTGGATTATGAAGTCGAATTTGGCATCAGTGGCTCCATCATCCGACAGACTGGCTGGCGAGCGTTGTCGCTCAAGGAAAAGAACAACAGGCTGGACAAGGATGCAGACGCAACCGACAATGAGATCAAGGATCAAGTCATTCCCAACTGGCAAGAAGGTCAGCATATCACTCTTTCTGGCTGCACCATCACGGAGGGCAAGACCAAACCAAAGCCATTGCATACGGAATCCACATTGCTTGCAGCAATGGAAAATCCGTGCAAGCGAGAGCAGATCCAAACTTGTTTGGATTTGCCGAGTGCAGCCGGATTTGGCGGAACGCAAACCGCAGGCAAAGAGATAGAAGATGATACGATGCGCCAGGCAATGAAGGACTGCGGTATAGGTACACCAGCTACACGTGCCGCCATCATCGAAACCCTGCTCAAACGAGAGTATATGGTGCGCCAGCAGAAGAAACTTGTGCCGACGGAAAAAGGACTCGCCCTGCATTCCGTGGTGAAGAACATGGCGATTGCCAATGTGGAGATGACGGGCAAATGGGAGGCGGAACTTGCCAAGATAGAACGAGGTGAAGCAAGTGCAGACGGGTTCACCCATAGTATCGAAGGTTATACCCGTGAAATCACTGCGGAATTGTTAGGTTGTGACAGACTTTTCAGCCACAAGGATTCCGGCTGCCAGTGTCCTAAATGCAAGCAAGGTACCATGCAGTTCTTCGGAAAGGTAGTAAGATGCAGCAACAAGGAGTGCGGTATGCCAGTGTTCAAGCAGGTAGCAGGAAAGTTGCTCACTGATGCCGACATCACCGACTTGCTTACCAAGGGCAAGACCAGAACGCTCAATGGTTTCACCAGCAAGCAAGGCAAACCTTTCTCCGCAGCCATAGCCTTTGACGAGAATTTCAACACGAAATTCGTCTTTGCAGAGCGCAAAACAGCAGAAAAGCGAGGAAATGTGAAGAGATACAAGAAATAGTTTGTACCTTTGCCACCGAAACATGGTTCATAAATGGTGTCTTGATTCAGGATGCTTTTATTTACTGTGGATTAAGTGGCGGCACTCGGAGGGATACCGAGTGCCTTTTTTCGGTATTAAACTATCATTATCAAGTTAATGTTTATCAAAATATGATAAACTCTCATCTTTATTTGTTATCTTTGCACACAATTTTCATTTATAACATGATGGATTCTTCAATAAATCGTATAAGAGTAGTCTTAGCTGAGCAAAATAAAACCAATCGTTGGTTGGCTGAGCAAATGGGTAAATCTGAGATAACAATAAGTAGATGGGTACAAAATAAATCACAACCATCTTTGGAGCAACTTTTGCAAGTTGCCAAATTATTATCCATAAGCCCTAAAGACTTAATTAATGACATCAACAATAGTGAAGCAGAAAATGTTTAGATATATAGAAAATAAAGATAGAACATTCCTTTTCGGTGCATACAGAGGGGAAAAATCGCAGTTGGAGTGGATATTGGGAGAAAAAACTCAACGATATGAGAAACTTTACAATATCCGTTTCAACCAAGATTTGTTTTCTCAAAGAAATGGTGGTACTCTTTCTAAAGTTCTGCCAGATTATATTTTAATATATAACACTCAAAATCCACAAGAGGGCTACCATCTGTTCCCTTGTGTAAATTCTTCCGTCAAAGAACAAGCGGAAATGGAACTATTAAAATATCCAAATCCTAATGGCTCTTATGTTGTCTTTTCTTTGGGAGAAGAATTGTCTGCGGAGCCGCTGAATATAAATGAACTGATAAAAGAGACCTTTCCTAAAGGCGATAAAGAAATCCCCTTTGCTCCTAAATTGCTCAAAGGAAAAGATATCGCAAATGTAGTAGATGAATCTTTGAACCAGCCGAAAGTTGCTGTTTGCAAGCAGCACAATATTTTGCGCTTCATCGATTTGTTTGCAGGTATTGGCGGTATTCGTTGTGGACTTGAGTTAGCTGCCAAAGAAAAGGGGTTAAAGCCTGTATGCGTCTTTACTTCAGAAATCAAGCCTTATGCAGTTAAGGTCTTGCAAGAGAATCACCCTGGCGAAACAATAACTGGTGACATCACAAAGGTTGATACAAAGAACATTCCTGACTTTGACATTCTTTGTGCAGGTTTCCCATGCCAAGCTTTTAGCTCGGCAGGCAAGAGACAAGGCTTTGCAGACACACGAGGAACTATGTTCTTTGAAGTGGAACGCATATTAAAGGACAAACGTCCAAAAGGTTTTATCCTTGAAAATGTGGAAGGACTTGTAAATCACGATGGAGGCAAGACTCTACAAGTAATTGTAGATAGGCTCACAGCGTTAAATTACAAGTTTGACTTTCGTGTACTCAATTCAAAATACTTTGGAGTTCCGCAGGAACGAAAAAGAATATATATAGTTGGTAGCATTAACAACAAGCCAAATCTTGATAATTTCCCAATAACAGAATGCAAATTGGGGGATATACTTGAAACAGGATTGCCAACTGCAGACACTCCTTTCACAAGGGTTCTGCTTAAACACTTTACAATAGAGCAACTATACGGAAAATCCATTAAGGACAAGAGGGGTGGCAACACAAACATCCATAGTTGGGATTTGGAAATCAAAGGCCCTGTTACCGCAAAACAAAAGCAGCTTCTTGATACAATCTTGACTGAACGCCGTAAAAAGAAATGGGCAGAAATTATCGGTATTGATTGGATGGATGGTATGCCATTGACATTGGAGCAAATTCGCACATTCTTTGATTCGCCAAATATAGAAGAAATGTTGGAAAATTTAACGCAAAAAGGTTACTTGAAGTTTGAGCATCCAAAGAAACTCATTCGTGAAACAAATGAGAATGGAGTTGTAACCACTCACCGAGAGTACGACACAACAAAGCCAAAAGGCTACAATATTGTTGCGGGTAAATTGAGTTTTGAGATAAACAAGGTAATGTCACCAACTGAAATTGCACCAACCCTTGTTGCTATGGATATGCAGAAACTTTATGTTGGAGACAATGGTGGTCTTAGAAGATTATCACTTCGAGAGGGATTGCGACTTTGTGGCTATCCTGATAACATTAAGTTTAACGTAAGTGAAAAAGACGGTTTTGACCTATTAGGCAATACTGTTGTTGTACCTGTCATCAAGGCAGTTGCAGATCGATTATTAGACACATTAAAAATATAACAATATGGACGCATCAGAAAATTTATACAAAGCACTTGTCGAGGACTTCGGAATGGAGGGTGCAACAGGTTCTGTAAGATTCAACCTTCGTGACTTTGGCATAACGGTTGAGCAAAACAACATTGTTGGTAACATTCTTGAAGAATGGCTCGACAAATGGATGACGAGCAAAGGTATCGTGCATATTCACAACCACAAGCAAGCTTCTCCAGACTTTTGGCTTGACCCAGATAATTTGGAATCAAATTGGTTGGAGATAAAGTCGTTCACAGGAAGTCCTAACTTTGACATAGCTGCTTTTCGTAGCTTCATCAACCTTGTGATAGAGAAGCCTTGGAAGCTCCACTCAAAGCACCTGCTCATAAAATACAAGATGGAGAATGGTGTAGTAGAGATTGAACGGATTTGGTTGAAGAACCTTTGGGAGATATGCAGTACAAGCGGCACATGGCCTGTCAAAGTACAATATAAAAACAGGGTAATAGTAAATATTCGCCCTGCGGTTTGGTATTCTGAACGTACAGACTTCAAGCCATTTGAGAGCCTTGAAGATTTCTTGGCAGCAATGGAAGAGACTATCTATCAATATCCAGATACAAGAGTAACAACTGCTTTGCATTGGAAAGACAAACTCATTGATAGTTACGAAAGGCACTATGGTGTGCGTCTCAATATTCCAAGATGGAATGACATTACTGAAAAATACACTAACAATTCTGAAGAATAAGAGCTATTAGTTACAATAAAAAATCAACGCTGTTTCCTATTGTCAGGAAACAGCGTTGATTTTTTTTACTCCAACTCGATAACTTCATCATCTCCATCAGATGATGAACTTCCACCTGAGGAAGAACCACCGCTTGAAGAAGAACCAGAGTCGGATGAAGAACCACTACCGCCACTTGGGGTACTACTGCCAGAATCCGCAGAAGAACTACCCGAAGTAGAAGGAGCGGAAGACTTCTGACCAAGCACCTCACGCTTGTAGTGAGTAATCTCGGTGTTCACGTAGTCGATGAACGGAGCATAATCCTTTTCGCCAAAGACGAGGGCAAGGGCATTCACCATCTTCACCAATGCACGGTAAGCGTTATCACTTGCTGTGCGAGCAGTTTTCAAGGCTCCGACAGATACGCCCATCTTCTCGTTAGTACGTTGCAAAGTAAGTGTTCTTACACGCTCGTTGGCTTCCTTCAGGTTGGTAACAAATGCTGTCAAGCCCAACTTGGCAACCTGTGCAGAATATTTGTTCTCAAGGTCTGTGATAAAGTTCACCAAAAGACCGGTCTCCTTGTCGAGTTGGTCGGCGGTGTTAATCTTGTAGTCCTTGATGTGCTGTGCGAGAACCTTTGCAGCCTGTGCCATGTCAGCGATAGGCATAGCAAGGAATGCTTCAACGGCTTTCTTGTAGCCAGCATAGAGTGCGTCACGGTCGCTGTCTGCCTTGGTAATATCATCAGTCAAGAGACTTTTCTGTGAAATTTTCAAGGCTTCGTCCTCTGCCACAACAGCAGCCTTGAAATTACTTACTTGGTCAGCAGCCTTGCCCTTTACGGCAGTGTCTGACTCAACACGTGCAAGAATGTTACTTACGAACGTGAAATGCGCACCATTATTCATGCGTGGCAAACTGATGTCATTTATTTCCTTCATAATCATTGGAATTAAGTTCGACATTTAGATTTTTGCGTTGTCGGTTTCCCGATTGCGAATGCGAATATACAAAAATAATCGCTAAAATGAGAACAAATGAATAAAAATCGGATAAAATTGCTAAATTAAACCTATTTTTTAACGGTTGTTATACCATTGGCGCACGTTTATTGTAAAACTGGAATTGCGAATGCTGTAAGAAACGCCGTTTCTTGCTCTTGTTAGTTCTGATTGGGGTAAGAAACTTGCATCAATATCTCCGTTAGCATTTGAATGTAGAAAGAAACGCAAAACAAGACCTTAGTTGAATCCCAAAATGACAAGAAACGTGCGTCGAAACCTCCAACTGAGGTTAAAAGTAGCGAGAAACGCTAAACAAAAGCCCCAACAACCATCAAAAGTCGAAATAAACACTAAACAATTCGTCCAACGGCTCTCTAAATGGCAAGAAACGCAAAACAATGCCCACTTTTTTCTCCAGGGAAGGTATTGTTTAGCGTTTCCTGCTACATAGGCATCAAAATTACCCCACAGTTACCCCATAGTTGTCATACAGTTACCCCACAGCTCACTTTTCTTTGTGCCTTGCCCCAACAAGTACCCAACAAGCACCCAACAAGTAACCCTACAAGCTACCCAACAAGTTGACAGGTAAGAAGTCGTAGGGCGTTCGCATCTATACACAGGTTACAAGGACTTGAACGAGTACCTGATGAGCCATAAGACAAGAAAGTAACAATCATTCAAAAACATCAAGACAATGAAGAAGAACAATAAAATCAAGAAATCAGTGAGCATGTTGGCATTTCTTTTCGTGTGTGCCGTGTCGATAATCCTTTCATCGTGCAGCGATGAGCTGGACATTCAGCAGTCGTATCCGTTCAAGGTGGAGACAATGCCTGTGCCAAAGGACATTGTGCGTGGACAGACCGTTGAAATCCGCTGCGAGTTGAAGGCGGAGGGAAAGTTTGACGGCACCATCTACACCGTCCGCTATTTTCAGCATGACGGAAAAGGTTCGCTGAGAATGGAGAACGGAATGGTGTTCCAGCCTAACGACCGCTATCTGTTGGAGAACGAGAAGTTCCGTCTTTACTATACTTCGGCAAGTACGGAGACACAGACGCTGACCGTGGTGGTGGAGGACAACTTCGGCAAGTCATACGAAATGGAGTTCAGTTTCAACGATACTGATGATGAGGAGGAAGAGTTTGCGAGAAGTGCCAACAAACTCGGTAGCGTATGAGGTTGATGATATTGTTAGCCTTGCTTCTTGTGTCGGGTAGCTTGTCTGCCCAGACACAAGGGGCGATAAAACAAGTTTGTCATGTGTCACGTTTTGAGTTGGCTGTCGCCTGCATCAAGAAGTACGAGGGTCTGCACGGACCGAAGCATCATCCTTATGTCGGATATGGACACAAGCTGTTGCCTGGCGAGAAGTTTTCTCCAAGAATGACGGAACGGCAAGCCGATGCATTGCTGCGCTCTGACCTCAGAAAGCTCTGCGCCATGTTTCGTGACTTCGGTCGTGACTCGCTGCTCTTGGCTGCACTTGCCTACAATGTGGGATGTGGAAAGGTGATGAAAAGCCGGATGTATTCCAAGATGCGAAGTGGCAACAGAAACATCTATCGTGACTATGTGGACTTCAAAAGGTGGAATGGAAAGATAGTGCCTTCCATCGAGCGAAGAAGAAAAATGGAGTATCTGCTCTTGTTTACTCCATAGAATAAGGTTTTATAAAATAGGACAGTCCTTTTGATTGGGGGCTGTCCTTTGTTCTTTGCAAGCATCGCAGATAAGGAAAAGACGGTTTCTTTGCCACTTTCTTTTCCGCTCCTCGGCTCATGAAAGAAAGTGGCGGAACGAATTTTCATCGCTCCGCCGATATGGATTTTATGTTGT
>ERZ1026874.1860-NODE-1860-length-10552-cov-8.325331_pt1 | contig 10552 bp, 10 predicted proteins | sample MGYA00380167_ERZ1026874 | MGnify/ENA primary metagenome ERZ1026874 (study PRJEB33269, sample SAMEA4719803) | human gut metagenome | biome: human-associated habitat; feature: organic feature; material: feces | place: Cameroon | collected 2013-10 ...
CACCAAAGTAGATACTATCGGCACCTGCCTGTATGGCCGCCTGCAAGCTTTCCCGTGAGCCTACTGGCGCCATTATCTCGTAATCGTGTATTGTTGTATTATTCATAATGTGCAAAATTACTTATTTTTAAGCGTAAAACATCAAAAATAAATATAAAATAGCTATCTTTGCAATAAACAAAGCATAACATAACATAAACAAAACTATACCAATATGGAAAAGACTCTTATTCTTCTCAAACCATGCACCATACAGCGCCGTCTAATAGGCGAAGTTATCAACCGCCTTGAGCGCAAAGGCTTGCGCATTGTTGGCCTTAAGATGATGCAGCTCGACGATGCAATCCTCAACGAGCACTATGCTCACCTCGTAGACCGTCCCTTCTTTCCGTGGCTTACAGCCTCAATGAAGTCGGCTCCCGTTGTGGCAATATGTGTTGAGGGTAATAGTGCAGTAACTGTAGTGCGCAATATAGTTGGCGCTACCAATGGACGCAAGGCTGCACCTGGAACAATACGTGGCGACTACTCTATGAGTGGCCAGGAGAATATCATACATGCTTCTGATTCTATTGAGACAGCCGAGATAGAAATGAAGCGATTCTTCCGTGAAGGCGAGATATTCGAGTATCCAGACCCACTGCACGACTTCCTTTATGCTCCTGACGGAGATTAATGGTAAGAAAAAGAAAAACAATAATAAGCAAAAATGGAAAAAGTAATCATTAACAGTTATCACGAGTTTGCCGCACTTCTTGGCAAGAACATTGGTGTTTCCGACTATGTTGAACTCTCGCAGGAGCGTATCAACCTATTTGCCGATGCCACACTCGATCACCAGTGGATTCACGTAGACACAGAGCGTGCAGCCGTTGAAAGCCCGTTCAAGTCGACCATAGCACACGGCTACCTTACTCTATCTATGTTACCTTATCTGTGGAACCAGATTATCGAGGTAAAGAACCTCAAGATGATGGTGAACTATGGAATGGACAAGATGAAGTTTGGCCAGGCAGTAAAGTCGGGTGAACACATTCGCCTCGTAGCCGACCTCCACTCTATCGAGAATCTGCGCGGCATTGCCAAGGTACAGATAAAGTTTGCCATAGAGATTAAGGAGTCGCCTAAGAAGGCTCTCACCGGCATCGCAACATTCCTCTACTACTTCGAGTAAAGGTAGAAAATGGACATACAAGAATTCAACAACACACAGTGGAGCCGTAATGTCATACTTGTAGACGGCGACTATGTAGACTCGGTGGCATTCGACCTCACTGTTAACTTCGAGCGCATACTTGGACGCCGAATAAACAAAGCTGATACAGCACGATGGATAGACTGCATAGCACTTGACGGTGGAATGCGTGAAGGACGCGACTCAAACGGCGAGACACAGGTTATATTCATACATTCAAAGGACAAGCAACAGCTCGACAACTTCAACCCAGGCTCTTACGAGAACAACCTCAACGCTATGGCTTTCAAGGACTCGCTTGGCGAATTTATAATAAGTTCATACCCAGTTGAGGAAGTGGTCAAACACGACGACTTCTTTCTCGATATCCTCAAAACTGTGGTCAACCACAAGGATGTACACCGTGTTATGGCTATACCCAATGCCGAACATCATGCCCTTTGGGACGCATTGCGCCATGCATTGCGCGACATCGATGACGAGGAGAAGCGTGTAACACTGTTTGCAATGCAACCAATGGACGGTGGCAACTTCAAGCAAGAAATCCTCGGATTCTCTCTGATGAACGCCCTCGGAATACGAGGCGACGAGCTGAAGTAATGTTCATCCAACATAAAGTATAGACGACCTTTAGGTCTCATTATTTCTATCAAAAAGAAAAACAAATTAACAACTATAACAAAAGAAACGACAATGGGAAAAGTATTAATGATTGGCGCTGGTGGCGTCGCTACCGTTGCAGCGTTCAAGATTGCACAGAATGCTGACGTTTTCACCGACTTTATGATTGCAAGCCGCACCAAGGCTAAGTGCGACAAGATTGTAGAGGCCATCGGCAACCCTAATATCAAGACAGCGCAAGTAGATGCCGACGACGTTGAGCAGCTTAAGGCTCTATTCAACGATTACAAGCCTGAGCTGGTTATCAACCTTGCTCTGCCATACCAAGACCTTACCATCATGGAGGCTTGTCTTGCTTGCGGATGCTCTTATCTCGATACTGCCAACTATGAGCCTAAAGACGAGGCTCACTTCGAGTACTCATGGCAGTGGGCTTATAAGAAGCGCTTTGAGGATGCCGGTCTTACTGCAATTCTTGGTTGCGGTTTCGACCCGGGTGTTACAAGCATCTTCACTGCATATGCTGCTAAGCACCACTTCGACGAAATTCAGTATCTCGACATTGTTGACTGCAACGCTGGCAACCACCACAAGGCTTTTGCCACTAACTTCAACCCAGAGATCAACATACGCGAGATTACACAGAAGGGTCTATATTGGGAAGACGGCAAGTGGGTTGAAACCGCTCCGCTCGAAATACACAAGTCTCTGACATATCCTGAGGTTGGTCCTAAGGAGAGTTACTTGCTACACCACGAGGAGATAGAGAGTCTTGTTAAGAACTATCCTACTATCAAGCGCGCTCGCTTCTGGATGACATTCGGTCAGCAATATCTTACATATCTCGACTGCATACAGAACCTCGGTATGTCGCGCATCGACGAGATTACATACGAGGCTCCGCTTACCGACGACCCGACCAAGAAGGTTAAGGTAAACATCGTACCTCTGCAGTTCCTTAAGGCTGTGTTGCCTAACCCACAGGATCTCGGCGAGAACTACGATGGACAGACATCTATCGGTTGCCGCATCCGTGGTTTGAAGGACGGCAAGGAGCAGACCTACTACGTATATAACAACTGCTCGCACGAAGCTGCCTATAAGGAGACTGGTATGCAGGGCGTAAGCTACACCACCGGTGTGCCTGCAATGATTGGCGCTATGATGTTCTTCAAGGGTCTGTGGCGTAAGCCGGGCGTTTGGAACGTTGAGGAGTTTGATCCAGATCCATTCATGGAACAGCTCAACAAGCAGGGTCTGCCTTGGCACGAGATATTCGATGGCGACCTGGAGTTGTAATTCTAAACTCAAAATTCAAAACTCAAAATTCCATTTATGGCAAAGACAGAAGAAATGTCGCTTGCTCAGGAGGGCAAACTAAAGGCTCTCCAGGCAGCGATGTCTAAAATAGAAAAAGACTTCGGCAAAGGCTCTATCATGAAGCTCGGCGACGAGCAGGTAGAGAACGTTGAGGTTATCCCTACTGGCAGTATAGGTCTTGATGCCGCTCTCGGCGTAGGCGGATACCCAAAGGGACGTATTATTGAGATATATGGTCCAGAGTCGTCTGGTAAGACAACTCTCGCCATTCATGCTATTGCCGAGTCGCAGAAGGCAGGTGGTATAGCAGCCTTTATCGATGCTGAGCACGCTTTCGACCGCTTCTATGCAGCCAAGCTTGGTGTAGATGTAGACAATCTATGGATTTCGCAGCCAGACAATGGCGAACAAGCTCTTGAGATAGCCGACCAACTTATACGCTCTTCGGCTATTGACATTATCGTTATCGACTCTGTTGCAGCACTTACACCTAAGGCTGAGATTGAGGGCGATATGGGCGACAACAAGGTTGGCTTGCAAGCTCGCCTTATGTCGCAGGCTTTACGCAAGCTCACCAGTACCATATCTAAGACCAACACCACATGTATCTTCATCAACCAGTTGCGCGAGAAGATTGGCGTAATGTTTGGTAATCCTGAGACTACAACTGGTGGTAACGCCTTGAAGTTCTACTCTTCAGTGCGCCTAGACATACGCAAGGTTACGGGCATTAAGGACGGCGACCAGATTATAGGCAATCAGGTTCGCGTCAAGGTAATCAAGAACAAGGTGGCTCCTCCATTCCGCAAGACCGAGTTCGAGATTATGTTTGGCGAGGGCATATCTAAGGTTGGCGAGATTGTAGACCTTGGTGTTGAATACAACATAATACAGAAGTCGGGCTCTTGGTACAGCTATAATGGCTCTAAACTTGCACAAGGTCGCGATGCTACCAAGTCGTTGCTTAAGGACAACCCCGAGCTTATGGAAGAACTTGAGGGTCTTATCAAGCAAGCTATAAGCGACCACCGCGAGGGCTAATGATATTTGCGGTGTTCAAATCAAGACAAGCAAAAAAAAACAGTTGGATACATCAAAGCATCCAACTGTTTTTTATTGCCTTCTTTTATTAAATAGGAATGAGCATTAACTGCGCACTTCCTCCACTTTAGTTTTCATTCCCTTTATCTTAGCTCCAGCCGCCAACTTAATAACATTGCGAGCCACTCCACGCGCCACTGCCACGTAGGCATAACGCTCGTACACATCGATACGACCTATATCCGAACCCTTAAGCGAGCACGTCTTGCATAGAAAACCAAGTATATCGCCTTTCGAAATCTTGTCCTTCTTACCCTTTCCTATATATAATGTTGTCATACGTGGCACAGGTGGACAAGCCTTAGCATCAGGAACTACAAATTCCTCTGTATTTTCCTTTACATATTCGGGAAGAGTCTCCTCCGGACCTATTATCATAAAGGCACGACCAGTAGCCTCCCAACGACCAGTACGACCTACACGATGAATGTACTCGTCCTCTCCTACCGGCAGGTTATAGTGAATAACATTATTCACCTCGGGTATGTCGAGACCGCGTGCGGCAAGGTCGGTACCAACAAGAACGTTTACCGACTGGTTGGCAAAACGATATACAGCCTCCTCACGCTGGTCCTGATCCAGTCCACCATGCAGACAACTTACAGCCACACCCTTATCGGCAAGATATTTACCCACACGCTCCACACCGTCACGATAGTTCATGAATACAATGGTCTGCTGATTGCCAAAGGCATAAATCATACGCATAAGCGTGTCTATCTTGTCCTTATCGGGCGACTTTACAGTATACAATCCTATGCGATCAGGTGTCTGCTCCTCGTCAATACGATAGTCGATGCGCTGTGTTCGTCCCATACGCACAAAGGCTGGCATTTCCTCAGCATCGGTTGCTGAAAGCAGAAGGCGACGCTCCACATTAGGCAGACTCTCCAATGCCTTCTGCATCTCGGCACGGAAACCCATGCGCAAGCACTTGTCAAACTCGTCTATAACAAGCCAGCGCACAGATTCTACCGAGAAGTTAAGTTTGTCAATATGGTCGTTCAATCTACCTGGAGTACAAAACACTACTTGTGGACGTGTGCGCATAATGGTGCGGTGTTCGTCCATAGTAGGACGTCCGCCATAAAGACATTCCGAACGCATGCCCGTGCCCATGCGTCTAAATACATCATTCGACTGCATTGCCAGCTCTCTACCAGGCACAATAACCACCGCCTGAACCTCGTCAAGTGCAGGGTCAAGCTTAGTTGCAAGTGGCAAGAGATAAGCAAGCGTTTTGCCGCTACCCGTAGGAGCCAATACTACGATATCCTTATCGCTGTGCAACACAGCCCCGATAGTATCCTGCTGCATATCGTTTAGCGCTTCGATACGCAGTTTCTGAAGTGTTGTTTCTATATTCATTGCATTATTTGTTTTTATTGCCAATAAGCTGTCTATCTATTGCCGACACACAGCCATCTTTTGCAAAGATACGTAGAATAAAATGAATTCTACAGAAACACAACAAAAAATGTTGAGATAGCATTAATTAAAAACACATTAAAGGATTGTGAATAAAAAAAGAAAAAAAACAGGATGTAGAGTGATGAACCAAATAAAAATATTAATTTTGCAATGGACATACCTATTTTAATAAGGCAACCGAAATAAATTAATAAGGCTACCCAAAAAAAGACAAACAGTATATAGATGGAGCGAACTGGAATATTCGTCGGGTCGTTCGACCCATTCACTATAGGACACGACTCGGTGGTAAAACGTGCCGTAAAGATGTTCGACAAGCTTGTTATCGGCGTTGGCGTTAACGAGAGCAAGCGATATATGCAAACTGCCGACGAGCGCGTTGAGGCCATAAGGCGTCTATACAAGGACGATAACCGAATAAGTGTGGAGAAGTATAGCGGACTTACTGCCGAATTTGCACGGCAAATGAGTGCTGAGTTTATTGTAAAAGGAGTGCGCTCTGTAAAAGACTTTGAGTTCGAACGCGAGCAAGCCGACATAAACCGCCGACTTACAGGAGTAGAGACTGTGCTTCTGTATGCCGAGCCAGGCATGGACAGCATATCATCATCTGTAGTGAGAGAACTTACACACTTCGGCTACGACTGCAGCCAATTCCTACCTAAGGTTCAGGAATAAATAGATAAGTATAAATAAAAAAAACAGATTTATGATTACATATAATGTAGACGGCGTGAAGATGCCGAAGATTAGGAAACGTGACACATCAGCATGGATACGTGCCGTAGCTGCTACATACCAGCTTAAGGTTGGCGAGATTGGCTATATGTTTGTGGATGACGAGAAGATTCTCGAAGTAAACAACGAATACTTAGGTCACGACTATTACACAGATGTCATAACCTTCGACTACGACGAGCCCGGCATTGTAAGTGGCGATATCGTTATATCGCTCGACACTGTGCGCACCAATGCCGAGAAGTTTGGCAAGGAATACGATGACGAGCTGCACCGTGTCATAATACACGGCATTCTGCATCTCTGTGGCATCAACGACAAAGGACCTGGCGAACGCGAAATAATGGAGGCCGAGGAAAACAAGGCACTTGCTCTGCTTGCCGAAATGAAGAAGTAATAAAAATATAGGAGGTATGGTCCACTAACCATATCTCCTACATCATTATCTATATTTGCTATATTATTTATATCTGTCCAGCCTCTACCTGCCTTACTATGCGCTCCGTAAAGCGGTCTACACCATTAGGGTCGTACTTCTTGGTGAGCGAGGCACCAAATAGCGAGGCAAATGCCTGATAAAATCCGGCACGTATCGGACCGAGAAACGCCTGTATCAACTGATACGATGACGAGTCGCACTCGCGGTATATTAGTTTTATTAGCAACTTGCCCTGCGAGTAGGTCAGTTTTTTCATGCGTGGAGTATAACGCTTGCGTATATCCTTCTCCACAAGTTTCATGTGCTCTTCCTTAGCCTTCTTGTTTGGCAATGTCTGCAGATAGTCGTATGTCTCGATTATAATGGCATTCACTTCCTTGGCAATAGGCAACACCTTCTTGATATTAGCCACCAGACGATTGTATGCCAGGCGTTGACGTGGGTCGGCAAAGGTTAGCTTGGGATAAATATACAGCGCGTTAAGCTCTACATATTGTATGCTGTCGCCATCGACAAGGGCCTTGCTCACTTTTACCATCGGCACAAATGTTGGCGATGATTGGTCGGCATTGCTTTTGCTGTCGACATCGTCAGTATCAACGGTTGACGTGTTTTGCCCATAAGCAGCGCCAAGGCTGAATAGGCACAACAATAATATAACTATATGTTTTGCTTTCATAACTGGGTGCAAATGTACACAGAATATTTGGAATTGAGAGAGTTAATTGAGTAAACAATATTAAACCATTACATTTTTTATTTATCACTAAGATGAAAAGATTCATACTCACTGCCTCAATAGCCCTTCTTGCTATTGCGGCAAGCGCAGTACCCGCAAAACGTGGACAATGGCGCAACGTACAACTTGCCAACGGAAATACTGTTCGTGTTCAACTCGTAGGCGATGAGCACATGCACTACTATGCAAGCGAAGACGGAACACGCTATTCGTTCGACTCTACCACCGGATTCTATTATCCTATTAGCGACGTACAGATGGCTTCCAAACTTAAGCGTGCAGCCGTACGCCGACAGGATATTGCCAACAAGAAACGACCATACAGACTGGGCAATATCGACAAGAATGTATTCCAAGGCACTAAGAAAGCTATTGTTATTCTGGCTGAATTTACAGACAAAAAGTTTAAGGCTGCCAACAACATGGCACTATACAAGAAAGCCATCAACGGCATAAACTATAACGAAGCGCCTTTCAACGGTTCGGTACGCGACTACTTCCGTGCGCAAAGCCACGGACAGTTTGACATCGACTTTGATGTTGTGGGCGTGTGTCCACTTAAAGGCAATTATGCCGAATATGGAGCAAACTACAGCGACGAAGACGAGCCCAATGCCTACAAGATGATTGTGGAAGCTTGCCAATGGGCACACAACAATGGCACAGACTTCTCTAAGTACGACTGGAACGGCGATGGATACGTTGACCAGGTGTATGTGCTGTATGCCGGATTGGGCGAGGCTGACGGTGGCGACGTCAATACCGTATGGCCACATATGTTCTACCTTACATCTACCAACTATAAGAAACCGCTGACACTCGACGGTGTAAACATCGATACATATGCTTGCGGACCTGAATTGCAAGGTGGTGGCAGCAACAATGGCGTGGGTACTTTCTGCCACGAATTCTCTCACTGTATGGGTTTCCCTGACCTTTACGACTATAACGGCAAATGGTATGGCATGGGACACTTCGACCTTATGGACGCCGGAAGCTATAATGGCAGTGGATTCTTGCCTGCTGGATACAGCGCTGCCGAGAAGAGCGATTGCGGATGGATTGAACTGAAGGACATGACAGACATCACCGAGACTGTAAACATTACGGATATGGCTCCACAGACTCAAGGAGGCGATGCATACATAATCAAGAACAAGGGCAACGAGGATGAGTTCTACGTTGTAGAGTATAGAGCACAAGAGGGATGGGATGCCGAACTGCCTAACCAAGGCATTATGATTACACAGATTGACTATGATGCCGATGTCTGGGAATACAACTGCACCAATACAAGAGACTACTACCTAAAGGGCAACCAGCAGCTCTTGAACAACCACATGCGTTGGACTATAAAGCGTGCCGACAACTCTTCAAGCTATTACAGTGACGGCAATGCTCTGTACCCATACAATCGCAACAACAAGCTTACAAGCTCATCCAAGCCTGCCGCAAGCTTGTATACCGCCAACAGCGACGGTACAAAATTCCTGAACGTAAACATAGAGAATATGGCCTTAGCCGACGACTATTCTACAGCTTCTCTATCGTTCGTTCCCAAGAAAGACAGTGGTTCGGAGGACAAGCCCGTTATTCCAGAGGGCAATTATCTGTTCTATGAGTCGTTCGACAAGAACGAGGGTACTGGCGGTAACGACGGTCTGTGGAGCGGTTCTATAGCAAGTACACAGAAGCTGAATAACGACAACGAGGGCTGGACAAGCGCTAACGACAAGATATATGGTGCCAACAAGTGTATCAAATTGGGTACTACTAATTATTCAGGCACAGCAACATCACCGGCTTTCACCGTCAACGGCACAGCAACCCTTACATTCAAGGCTGGAGCATGGAATACAACCAATGACGGCACCACACTTACAGTATCGACATCTAACGGCTCACTCGGCCAGACATCATTCAACATGACACGTGGCGATTGGACTAACTTCAGTACCACTATCAACGCTAATGGCAACGTGAAGCTTACATTCACTACATCTGCCAAACGTTTCTTCCTCGACGAGGTTATGGTAACAGCCACCGCAACTGGCATTGCATCAACAACTGCCGACATTGCCAAGACTACCGTAATTGGATACTTTGCACTCGATGGCACACGCTTACAGAGCCCAAGAAAGGGTGTCAACATCGTGAAGTATGCTGATGGAAGCTCTAAGAAGATTGTTATGATGTAAACAGGTTGTTTACATCAATTTATGAATACGTTATCATTGTCTTACGAAAACGTTATCGATCAACTATAAATACGTTTTCGTTGGCAAATGATAACGTATTCATTTTTTCACTAAATAGTAAGCAAGTGTAAAGATACAAAATTAGTTTCAATTCAACGACCAACCTACTGCCTTTAATTTTGACCTTTACAATGATGAAAAGTAAAAAATCGTGGAGATACTCTTCTTTGTCCAATAATTTGACAACTGTGTCTAATTATTGGACATTCTATTTCATGAGACTTCTGTGCTAATCTTTTGACTATCAGTAGAATTGTAGTTTTGGCACAGCCATTGTCCTCATTATATAAAAATGAAGACGATTATGAAAAGAATAATAATACTGATAGAATGGATACTTGTTGCGTCAGTAGTCTCGGCACAGAGCTGGAGCCTTGACGACTGCATGAAGTATGCCGTAGGGCATGCTACTGATGTGAAGCGTGAGACTATCAACGCACGCCAACGCAAGCAAGACTACCAACATGCTGTGGCTGCTTTCTTGCCTACCGTAGCCGGTGGAGTGCAGGGCCAATATGCTTGGGGACGAAACATCGACCCTGAGACCAATACATATAATAATGTGACAACATTCAACAACTATTATCAGCTTTATGCCGAACTGAATGTATTTGACGGTTTCGCCACTATAAATGCTTTCAAGCAGGCTCGATTAAGCCGTGACTTTTCTGCTACGGCGATGCAGAAGGCGCAGGACAATATAGCTATCG
>ERZ1026874.1865-NODE-1865-length-10547-cov-13.718071_pt1 | contig 10547 bp, 7 predicted proteins | sample MGYA00380167_ERZ1026874 | MGnify/ENA primary metagenome ERZ1026874 (study PRJEB33269, sample SAMEA4719803) | human gut metagenome | biome: human-associated habitat; feature: organic feature; material: feces | place: Cameroon | collected 2013-10 ...
CAGCTGCCAGAAGGCCACGGCGCTGGCGGCGGCTACGTTTAGGCTGTCCACGCCGTGCTGCATGGGGATCATAACGGTGTAATCGCACCGGGCGATGGTGTTGGCGGCCAGGCCGTCGCCCTCGGTGCCCAGCACGATGGCAAGCTTGTCCTCGGCCTGCAAAACCGGGTTCTCCACACTGACGGCGCGGTCGTCCAGCGCCATGGCGGCAGTCTTAAAGTCCAATTTGTGCAGGCGGTCCATACCGGCCGCGGGCCATTCGGTGTTTTTCTCCCCCAGCCGTGCCCAAGGCACCTGGAACACCGTGCCCATGCTGACCCGCACCGCACGGCGGCAGAGCGGGTCGCAGCAGGAGGGCGAGAGAAGCACGGCGTCCATGCCCAGTGCGGCGGCACTGCGGAAGATAGCCCCAATGTTGGTGGAGTCGACGATGCCTTCCAGCACAGCCACGCGGCGGGCGGTCTGACACAATTCCTCGACGGTATGCTGTTTCGGGCGGCGCATGGCGCACAGCACCCCCCGGGTCAGGGCGTAGCCGGTCAGCGTTTGCAGGGTCTCGCGGGGGGCGGTGTACACAGGGGTATCGGGGCAGCGGGCCAGCACAGCGGCAGCCGAACCTTCGATATGGGGGCGCTCCATTAAAAAGGAAAGCGGCACACAGCCCGCGTCCAGCGCGGTGCCGATGACCTTGGGGCTTTCGGCGATGAAGATGCCTTTTTCCGGTTCCAGCTTGTTGCGCAGCTGGGCTTCGGTCAGCTTGGTGTAGACGGCCAGCTCCGGCATATTCAGGTCCGTTACTTCAATGATATTGGGCATGGTGAACTCCTGTTTTTACGGGGGATTTGTTCCTTCTTTGAAAAGAAGGAACCGAAGAAACTTTTAATATAATAAATACAAAAATGGGGATGCACGTTTTTTAGGCTCCCTCTGCGAGGGAGCTGGCTGCGCGAAGCGCAGACTGAGGGAGAGACAGTTCCATTAACTGTTGCTAAATCGCAGGCTCTCTCCCCCACCCGCTTCGCGGGAGCCCCCTCCCAGAGGGGGCCGTTTACACTTCATCATACCGCAAAACGTATAACAACGCAACCCACAAAAACACCGCCGCACCCGGACTTGGCGTACCGGGTGCGGCGGCTATTAAATCCCTATTCCCTCTAAAAACTGTTTACAAATTACTCAACCGCATTCAAAGCCTGGTCCAGATCGGCGAGGATGTCGTCGATATGCTCGGTGCCGATGGACAAGCGGATGGTGTTCTCGTGGATGCCCACATCCTCCAGCTCCTCGGGGGACAGCTGGGCGTGGGTGGTGGTGGCCGGGTGGATGACCAGGCTCTTCACGTCAGCGACGTTGGCCAGCAGAGAGAAGATCTGCAGGTGGTCGATGAACTCAAAGGCTTCCTTCTGGCCGCCCTTGATGTCGAAGGTGAAGATGGACGCACCGCCGTTGGGGAAGTACTTCTCGTACAGGGCGTGGTCGGGATGGTCCGGCAGGCTGGGATGATTGACGTGGGCCACCTTCGGGTGATGGTTCAGGAACTCCACGACCTTCTTGGTGTTCTCGTTGTGGCGGTCCAGGCGCAGAGACAGGGTCTCGGTGCCCTGCAACAGCAGCCAGGCGTTGAACGGGCTGATGCAGGCGCCGGTGTCGCGCAGGATGATGGCGCGGACGTAGGTAACAAAGGCGGCGGGACCGGCAGCGTCCACGAAGCTGACGCCGTGGTAACTGGGGTTCGGCTCGGCAAAAGCGGGGAACTTGCCGCTGGCCTTCCAGTCGAACTTGCCGGAATCGACGATGATGCCGCCCAGGGTGGTGCCGTGGCCGCCGATGAACTTGGTGGCGGAGTGAACAACGATGTCAGCGCCGTGCTCAATGGGGCGGATCAGGTACGGGGTGCCGAAGGTGTTGTCGATGACCAGGGGCAGGCCGTGCTTGTGGGCGATCTCGGCAATGGCGTCAATGTCGGGAATGTCAGAGTTGGGGTTGCCCAGGGTCTCCAGGTAGATGGCGCGGGTGTTCTCCTGGATGGCGCCTTCGACCTCGGCCAGGTCATGGGCGTTGACGAAGGTGGTAGTCACACCGAAAGCGGGCAGGGTGTGCTCCAACAGGTTGGAGGTACCGCCGTAGATGGTCTTCTGGGCGACGATGTGGCCGCCGTTCTGGGCCAGGGCCTGGATGGTGTAGTTGATGGCGGCAGCGCCGGAGGCAACAGCCAAGGCTGCAACGCCGCCCTCTAGAGCGGCAATGCGCTGCTCAAAGACATCCTCGGTGGTGTTGGTCAGACGGCCGTAGATGTTGCCAGCGTCCTTCAGGCCAAAACGGTCAGCAGCATGCTGGGCGTTATGGAACACGTAGGAGGTCGTCTGGTAAATGGGCACGGCACGGGAATCGGTGACGGGGTCAGCCTGCTCCTGGCCAACATGCAGCTGCAGGGTCTCAAAATGGTATTTACGCTCGCTCATGATAAAATCCTCATTTCTGTTATTTTTATTGGTAGTGTTGTTATTTACGTTTTGTCGTTGGGCAAATAAAAATGCCCGGAGGCTATAGATATAGCTCCCGGGCAGAAAAAACAGTCCAACGCCGTTTTACCGGCAATGCAAAGCGCTGCGCGCCCCGCACCAGGCCAGCTCTGCCCGGGAGCCGCACATTCGTCCACAACGGAAATTCTGCCGCAGTAAGCTGCCGAATACAGTGGACATACGCTTTGCACCTCCTTTTTATCAGCACACGCAGGTTTATCGCAAGAACAAACCTATATGCTTTGTAGGTTGTTTGTATGATACCATGGATAAACCGCCTTGTCAATAGGAAAATAGGATTTTTGCGCAAAATTTGGCAGGTCCTATCCCCTGTCGGTTTCGCTCAGGTTGGCATCGCCCCAGGCTTTCATGCAGTCCAACACAGTCAAAAAGCTCTGTCCCAGTTCCGTCAGGGTATATTCCACATGGGGCGGCACTTCCTGGTAGTCGTGGCGATGGAGAAAGCCGTCTGCTTCCAGCTCCCGCAGCTGCTTGGTCAGCGAGGATTCGGTGATCTCGCCCAGGCTGCGCCGCAGCGCCCCAAAGCGGCGCACATCCGCCACGCCGATGTAATACAAAATTTCCAGTTTCCACTTGCCGCCCAGTATCTTTTGCAGTGTGGACATGGTTTTACAGCGCTGCACTGCCTGTTCTGTCTTGCGCACAGCCATCCCCCCTGCAGCCATTATACGGTGCGTACCGCGTCTTGGCAAGGTACTGCAAAAAAGTACCGTACTTTTCTTTTTGCCGTCCCCCGCTATAATGGTGGGCAAAGGAGGTGCTTGTATGCACTACACAGGGACGATCTGGCGTCCGCCCTATGAGTCGGACTCTCTTTTGCTGGAAGCCACGGCGGGCTGCACCCACCATAAATGCAAATTTTGCACACTGTACGACGATTTGCCGTTCAATTTCCGCATGTCGCCGCTGCGAGATATCGAGGACGACCTGCGCGAGGCGCAAACCTTTTGCCATGACCCGGTCGCCGCGCTGACAGCCCGGCTGCGCGGGCAAAGCACCGCCGGGGCACCGCGCCGCGTTTTTCTGACCGGAGCCAACCCGTTTGTGCTAAAGTACGACCGGCTGATGAAAATTGCCGAGCTCATCCACCAATATCTGCCCGCCTGCCAGAGCATCGGCTGCTTTGCGCGAGTGACGGACGTAACGCTGAAAACCGACGCAGAACTGACCGCCCTGCACCACGCCGGGTACAACGGCCTAACCATCGGCATCGAAACTGGCGACGATGAGGCATTAGCGTTTATGCACAAGGGCTACCAGGCCTCTAACATTCTTACCCAGTGCCAGCGGCTGGACCGAGCCGGGATACAGTATTCGTTCTTCTACCTCGTCAGCATCTCCGGGGCCGGGCGCGGAGAGATCGGCGCACAGCGCACTGCCGAGATCTGCAACCAGCTGCACCCGCAGCTGATCGGTGCCAACATGCTGACGATCTATCCTAACTCCGCGCTTTACCGAGAGCTGCAGCGCGGCACTTGGGCCGAAGAAAGCGAAACCGAAAAGTACCGCGAGGTGCAGACGCTGGTCCGGGAGCTGACCATTCCCACCACCTTTGCGGCCATGGGTGCGTCCAACGCTTTCCAGCTGTACGGCGAACTGCCGCAGGACCGCGAAAAGCTGCTGACCGCCATGGACCGTATCATCACCCGGGTAGGCGAGGACAAGCTGCAGCAATACCGCACGACCCTGCCGCATTTGTAAGCATAACAAAAAGGAGAGGTGTTGACCTCTCCTTTTTGTTGTACCTATTTACAAAATCGTGCCGCCGCCGACTACTACGTCGCCATCGTACAGCACCACGGCCTGGCCGCGGGTGATGGCGCGCTGCGGCTCATCGAATTCCACTTCCACCTTGCCGTCCGGCAGCGGGCGGACGGTGGCGGGCTGCTCGGGCTGGCGGTAGCGGGCCTTGGCTTTCACCCGCACGGGGGCGGTCAACTCGGGGATAGAGATCCAGTTGAAGTCCCCAGCTACCAGCGTGGTGGTGAACAGCTCGCTCTCGGGGCCGACGGTGACGGTATTTTTCTCCATGTCCTTATCGCAGACGTAGACCGGCGCGCCCAGGGCCAGACCAAGGCCCTTGCGCTGGCCGTTGGTGTAGCGCACCGCGCCGTGATGGCGGCCCACCACTTTGCCGGTGGTATCAATAAAATCGCCGTCCGGGTAAAATTTGCCGGTGTAGCGTTCCATAAAGCCGACATAATCGCCGTCCGGCACAAAGCAGATGTCCTGGCTGTCGTGCTTGTGGGCGTTGCAGAAGCCGGCCTTCTCGGCCAGCGCACGGATGCTTGGCTTGTCCATGCCGCCTAAGGGAAACCTGGTGTGGGCCAGCTCGTCCTGGGTGAGGACATACAGCACGTAGCTCTGGTCTTTTTCACCGTACAGCGCCTTTTTCAGCAGCCAGCGGCCGGTGTCGGGGTCCTGCTCGATACGGGCATAGTGGCCGGTAACGACATAATCCAGGCCGTGCTCCCGGGCGAAGGCCAGCATTTTATCAAACTTCATGTAGCGGTTGCAATCGATGCAGGGGTTGGGTGTTCCGCCCGTCTCATACGTAGCTATGAACTTTTTGATGACCTTCTCGCGGAATTCATCGGTGTAGTTGATGACCTCAAAGGGAATATCCAGCTGGAAAGCCACGTCGGCGGCGTCCTCCACATCTTTGGCCGAGCAGCAGGTGTGGAAGCCGCATTGGCCCAGGTCCTCGTTCTGGTACAGGCGCATGGTAGCGCCCATGCAGCGGTAGCCCGCCTGCTTCATCAGGTAGGCAGCGACCGAACTATCCACGCCGCCGCTCATCGCGATCAGCGCACCGGGTGTGTTTTCCATGGAAATCCTCCTTGAAAGGCTCCCTTGTGTAAAGGGAGCTGGATGCGCGAAGCGCAGACTGAGGGATTGTCCCGCATGCCGGGCAAGTCGGGTTGCACCGCAAGGCTGCAATCCCCCACCCGCTTCGCGGGAGCCCCCTTTGCACAAGGGGGCCTTTATACCGTCGCGGCAACGAGAAAAGGGGCAGACATGGGTCTGCCCCTTGCATTATAGCAAATTATTCAGTTAGATGCAATCAGTCTGCAAACAGCGGGGTGGACAGGTAGCGGTCGCCGGTATCGGGCAGCAGGGCTACGATGGTCTTGCCGGCGTTCTCGGGGCGCTTGGCCAGCTCAATGGCAGCCCAGACAGCAGCGCCGGAGGAGATGCCCACCAGGACGCCCTCCTTGTGGCCGACCAGCTTGCCGGTGGCGAAAGCGTCCTCGTTGGCAACGGGGATGACCTCGTCGTAGATCCTGGTGTCCAGCACGTCGGGCACAAAGCCAGCGCCGATGCCCTGGATCTTGTGGGCGCCGGCAACGCCCTTGCTCAGCACGGGGGAGGTGGCAGGCTCAACAGCCACGACCTTGACGTTGGGGTTCTGGCTCTTGAGGTAGTCGCCGACACCGGTCACGGTGCCGCCGGTGCCGACACCGGCAACGAAGATGTCGACCTTACCGTCGGTGTCCGCCCAGATCTCGGGGCCGGTGGTTGCCTTGTGGGCGGCGGGGTTAGCAGGATTGACAAACTGGCCGGGCACAAAGGCGTTGGGGATCTCCTTAGCCAGCTCGTCGGCCTTGGCGATGGCCCCCTTCATGCCCTTGGCGCCGTCGGTCAGGACCAGCTCAGCGCCATAGGCCTTCATCAGCTGGCGGCGCTCCACGCTCATGGTCTCGGGCATAACGATGATGATGCGGTAGCCGCGGGCAGCAGCCACGGAGGCCAGGCCGATGCCGGTGTTGCCGGAGGTGGGCTCGATGATGACAGAGCCGGGCTTGAGGACGCCCTTGGCCTCGGCGTCATCGATCATGGCCTTGGCGATACGGTCCTTGACAGAGCCGGCCGGGTTGAAGTACTCCAGCTTAGCGAGGACTTTAGCCTGCAGGCCCTCGGCAGCCTCGATATGAGTGAGTTCCAGCAGCGGGGTATGGCCGATCAGCTGGTCAGCGGAAGTGTAGATTTTGCTCATGGTGGTGTCCTCCTAAGATTATATAAGGTAAATGTTTATGTTGTTGCGTGTTTAGAGCCTCCCTTGTGTAAAGAGAGGTGTCACGGCGTCAGCCGTGACGGAGGAATTGTGACCTTGCCAGTACGTCGACTTACCCGATATGTGTAGGGGCGGATGCTCGCATCCGCCCGCAGGTCGATGCAAGCATCGACCCCTACAATTATCCCGAAAGACGAGTATTGCCCGTAAAGTCACAATCCCCCACCGGCTTCGCCGGAGCCCCCTTTACACAAGGGGGCCTTTTGTAGGGCGGTATTTTTTAGTTCAACATCGAAACATGTAATTCATTTTCATATATTCATACCTCACTTGTAGGTTGATTGGATTGTACCGCATAATTTCCTATTTGTCAATAGGGTTTGAGGGAATTTTTGCAGAAATATTTTGCCCGGCCCTGTTGCATTCCCATTTACCGACCTGTATAATAGGAATATAGAGCAAAGGAGTACCACACATGATGATTTCAACGAAGGGCCGTTATGCGCTGCGGGTCATGGTCGATATTGCCGAGAACCAGCGCGATGGCTACATCCCCTTAAAGGAGATCGCCCATCGGCAGGACATCTCGGAAAAATATCTGGAGGCCATCGTAAAAGGGCTGGTGAAGGAGCGTTACCTCACCGGCCTGCGGGGCAAGTCCGGCGGTTATCGGCTGACCCGTGCGCCCGAGGATTACACCGTGGGCGCCATCCTGCGCATTACCGAGGGCAGCCTGGCCCCCGTGGCCTGCCTGGAGCAGGAGCATGTGGACTGCCCCCGCATGGCAGACTGCCGCACCCTGCCCATGTGGCGCAAGCTGAACACGATGATCCAGGACTTTTTCGACGGCATCACCCTGGCCGACCTGATGGACACGGATCAGGTGGGGAACGATTACGTGATTTAAGGTTGGTTTGCCGTAATTGTAGGGGCGAGCATTGCTCGCCCGCAAACCACACATCGACGCAAACGCCTACGGGCGGATATGGAATCCGCCCCTACGGTGTTGGCAAGGTTGTTTCCCTCACGATCGTAGGGGCGGATACTTTATCCGCCCGCGGGCGAGCAATGCTCGCCCTTACGCTCTCTACAAAACCGCATATATTCCTACTGGCTCACCCTTTCGGGGTGGGCTTTTCCTTTTTTGTCTCATTTGACAGTTTTCGACTTTTATTTACCGGTTTCTATTGCTTTTTTGTCATATCGTATACTATAATAAGGTATAAAACTGTTAAATTTACCGCAAGAGAAACTGGGGTACTGAATGAGCGATAAACAACGGATCTTAATAGCTGACGATTCAGAGATGAACCGCGCCATCCTTACCGAAATGCTGGGCGAGGAATACGAGATCCTGGAAGCAGAAAACGGCCAGCAGGCCATCGAAATGATCGAGAAAAACAGCGGCATCGATCTGCTGCTGCTGGACATCATGATGCCGGTAAAAGACGGCTTCGATGTGCTGACTGCCATGAATCAATATCACTGGATCGACGAACTGCCGGTCATCATGATCTCGGCCGAAAACGCCACCTCTTTCGTAGAGCGCGCCTACGATCTGGGCGCAACCGACTATATCAGCCGCCCCTTTGATATGGCGGTGGTGCGCCGCCGTGTGGTCAACACCCTGATGCTGTACGGCAAGCAGAAGCGCCTGATGCAGCTGGTGGCCGACCAGATCTACGAAAACGAAAAATCCAACTCGCTGATGATTACCATCCTCAGCCATATTGTCGAGTTCCGCAACGGCGAGAGCGGCCTGCACGTGCTGCACATCCGCACCTTCACCGAGATGATCCTGCGCAAGCTCATCACGATGACCGACAAGTACCCGTTGACCGAGACAGAGATCAGCCTCATCACCATGGCGTCCGCTCTGCACGACATCGGCAAGATCAACATCCCCGAAACCATCCTGAACAAGCCCGGCAAGCTCACGCAGGAAGAGTTCGGGATCATGAAGACCCACACCACCATCGGTGATAAGATTTTGCACGAGCTGCCGTTCGAGCAGGACGCGCCGCTGGTCAAGACCGCCCGTCAGATCTGCCGCTGGCACCACGAGCGCTACGACGGCCGCGGCTACCCCGACGGGCTGAAGGGCGACGACATCCCCATCGGTGCCCAGGCCGTGGCACTGGCCGACGTCTACGACGCCCTGACCAGCGAGCGCTGCTACAAAAAAGCCTTTGACCATGATACCGCGCTGCACATGATCTTAAACGGCGAGTGCGGCACCTTCAATCCCCTGCTGATGGAGTGCCTGGTGGAGATCAGCGAGGATCTGCGCAGCAAACTGCACAGCGGCGCGGTGGACCACGACTACCTGGCCGAAGCCCAGCAGATCTCCGCCAAGGTGCTGCACAACAGCAACCTGCCCGAGCAGGACAATACCAGCCGTGCGCTGTCGGCGTCCTCCATCAAGACGGATTTCTTCCTCCACCACACCCACTCGGTGCAGTTCGACTACAGCGCCGCCACCAATGTGCTGACCCTGTCGGACTACGCGGTGCGGCATCTGCATGGCCCCCAGACCCAGCAGCTGACCGAGGCGACCTCGCAGTATTTCTTCTCGCAGGATGATATGCGTAAGCTGCAAAAACTGCTGCATGCCACTACTCCGCAGAATCCCGAGGTAAAAATGCGCGCCCAGCTGCCGGTGGACGGCAAGTACCGCTGGTTCCGTGTTTACGCCCGAGCCATCTGGTCGGACGATACCACCCCGGTCTATCTCGGCGCAGTGGGTGAATGTCACCCCGTGCAGGGCACAGAGCTGCCGGACAAGGGCGAGAATGTCAACCTGGGCACCACCGAGGGCGTGCAGGCCATGATGCGCGGCATGGAACAGATCTTTGACGTGGTGCGCCTGGTGGATGTGAAAAAGAATACTGTATGGACTTTTGATGAAACCGGCAAGCTGAAGCCCACCAACCACCCCTGCCATGCGGTGTGGAACAAGAACCTGCCCTGCAGCAACTGTTCGTCCTTCCGCGCCTTTACCCAGCATAGCCAGATCTCCAAGCTGGAGTTCAACGACGGCAAGACCTACCAGGTGCTTTCCAAGTATATTGAGGTGGACGGCACCCCCTGCGTGCTGGAACTGGTGAGCAAGCTGAAGGAAAACCCGCTGCTGACCGTGGACGGCCGCAACCTGCTGAGCGATAACATGAGCGCCTACAGCCAGGCCCTCTACCGCGACCCCCTGACCAACGCCTACAACCGCCGCTATTACACCGAGCAGAGCGAGGCTTTCGCCAATGCCGAGGGCGTAGCGATGATCGACGTGGACAATTTTAAGGCCGCCAACGACACCTACGGCCACCAGGCCGGCGACGAAACGCTGCGCCTGATCGTACGCGGCATTACCGACTGCATCCGCAGCAGCGACATCCTCATCCGCTACGGCGGGGACGAGTTTTTGCTGTTCTTCCCCAGCATCCCCTCGGACATTTTTGCTTCCCGCCTGGAGGAGATTCGCCGCCGGGTGGAGAGCATCACCGTGCCGGGCTGCCCGAACTTCAAGCCCACCGTCAGCATTGGCGGCGTGTACGGTGCCCACCCGCTGGCCGATGCCATCCACCGTGCCGACCTGAAAATGTACGACGCCAAGCACGAGAGAAACCACGTGTCCGTGTCCATTTTACCCCCCCCGCAACGGGATTTTGATGTAGAATAAGGAAGTTTAAAAGGAGTATTCACGATCATGACCCTGCAGGAATTTTACACCCACATTGGCGGCAATTACGATGACACTCTCCGCCGCATCCCCAGCGAAGCCCTCGTGCGTAAGTTTGTGCTGAAGTACCCCAACGACCCCAGCTTTGGCCAGCTGAAAGACGCCCTGGCCGCCCAGGATTGGGAGACCGCGTTCCGGGCTTCCCACACGCTGAAGGGCGTGGCCCAGAATTTGGGGATGGAGCATCTGTATCAGGTATCCTCGGCCCTGTGCGAGGCTGTGCGCGGCCCCAAGCCCTTGACCGACCCTGCCC
>ERZ1026874.1869-NODE-1869-length-10538-cov-11.902127_pt1 | contig 10538 bp, 19 predicted proteins | sample MGYA00380167_ERZ1026874 | MGnify/ENA primary metagenome ERZ1026874 (study PRJEB33269, sample SAMEA4719803) | human gut metagenome | biome: human-associated habitat; feature: organic feature; material: feces | place: Cameroon | collected 2013-10 ...
ACCTCCCTGCAATCCCCCCTCTGCCCCACCCAAAATGGGCGCAGTCGGTAGCCCCTGCAGTCCGGTGCGGGCGGCTAAAGCCGCTTTTTCCGCCCCGACCTGCAGGGGCTGCCGCCCGCACCCATGTCCCGTGCGCCCTCCCCCCAAGGGGGTGGGCTCCCAAACAGCCTGGAATTATCAATGTGGTATGATCAATAAGAAGAAATCACTCTTCGGGCTGTTCTTTGCCATCATGGGGGCGCCGCCCCCATACCCCTGCGCCCCGAAACGAGCGGGGCGGGGCTCGAAGTTCATGGGGCTTTGCCCCAAACCCCATTTCCTTTTGGCATTGCCCAAAAGGAAACGAAAAGGCTAGTGTTTTTCATGGTATGGAAAGCCTTGCGGCTTGAAAATGGGTGCAAGCGGAGAGGGCTTCGCCCGATTATCCCCGAAGCAAGAAAAATAGAACCTTGCAATCAAGGAGAATCAGAAATAAAAAGAAAAAATTTTATTAAATAGGTAAGGACCGTTTTTAATTTTTTCTTTTTATGATATGGGGGTTAAAATAGCTTGAAGAAGGGCAAGTTAGAAAAGTTATCTCTATATGGGGAAGGTGCCCGAAGCGCCTAGCAAAGTGAAAAAGCCTTAAAAATGTTGTACTCATATGGGTGCATCATTTGAAAGCTTTTTTAACGTATCCACCTTGAAAAGAAGTATATACTTTTTAACACAAAGTGTTAATAGAAAGTATATACTTTTAACATAAATTCCTTGCGTATTTCAGAAAAAATCAGTATCTTTGCAGTAGAGAAAGGGGGAGGATGGTCCTCCTCTACCTCTTAAACTATTGTGAAATGACGTACAAACAATTATTCAAACTCGAAGATTTTCTAAGCAGCAATCTTTGCACTTTTACTCATGTTGAGATTGAAGAAGAAACAACATTTGAAAATGCCTTTGGCAAATCTCATACATGCTTTTGGAATGAAATGATAATGCAAGGTTTGTTCATCGTAGTTTTTGCAGAAAGCAATAGAGATGCAATTACGCTCTATAATGCTATGGTGGTTCAATTATCTGATATTTTTGCTACTAATGCTATCTTTTTTGATATTGAAGAAAATGGCAATTTTAGATTGATAATAGGAGTAGACGAAACTAAGTAGTAAAGGTAACGAGGGGCTAACCACCCCTCAATAATCACTCACTATCATGATTAATGAATATATCCAATATCTAGTCTATACAAAGGGGTATTCAGAAAATACCGCTAGATTATACGAGAATATTTTGCACGCTTTTGCAATGTTTATGAATGGGCGCAGATGGTCCGAAATCAACGCAGAGGATATTACTAACTATCTCATCATCAAGAAGACCGCAGGCGCAAGCAATAATACTATCGTGGCTAATATATCAGCAATCCGAGGGCTTTATAACTGGATGATGCGTAATTTTCCTTTGCAGGAAAATCCCGCTAAGTTTATCGAATCCCCTAAAAAAGAAAAGCCTATCCCTCATGTATTGAATGCTGATGATATTATCAAGGCAGTGCAGGAGGAGAAGAATCCCGACATCAAGTTATCTATAATGATAATGGTAACTACCGGAATGCGAGTTTCTGAAGCTAGGACCCTTACCTATGAGCAGATAAATATGAGCACCGCCCAAGCTGTTATCAAGGGCAAAGGCAATAAGGAAAGAACTATCTTTTTCCCTTCCTACATCATAGAAGCCATAAAGCTGAGAGGAAAGCAGGAAGGCGAGATTTTTGCAGGGTGGCAGGATAGGGAATTTCGCTACGCAATCTTTCTCGCATTTGACAGAATCGGTGTAAAGATGTCCCCTCATTTGTTGCGTCATACGTTTGCCAGCAATGCAATAAATAGAGGTATGCGCCTTGATGTATTGCGTGAGATATTGGGACATACATCTATTTCGACAACGCAAATATATATGCATACAAATAATATGGCTATGCAATCAGAATATAATAGAGTTATTTATTAATAAATAAGGTAACGAGGGGCTAACCACCCCTCATTAAAAGCTATCGTGATATGAAAAAAGAAACCTACAAAAACGAGGATTGGTTTATCCGATTTCTCAACATTTTTATGATGCACGCTTTTTATTGGCTCATCATTGCGTTATTAATTCGTTACATAAACGCTCATGGATAGAATGACATTATCACAGCGCAGCGCCTTGAAAGCAACCCTCATGAGGGTTGCAGCGCTGCACCCTAAAGGGGTATTGATGTGCGGAGAGGACCACATCAATGAGCAAAGCTTTTGCTCAGTGATACAGCTAGGGCGCAATCTCAGCAAGCTTCTAGCATGTACCAGAATCGATATAAAGGGAATCGGCAACAATCCTAAGATAGAAGAAAAGTTCGTCTCATGGCTTAAAAGCCATGTGCGAACACCTTCCATGGTACCTTTCTGCAATACTCTTTTGTCACCGCATAATTGGCTTCGCTACAATATAGCTGCCGATTTATATTGTCTACATCTAGGTATTGCTGGAGTAGATTATTACATGATACTCAAGGATGAGCATCTAAGATTTTTCAGATATAAAGCATTTAATCATGCCAAATAATCATTTTAATCGAGCAGGGGCAAAATATCTTTTGCTCCTCCTTCTCATAGAAATATTAATTTATAAAATCATTAAATTATGGCTAGACAAGTAAATCAAAAAGCAATCTCAGCAAAAATCGACAATGAGATTTTTGCAGAAATGGAGTTGTATTGCAAGCGAACAGAGATTAAGCGAAACAAATTAATCAACGCTGCTTTGAACGAATACCTCAAAATTCATTGGGTGTAGAATAGGTGGCGGCTTTCGCCACCTCCATCGCCCACCCTCCACCCCTTTGTGCCGCCCCTTGCGGGGCGGCTTTTTTTGTGCAATAGTCGTTAACGCGTATAAACAAAGGTTAAAGTTAAAGTGTTAAAATGTAAAAGAAAACTAATAAATAGGGAATAACTAGCGAAAACGTTGCAGGTAATTCGGGACTAAGTCGCTTTAAAAAAAATTTTGTACCTTTGCAAACGTGAAACTGCAGGCTGCTCGATATACCCCCATGAGGGGATGCAGGAGCACCCCCCTAGGGTCACAGCATGATACATTAACAATTTAAACTTATAAATTATGGCAAAGTCAAAATCATTTTTCGGACTGCGTAAGGGTTCTACCAAGAGCCATACCTATTCCGTGTTAGACGGTCAGCAGGTCACCAAGGACCGTGTGTACGATGTTAAGAATCCACGCACTGAAGGTCAAATGAAGCAGCGTATGCTCATGACCACCGTAGGCGCAGCCTACAAGTTTATGAAGTCTATAGCCGACCACTCGTTTGAGGGAAAGGCGAGCGGCATGGCTTGTATGCGCGAATTTAACTCACGCAACCTCAACCGTTTTAAAAAGGCAGCTTCTGCTAACGGTCACGTAGCATTCAACGAATACAAGGACGGGGATATTAATCCACTTCCTTTCATCTTGTCTGCAGGTTCACTCGCAGGTTTCGACTTTAAGTTGAACGAATCTTCACAGCTTGAGATTTCTTTTGCTCCTGCTGAAGCTGATTACACAACAGCAGAAGGCATCTACGCTGCTATGGGCATCAAGAAAAACGACCTTGTTACTTTTTGTTCCGTTATTGGAGAAGGTGGCGTAGTCAATAACATTTTCGAGTATACAGCAGAGCGTTTCGATGTTGTGCGTATTGTAGCCGACAAATCGGGCGCTGTTGCTAACCCTATTGACGCTTTCACCGTCAGCACAAACAACTCTGATGCTACCGTCAACGCAGTTGTAGAGGGTTCTAAACTCAAAATCACTAGCGGTGAGTGCGATTTCGGTGCAGTTATTCAGTCTCGCAAGGCAGATACAAATTGGCTGCGCTCTAGCGCTGTAATGGTTGTGTCTGCAGACCTCATCGACGGTGTACAGACAGCAAACCAGTTGGCAACATACCCAGTGGGCACAGAGTTGATTTTGAACAACGGACCTATGGAGAATCAAGGCGGCAGCAGTGCTCCTGCTCTTCCTGCTCCTACTCTCTCATTTGCTCAGAGTTCAATCAACGCTAACGGAACCGCTACCGTAAACGCTCCTCAGTTAAACGGAACTCCTGCAGGCGCAACTGTAACATACAGCTCACAGAATCCAACTATCGCAACTGTTAACCCATCTACGGGCGTAGTACAGCCAGTTTCAAACGGTACCGCTACAATCATTGCACGTACTTCCGCTACAGATGAGTACGCAGCTGGGCAGGCATCATTCAAGGTTGTCGTAACCGGCATCGAACAGCAGGCGCTCGTTGTAACTCCTTCAAGAATCACACTTGATGCAAATTCTACAGCGAAGCAAGTAACATTTGAGAATCCAACCAACGCTGAGGTTTCCGTTTCTATGGGCGCAGATGTAAAGGGTGTATCAAGTTCTGTTGCTGATAATAAACAGAGCGTTACCTTCACATTGACAGATACCAAGAACGGTGAAGGCGGTACAGCTACTATTGCCGTAGCTGGAAAGCAGGCTACAGTAACTATCGTAGTTGATATTGAGCCAAGTGATGTAGGTCTCTAAAGTCAATAGGTAAAAGATAATTCAATTCAAGGGGTGTTTGGGGTTATTTCCATACACCCCTTAATTTTTAAAATTATGGCTTATGGACAGACATAGTAAAGATACGGTCGAATATTCTTCCGCTATTATATGTATTATGGCAGCTATCACAATCGGAATAGCTAGCATTGTTGTAAGTGAAACCCACGACATTGCTGCTGGGGTCCTAATCTTCGTTGCTCAGCTACTCATATTTTCTGCAAGCGTTTTCCATCTAAATTACAAATTAGGTCAGTATGGAGAGACAAAAAATAAATCAACTGAAGAGTGATTACTTCACTCTGCAAGAACTCACAAAATCAACAACGGCCACAAGGCTGAAAATTGATAATACTCCAAACGCTGAAATATTGCGTAATCTACAATACGGAGTGCAAATGGTTCTTGATCCTCTCAGACGAATCCATCAGCAACCGATTATCATAACGAGCGGCTACCGATGCGCACAACTTAACAAAGCTGTTGGCGGCGTTACTAACTCATGGCACACTAAAGGCAATGCTGCTGACATACACATCAAGGATGAGGAAGAAGCTAGAGCAATATTCAACATACTCAAAACTTTGCCATCTGTAGATACTGCTTTGTTTGAACACTCTCGCTCATCTCAATGGATACACGTCCAATGGGATATGACTAAAACCCCAAGACATCATTTCAACTTTAATTATATAGCCTAATGAAACAAATTATTATTTTCTTCCTCTTCCTCATTTTCTCTTCCTGCGCTTCCCATCGTACCATTCAGCAGGAGAAAATCAAAGAGAAAGTTACAATCGATAGTACATTCAAACATGTACTCACCAACAAAAATATCGAAATTGAGTGGATATTTTCAGATGATAGCACCACCGTTCCATATCAGCCTGGAAGAAATAACACGGCAGCTAAACCTCGAAAGAAATACACTCCTCAGAAAATTCCGAGGTTCGGAAAAATCAGAATCCACATATCAAACGACAGCATATCAACAAAAGGCAAAGTTGAAGCTACAACCAAGAATAAAACCAAAATCAAGAAAAAAGAGCCTGCCAAAGTGTTAAAACAGAAAAAGGCAAAAAAGCGCTATAATTTCATATACGTAATCTTAATCGGATTTTGTGTTAAATTCTTGTGGGATAACAAAAATACCTTCAAAAAAATTTGGAGGATAATAAAATAAAGTTGTATATTTGCAACGCCAATGAAGGATAAGGGCAACGCAGAGGTGCGACCCCCAACGGTCATTGGTCACGATAGCGAGAGCCGAGCGGACGTAGAAAACCTACCCCGCTCGGCTTCATTTTTTTAATAAAAATCCTATTAACGATAATACACGTTATGAGGGTCGTGTTTCGATATTTCACCGATTAATGATAAATAACAAAATTAAGCCTATGAACAAATTTGAAAAAGAAGTCAATGCTAACCAAGTCATGATGATGTTAGTAAATAATCCTCAGTTGCGGGTATCTGATGTAGCATCGAAGCTATATCTAAACAAAGATAAAGCAAGAAGATTTCTAGATTGGATGGTATACCAAGGATATTTGAAGAAGAAAGTAATCAAATATGCGGGCAACGCAAACTTGAATGTATATACTAGATAATGGGACGGTTCTCGCTTCGTTGTGAGCGTAGTAAACCTAAGCCTAAGTATTAAAACTTATAAGTCCAAAAGGCTTAAAATAATTATGTAATCAGTTGTAATGGATAAATATGAGTTTCAAAGATGGATGGACTGCCGTTTGCATAATGGTAGAACCATTGCGGAAGAAATGAAATATGTAGATGTAGCTTGGCGGGATGAAAAAGATAATTGGCATCAAAAGGTATTGCCATCATTCCAAGAGGCTGTTGAATTTGCAAAAACTTTGAATCTAGAAAAAATTAGATTTCTAGATTTTTGGTATCATTGCATTTATTTTGGTTTTTGGAGAAGCTATTAATATATAAATAATATGAAATGCGGAGATACTTGGGTTGAAGTTAAAGGAGGTGACGGAAAAGTCGGTATATTGTGGTGGGACGGAAAAAGAATCACTCACGGCAAGGTTGTTAATTCTCTTAGAGAAGCTGTTGATCTTGTAGATAAAATGCTAAAAGAGAATAAAGATTTATATAACGTAAGTTTTTATTTTAATAGTTTTGGATGGAGACTGCCAACTGAGCAAGTAGAGAACGACCCAGTGCTTTCATCTCTACCTTCTCATAAATGCTTCACCCTTATAAGGAAAAATAAAGAATAAATTGTCATGGAGATTAAAGTATATAATATCGGCAAAGTCATTAAATATAATGGCATAAGATTGCAAGTTGTCAAGGCTGTGCAATCCTGCCGTGGCTGCTATTTCAAGTTTCTAGAGCACTGCCGCCCCGAGAAAGTTGGCGCATGTTCTAAGCCTTGGCGCCATGAGAATATCATCTTTCGCAAATACGATGAAAATAGAAAGGAGAATTTACATGCAAGAAACAAATAAACGAGTAGTCACTATTACCGATGAAGGTATTATCATAATAGATTATCTTGTTGCAGATTTCGAAATGCTAGTTAATCTTATAGCAGGAAATAATTGTATTTTGATATTTGATAGCGAAGATGCATACAACGCTTTGAATGAAGAACTAAAGCAATACTTCAAAGATGTTTGCAGCATCGAACTAGCAGAACATATAATGAAATTTATCGCTGATGAATATAATCAGCAAGTATCAATTTTAAATTTTATAAGTCATGATTAAAGTAGAAATTATCGGCAACTTGGGCGCTGATGCTCAAATGCAGATTTACAACGGAAACAAGTATGTTTCATTCAGAATTGCCAACACAGATGCTTGGACTGATAAGGCAACTGGAGAGATTAAGAAGTCTACGCAATGGGTATCTTGCACCCTCAATGGTGATGGTGGAGCGCTCACACCGTACTTGAAAAAAGGTACAAAGGTTTTCGTACGTGGTAATGCCCAATTTGTAGTCTTCAGCAGCGCCAAATCCCATCAAATGGAGGTCGGGGTTAATCTCTTTGTCAGAGAGATTGAACTTTGTGGCGGTCAAAAGGAGAATCAGCAGACAGCGCAACAGCCGCAGCAGCCACCGCAGCAGCCAGCACAACAGCCAGCGTATCCTCCACAGCAGCCAAAGCAACAGCCAGCGAAGAATACCAAAAAAGGGAATAAACAACAAAATACAGATAATATGGCATTCTAACGTATGTTGAATGAAATCACATTGAATCAGTATATCACCTATGCGGGAAGCCTCTTCAAATGTATCTTCAAACGCACCGCCATACTACAGAAGAAAGTTGAAGGCTTCAGCGGTATTTCTACCATCGCCAAACAACAGATAATCGATAGTATGCAGGAAGTTCTAGAAGACTCTCAGACCCTTGAACTAGAGACAGAAATGCACTATGAGGGCGGTTTCCCGCATTCGACATATTGGCAAGAATTAAGAATATATATTGAAAAGTATAAAACCCAACCATGGGCGCTCTATAATGATATGAGGAATCGAGGAGTATATGGACTTAACACCTCATTTCTACTATATTATGCCAAAGGACTTGTAGAAGATATTCAGGTACTCGAAGGTTGGGCAGAGCAAGTAAGAATATAACTCAGAATAATATGGAAGCGAAAGTACATCATATAGCATTTGTGACAGCTAAAGAATTAGTTAAAGACGGATATCATGTTGCGGGATTCGGTTTTGACGAGAAGAAAGCCGAATCACGCTACAATCTTGTACACGAAAATGGAAACAAGATGGCTGTGGTATCAGTAGAAGCCGAAAACACAGTCTACATCTATAAAAATAATAAATTGAATAAAACGATAAAACTATAAACATCATGGAACCTGCTGTTAAATGTGTAAATCTTGATTGGCTCGAAGTTTATTGCATCGAGCCTATAGACATGCCCGCTCAATACTTCCAAAATCTAGGTTGGCAAGTCAACATCCGAGAGTATGGAACGCCCTTATATCAAGAGATGTTCACACTCCTCACGGAACATGGAAAACCATTCATAGAGATAAGGCGAAACCCATACTCTTTAAAAGAAAATGGTGGCATCTTCGAGCATGGCTCATGTCATATAAGGCTTTCTAATAGAATCTTGTATCAATACAACCCGATACAAATACTCCAAGGCTTTTTGGATAAGTACAACTATCAGTTAAAAGGTATCACACGTATAGATATTGCGTGTGACCAACTCGTATTTGACAATGGCATGGATCCTCAGAGATTGATATCAGATTACATGGCGGGTTCCATACTCAAAAACCGCAATTCTCGCATCAATGTGCACGGAACAGAAAAGGCTGATGGCAGAAATTGGAACTCCATTAAATGGGGTTCCGCTTCTTCCCCACTCTCCACAAAGATTTACGACAAGACGCTAGAACTAAAAGAAGCTAGCGACAAATTATATATCAAAGATGCATGGGTTCGTGCCGGATTGTGCGACCTTCAGAAAGTTGTCTATACTTACAAGGATAAAAAGACCGGTACAGAAGAGAAACGAAGTAAAATGATAATAGTCAAGGCAGGAACAAAGACAGAGGAAGAACGTACCATTGATGAGGTTGAAGAAGTAAAGATTTGGCGCGTAGAGTTTTCCATCAAATCAGAAGCTAGAAATTGGATAACGATAGATAATCAGCATACACTATCTATCAGCTTGACGAAATTTCAATCGAGAGAACGCTGTTTGTTGATGTTCCTGCTGCTGTCAAAGTGGTGTATGAACTTCGTGAAAGCTGAGTATAACGAAAACGGTAATCTTATCCGTAAGGATAGATGCGCCGCCATTCAACTCTACAGCGAGAAGAATCTTGAGAAGACCTTCAAGCCGCACAGAGTAACCGAGCAGGAAGACCCAACACGCACTCAAAAGATTATATATAATCGTCTCATCAGAATGTCGCAAGATAGTGCATACAAGCTACCCGACAGCATTAAAAACATGTGTCTACAGCTTGCCAACTTCCTCACACGCTCACACGGAAACTACTACATGACCGATGAGCAGATGAAGCGAGCAGAAGCCCTCAGAGCAGAAATAGACAAGATGAAGGACGCTGAATTGATTGCACTCGATACTTTTGAGGGGCTAGATTGGATTGAGAAATGGCAAGACAATACACTAACAGCAAAAGAAAAAGCATACATACAGAAACATAAGAAAGAATATGTTGCCCTCTTCATCAAGAGAGCAAAAACCAACTACGAGAACGCAGCCAAAGAGATGCAAAGAGCCAAGGCAGATATCGAGTTTTGGAGCGGTAAAACAATGCAGCCAGAAGTCAAGGAAATACTTTACGACTTGCCATTCTAACAATAGTTATCAATTTCACATCGATGGGAAATTGATAACTGTAGGTCAACTTCACAAGAGTTGGCCCATAACCGTATATATCAACTACTTACAACATACAATTAAAGTTAAAATGAGATAGAAATTAACTCGAAAAAACAACAAATTATTGCTACTAACGCAACATTAAATGATAAATTTCAGAAGAAAAATACAAATCAATAATAAAATATCAGATAATTATAAGAGACAGATGGCAAGTTGTCACCAAAATGCGCCTTTTAGGCGATACAGTAGTATCGCCGTGCGAATGACAAAACCCCCTCAAAAAATGTTCTATAACATAAAAAAGATACAAGAGCAATCTTCAGAAATCTAGAGAAATTGCAGAAGAAGGAAACTTGCTCGCTACGCTCGCAAGTTTCCCCTGCTCGCTTCGCTCGCAGGTGCCTAGCGGGGTGAAAACAGATGATACCAGATGATACCAGAAGACAGCGGGAGAAGCGCCACTGCTCGCTTCGCTCGCAGGTGCCATTCAGACGTCAACCCCCTACGCCCCCGCAAATCGGGGGCTCAAATGCCCCGCCTATTGTATGAAACATCGGTGTCCGAGAG
>ERZ1026874.1871-NODE-1871-length-10528-cov-11.583214_pt1 | contig 10528 bp, 7 predicted proteins | sample MGYA00380167_ERZ1026874 | MGnify/ENA primary metagenome ERZ1026874 (study PRJEB33269, sample SAMEA4719803) | human gut metagenome | biome: human-associated habitat; feature: organic feature; material: feces | place: Cameroon | collected 2013-10 ...
TTGTCGCTTTGCAAGCAAAATCCCACTAAACCCTATAGGTTGCGGATTTGAGGTGTATGTATTTCCATAATGCTTTTTTCTCTTTTTTTAATGCAAAAATACTTCTTATGCAAATATAACCAACTACACTTTTGTGTAATTTTGCATTTTTCTCTTTGTTTTTTACACTTTTGTGTAATCCTTTAGTGATATTTCGTGTAAAAAATGTACTTTTGCAGTGGAAATAGTAAATTTTATTTAGCATATATAAAAGACTTTTTATGGCATCTAACACTGTGATTAACACACCCGACTATGATAGTAATGTATTGTCTACTTTGTTCCAAACAGTGGAAGCTTTCACGCGTGTTCACAATCAAAGCGTTTACTTGATAGACTATTATAAACAGGAATTTCTTTATGTGTCTGACAACCCTTTGTTCCTTTGTGGTCATACGGCAAAGGAAGTAAAGGAAATGGGATATGGCTTTTACTTGAAACATATACCCGAAGACGATCTTAAAATACTTATTGAACTGAGCAACTGTGGCTTAAAGTTCTTTGAAAAAATTGACAAGGATGAAAGACACTTGTATTCTATGTTGTGTAATTTCCATCTGAAGAGTGGAACAAAGAGCAAACTGGTTAATCACCAGCTTACTCCCGTTCTACTGACCGACGATGGCAAGATATGGATAGGAATGTGTGTCGTGTCTTTATCCTCACATAAAACGGCAGGGAATATGGAGTTTCATAAGAGTGGATTCAACAATTATTGGAAATACTCTTTCAATGGACACCGATGGAAAGAATGCGATGGTGTGGAACTCAAGGAAGAGGAACTTGAGGTACTTCGCATGTCAGCAGCAGGTCTTACCATGACAGATATTGCAGACAGTATGTGCCGCTCGTTAGACTCCATAAAATTCTACAAACGTCACGCTTTTGCCAAACTAAACGTGGCGAATATTAGGGAAGCCATTTCAAGAGCAACGTTAAACAAACTGCTCTGAAAACGCAAATGCCTTACAGAATATTTTCCTTTTTTCCCCCCCCCCCAATGTTAATATTTAGTTAAAAAGGATAACAAGCATATATACAATAATAAAAAATTGTAATTTTGAAAAGTGAAGAATTAACTATACAATTATCGTAATATATAAATGGAACAAACACTAACAAGCGGTGACTCAAGTTGGTCGAGCATGGACATTAGTAAAATAATGAACGTGCTTGATTCAGCCTCTATGGGTATATGGCGTTTGACGATGCGTGAGGGAAAGAAAACTTGCCTGTCTGCTTCGCCAAAGATGCTTGAATTGTTGGGACTCCCGAGAGACTGCAACAAATCTCCAGAGGAACTTTATGAGGTATGGCATGAGGGAGTAAGCCCAGAGGAAGTTGAAAAAGTGAGCAGCTACTTTCAGAAGATGATGAATGGAGAAAAATGTGAGGTTACATACAAATGGATAAATCCACGGTTGGGAGTTAGATATATACGTTGCGGAGGCAATGGATGCAGGAACGTTGACGGCTGTCAGATACTTGAAGGCTACCACTATGACGTGACCGACCTTATGAGCCAGCACATGCAGGACACGCTTGTTGTGAAATCGTTCGCCAATACCTACTCAAGTCTTTTTTATGTAGACATAGAGAAGGATTGGTACACATCTTATATATACAACCTTCCTTATATAGGAGATGTATTTCCCAAGACGGGTAGCGTGAAAGAGAATATGCCAAAGTTTGTATCAACTCTTTGCCAAGAGTGCGACCGTGAGAGAATGATTGCCTTCACCGACCTCTCGACACTCAACTCGCGCCTGCATAACCGCAATTCCATATCCATACAGTATCGTGGCACAAAGATTGAGTGGGTGGAGCTCTCGTTTGTTGTGTGCGACCGCAACAAGGATGGCGATGTGACTCACATGGTGGCGTCGGTAAAGGATATTACCGCACAGAAGCAAGAGGAACTGGACAGGCTTGCCGAGCTCAAGGAGAATGTAGAGGCAAACAAGGCTAAGACCATGATGTTGCAGAACATGACTCATGAGATACGCACTCCTTTGAATGCTCTCTATGGATTCTCACAGCTGCTCTGTATGCCCGATGGCAGCTACTCTGAAGAGGAGAAGATGGAATACTACGACTACATCTACAACAGCTTCAATATGCTGTCGATGATTATTGACGACGTAATGGACCTTACTGATGTGGAGCATGGCAACTATCGTATGCAGATAACACGCTTTGCCGTTAACCGTGTGTGCCGCGATGCTGTGCAGATGGCTGAGCTTAGAAAGCGAGGACCTATTAAGATGTATTTCACCACCGAGGTGGACGATGACTATATGATAGAGTCGGACAGCCGACGCATACAGCAGATTCTTGTCAACCTGCTTGGCAACGCATGCAAGCACACTATTGAGGGCGAGATACATCTTCATCTCTCTTCCACAGAGACTCCCGGTCGACTCACGTTCTCCGTCACAGATACTGGCGAGGGTATTCCTGCCGACAAGGCAAAAGACATATTCAAACGCTATATGAAGGCCAACAACCTTGTGCAAGGCTCAGGCCTTGGTCTGCACATCAGTTGCACTATTGCCAATAAGCTTGGAGCTGAGATAAAGCTCGACGAAAGCTATACTGATGGAGCACGCTTCTTGTTGATACTGTAGAAAGCTTTTAATTAGTGGGTATGGCAAGGATGCCATACCCTCGTAGTTCCAGTACCACTTCAGTTTTAATTAGCTGGTACTGGAGTTTATTACGGCTGGTACTGGAGTTTATATTAGCTGACATTGCAGTAACACTCAATTGGTACTGAGGTTAAACTAAATTGATGTTTTTGAGTATTATACAGTTTTTTATCCAATAAATGCGTTGTAGTGGATAAAAAGGTTCAATTGATAAACAAAACAACGGGACTGTCGCCTCTTCCGGCGCCAGCCCCGTCCCACGTATGGCTGCCTTGCCTTTCTGCTTTCTTGAAAGGCAGATAATAATGCAATTACTTAGATAGGAATTTGTCTACTTCGGCAGCTATTTTCTTTCCGCTTGCCATAGCGCGAACCACGAGCGATGCACCACTTGCAGCATCGCCTGCCACAAACACGTTGGAGGCAAACTTAGGTTGCTCTGGCTTCAGGAAGCCCATAGCGAGCAACACCATCTCGCATTTTATAATCTCTGGCTTGCCTACTGGCTCCATAAGCGGACGTCCGCCTTCGGGATTCGGTTTCCACGTAATCTCCTGAACGCGCACACCAGTCAGCTTGCCGTTTTTGTCGCCAAGGAACTCAAGCGAGTTGATGTTCCAGCGGCGTGTGCATCCTTCCTCGTGCGAGGATGTCGTCTTAAGAGTGCGCGGCCAGTTAGGCCATGGATTCTTGGGGTCGTCGGGTCCTTCCACGGGTCGAGGCATAATCTCTATCTGTGTCACCGACTTGCAACCCTGGCGGTGGGCAGTACCTATGCAGTCGCTACCAGTATCGCCACCACCTATCACAAGCACATCCTTGCCCTTGGCATTCACAAGCTCATCCTTCTTGAACTCCATGCCAGCAAGCACTCTGTTCTGTTGCGAGAGCATTTCGAGGGCGAAGTATACACCCTTAAGCTCACGTCCAGGGATAGGCAGGTCGCGTGCGATAGGAGTGCCTGTAGACACAACGTAAGCGTCGAAGCCTTCGGGCAGATGCTCCACATCCACAGGAGCGTTATACTTAAACACAATGCCCTCCTCTTCGAGCAGAGCAATACGGCGGTCGATGACAGTCTTGTTGAGCTTGAAGTTAGGAATGCCGTAGCGGAGCAGACCGCCGGCACTCTCGTTCTTCTCCATCACCGTGACAGAGTAGCCCATGTGGTTGAGTCGGTTGGCAGCTACAAGTCCGGCAGGGCCAGCACCAATCACGCATACCTTCTTGCCATTGCGCTCGGGCTGTTCCACACGCACATAGTCCTCCTGAAAGGCATGTTCTGTTATGGCACACTCGTCCTCGCGGTTGGTTGTAGGTTCATTCTCCACAAGGTTCAGCACGCAAGCCTTCTCGCAGAGGGCAGGACAGATGCGTCCAGTGAACTCGGGGAAGTCGTTGGTGGAGTTCAGTAATCTGTATGCCAGTTCCCAGTCGCCTTTATACAGGGCGTCGTTCCATTCGGGAGCCTTGTTGCCAAGAGGACAAGCCCAATGGCAGAACGGGACGCCACAATCCATGCAACGTGATGCCTGCAGTCGGCGGTCGTTGCTGTTAAGAGTTTGCTCGACTTCACCAAAGTCGTGAATACGGTCGTGTATCGGGCGATAGCCCGCTTCCTTGCGGTGTATCGTGAGGAATGCTTTAGGATTTCCCATAATTTAAGTGAAAAGTGAAGAGGGAAGAGTGAAGAATCCAATAGTGTTGCTTACATATGATGGATATCTATAACCTCATTCTTTCCCTTGATTATTGTTATGTTTAATTTTATAGTTTGAAGAAGAGGCAAGACAGAAGAATCGTTGTTGTCGATTCAGACGAATCATTGTTTACTATAGGATTCTTCACTCTTCCCTCTTCGTTCTTCACTTTAATAGTCGCGTTGCATGTCTGCAATCTTCTGTTGCAGCTTGCGCACCTGCTCTTCCTGGAGCACACGTTTATACTCAATCGGGACAATCTGTATGAAGTCCTCGACATAGTGGTTCCAGTCGTCGAGCATAGTGCGTGCGAGTTTGGAGCCTGTGTAGAGATAGTGCTGACGGATGAGTTCGTGCAGCTCCTTGCGGTAGTTGCTGTCGTCTACAAGGTTTATCTCCACCATGTCCATATTGCAGAAATAGTCGAAGTTATGGTTCTTGTCCCATACATAGGCTACACCTCCCGACATACCAGCGGCAAAGTTGCGTCCTGTCTCGCCAAGCACTACAACACGACCGCCCGTCATATATTCGCAGCAATGATCGCCCGCACCTTCTATCACGGCTGTGGCACCTGAGTTGCGCACGCCAAAGCGTTCGCCCACCTTACCGTTAATGTATAGTTCACCACTTGTGGCTCCATACAAACCCGTGTTTCCGGCTATGATGTTGTCCTCGGCAGAGAAGTTGCTTCGTATAGGAGGAAGTATTGACACACGTCCACCTGATAGACCCTTGGCAAAGTAGTCGTTGGCCTCGCCCTCAAGCTTGAAGTCGACACCGTTCACAAGAAATGCTCCGAAGCTCTGACCAGCCGAACCCTTGAACTTGACGTTGATGGTCTTGTCGGGCAATCCTGCCTCGCCATATTTCTGTGCAATCATTCCGCTGAGCATTGCGCCTACGGCACGGTCGGTGTTCTTGATGGCAAAGTCGAGCGACACTTCATCTTGGCGTTCAATGGCGTTTTGTGCGCCACGGATGAGGTGTTGGTCGAGCACGTCGCCAAGTTCATGTCTTTGCTGGGCTGTATGGTAGAGCGAGCAACCGTTAGGCTCCTTGAACAGAAGACGACGGAAGTCGAGCAATGCCGACTTAGGATTCTTCTCGTCCTGCTTTGTGATTATAAGTTCGGTGTGTCCCACTACCTCGTTGAGGCTGCGGAATCCCATCTCTGCCAAGTATTCGCGCACTTCCTGTGCCACGAAGGTGAAGTAGTTGACCAAGTATTCTGCCTTGCCACGGAACAGCTTGCGCAGTTCCGGATTCTGTGTGGCTACTCCCATAGGACATGTGTTGAGATTGCATTTGCGCATCATCACACAACCGAGCACGATGAGTGCGGCTGTTCCAAAGCCAAACTCCTCGGCTCCAAGCAGAGCCATGAGCACTACATCACGACCCGTCTTCAACTGACCGTCGACCTGCAGTCTAACCTGTCCGCGCAAACCATTCTTTACGAGAGTCTGCTGAGTTTCCGAGAGTCCTATCTCTGGCGAGATGCCCGCAAAGCGCATACTTGATGCTGGCGATGCGCCCGTGCCGCCCTCGGCTCCTGATATTACTATAAGGTCGGCCTTAGCCTTGGCAACACCTGCTGCAATAGTGCCCACGCCGCTCTCGGCAACAAGCTTCACGCTGATGGCAGCCTTCGGGTTCACGTTCTTGAGGTCGAAGATGAGCTGCGCCAAATCCTCGATTGAGTAGATGTCGTGATGAGGAGGAGGCGAAATGAGTGATATGCCTGGGATGGAGTGGCGTGTCTTGGCAATAACCTCGTTCACCTTGAATCCCGGCAATTGGCCGCCCTCACCCGGTTTAGCACCTTGTGCCACCTTAATCTGAATTTCCTCGGCATTCACAAGATATTCGGTGGTGACGCCAAAGCGTCCTGAAGCCACCTGCTTGGTTTTGCTCGACAGCGATACGCCATCCACAGTCTCGTGGAAGCGTTCGCTGAGTTCGCCGCCCTCACCTGTGTTAGAGCGCGCACCGAGCTTGTTCATGGCAAGAGCCATTGCCTCGTGAGCCTCTTTCGACAAGGCTCCGAACGACATGGCACCCGTCACGAAGTGTTTAACAATGTTCTCGACGGGTTCTACCTCGTCGACTGGTATCGGATTGTGTTTGAAGTCGAAGAAGTCGCGGATGAAGATAGGGTCTTCCTTCTCGTCGACATACTTCGTGAATTCTTTATATTTAGCATAGTTGCCAGTACGTGTGGCAAGCTGCAATGTTGCTATAGTCTCCGGGTTCCAGGCGTGGCGTATTCCATCCTTGCGCCAGTGGAACTGTCCGAGGTTGGGCAGGAAGTCGAGCTTCTTCTTGTTGTTGAAGGCCTTGTCGTGCATGTTGATGGCATCGCGGGCTATCGTCTCCAAGCCCACGCCACCGATGGTGCTCACCTCTGTGCCGAAGTAGGCTTTGAGCAGAGCCTCCGACAGACCGATGCTCTCGAATATCTTGGCTCCACGGTAGGAGCGTATTGTGGAAATGCCCATCTTTGCCATAATCTTGAGCAAACCCTTCTTGACAGCCTTGATATAGTTGGCCTCGGCTGTGGCGTAGTTCTCCTGGATTTTGCCTCGTTTTACAAGGTCGTCGAGAATGGCGTAGGTCATATATGGGCAAAGGGCCGAGGCTCCGTAGCCCAGGAGCAATGCTGCATGCATCACCTCGCGAATCTCTCCGCTCTCTACAATAAGGGCTGTCTGCACACGCTTGCCCACAGAGATTAAGTAATGATGAACGGCACTCACAGCGAGCAGCGACGGTATGGCTGCATGAGACTCGTCGATTTCGCGGTCGCTCAGTATGATGTAGTTGTAGCCGTCGTCAACGCTTCGCTCAGCCTGCTTGCATAGGTTGTCGAGTGCTTCGCGAAGTCCTTCCTCGCTCTTGCTGCACTCAAATACCATCGGCAATTTTACCGTATTGAAGCCTTTATAGCGTATGTTGCAAAGAATGTCGAGCTGAGTGTTTGTAAGAATAGGGTGGGGCAGACGCACCATCTTGCAGTTCGACTCGTCGGGCGAGAGAATGCCCGAACCTACACGGCCTATATATTCCGAGAGCGACATGACGAGCGACTCGCGTATGGAGTCGATGGCAGGATTGGTGACCTGTGCAAACTGCTGACGGAAATAGTTGAAGAACACCTGCGAGTGGCTTGAGAGCACAGCCAATGGAGTGTCGTTGCCCATTGAGGCTGTTGGCTCCTGGCCGTTGGTTGCCATAGGCACGATGGTTCCGTCGGCATCCTCCTCGCCGAATCCGAACATCATTTCCTTGCGTGTGAGGTCGTCAACCGAGTTGTCCACCTTGCGGCCAGAATGCAGTTTCTCCAACTGAATGCGGTTGGTTGACAGCCACTGGCGGTAGGGATGTGCACTTGCAAGACGCTCCTTTATCTCGCCATCGTAGTAGATTTTACCCTCCTGAGTGTCGATAAGGAGAATCTTGCCCGGTTGCAGGCGTCCCTTTTCGGCAATCTCAGTTGGGTCAAAGTCCATGACACCCACTTCGGATGCCACGACCATGGTGTCGTTCTTGGTAATAGTATATCGTGCCGGGCGCAGACCATTGCGGTCGAGCATACCTCCGGCATATCGTCCGTCGCTGAAGAGTAGGGCGGCAGGACCGTCCCACGGTTCCATAAGGATAGAGTGGTATTCGTAGAAGGCCTTGAGGTCTTCGGGTATAGGGTTCTTGTCGTTGAAGCTCTCCGGCACCATTACAGCCATGGCATGAGGCAGCGACAATCCACTCATCACGAAGAACTCAAACACATTGTCGAGACTTGCCGAGTCGGACATGTTGGGCTGTATGATAGGCGAGATGCCACGAATGTCGCCCAATGCCTCGCTTGAGAGCACACTCTCGCGGGCCTTGAACCAAGAGCGGTTGCCGCGGATGGTGTTTATCTCGCCATTGTGTGCCAAGAGGCGGAACGGCTGAGCCAGACTCCATGTGGGGAATGTGTTTGTGGAGAAACGTGAGTGGACGAGTGCCAAGCCCGATGTGAAGTAATTGTTGGTAAGGTCGGGATAATACTGGCGCACCTGCATCGACGACAACATACCCTTATAAACGATGTTGCGGCTTGAAAGCGAGCAGATGTAGAAGTCCTTGTCCTTGATGCGGTTCTCTATCTTCTTGCGTATAATATATAATGTGCGCTCGAATGTGGGCACTTTGTCGTCGGTAACGCCTGTGATGAACACCTGCTTGATGGCAGGTTCTGTCTCAAGAGCCGACACGCCAAGGCATTCGGGGTTGGTGGGAACAGAGCGCAAGTGCATCAACGACAGTCCCTCGCGCTCAATCTCCTCAATCATTATGGATAGAATCTCCTGCTGTTTTTTCTCATCCTTAGGCAGAAAGACAAGACCGGTGCCATATTTTCCTTTTTCTGGCACAGGTATTCCCTGCAGCAAGATGAACTCATGCGGAATCTGAAGCATAATACCCGCACCATCACCAGTCTTGTTGTCGGCACCCTCGGCACCACGGTGACGCATGTTCTCAAGCACGCGAAGAGCGTTGTCTACTAATTCGTGGCTCTTGTTACCATGAATATTCACTACCATGCCTACACCACACGCATCGTGTTCGTAGGCGGCATTGTAAAGTCCTGAAAATCTCTCGCCAGTCAACGCATGATTGGCTTGATGGTCTTGTGTTCTACCCATCTTAATTGCTTTTAATTAGTAAACTATTAAAATCCCTATCAAAGTGATTGCAAAAATACAAAAAATGTTTCAAAAAGTAATCATTAACATTCGAAAAAATGAAAACTTTTTGATATAAGATAAGAAATTGCTTACAATATGATTTTTTTATATCGCTTGCAGTTGTAAATTGTAATGTATTTGGCGTGTTATGCTTATGAATTGGTGTTTTTGGTGTTGCGCTTTAAAAATAATTGTCGAAAACATTTCGTAAATAATGTCCTGATAGTGCAAATAAAGACTAAAACTTTTGTCATTTCGCCAATTTGCAGTACTTTTGCAAAATTAATTGTACAAAAAAACAGATAAATGAAGGATATTTGCTGCATAGGCCATATTACAAAAGACAAAATCATCACGCCGCGACAGACCGTATACATGGCTGGCGGCACATCATTCTATTTTTCTTACGCTTTCAACCATTTGCCAAAGAATGTGTCGTTTCAGCTCGTCACAAAGCTTGGTGAGTCGGAAATGAAATCGGCTGACGACATGCGTCAGGCAGGCATCGACGTGCTCACTTATCCGAGCCGCCACACAGTATACTTTGAGAACAAGTATGGTGAAAATCAGAACGACCGCACCCAACGTGTGCTTGAGCGTGCCGACCCGTTCACAGTTGAGGAGATGCAGAATGTCGAGGCAGGCGTTTTTCATCTTGGTTCGCTGCTAAATGATGATTTCTCTACCGAGGTGGTGAAATATCTTTCCACAAAGGGACGTATCTCTATCGATGCTCAGGGCTATTTGCGTGAGGTGCGTGGCGAGAAAGTTTATCCCATCGACTGGACTGAAAAGCGAGAGATACTTGCACATACACATATTATAAAGGTGAATGAGCATGAGATGGAAGTCATCACCGGACTCACCGACCCTCATGAGGCTGCCATTCGTTTGGCGGAGTGGGGCGTTAAGGAAGTGTGTGTGACTCTCGGAAGCGAAGGCTCCATCATTCTTGCCGAAGGAAAGTTCTACACAATTCCAGCATACAAGCCTCGCGAGATAGTTGATGCTACAGGATGTGGCGACACCTATTCGGCTGGCTATCTGTGGTGTCGTGCCCAGGGCATGGGTTATGAGGAGTCGGGCAAGTTTGCTGCTGCCATGTGCACATTGAAGCTTGAGCATAGTGGCCCCTTCGATAGAAACATAGATGAAGTGAAGCAAGTGTTGTCGGCTGCACAATAGAAATGTCTTGAATGGTACATATATAATAGGTCGGGCGGTCTTCGCTCGACCCAAAATGATGATAGCAACAAGGTGATAATGGAAAATTTTGCAATTTCTTAAAATTTTTCTCTCATTTCTTTCTTTGTTTAAAATATTATTTGTACCTTTGCACCCGCAATTAAGCGTTATGCGGCAATAGCTCAGTTGGTAGAGCACAACCTTGCCAAGGTTGGGGTCGCGA
>ERZ1026874.1872-NODE-1872-length-10527-cov-65.459034_pt1 | contig 10527 bp, 7 predicted proteins | sample MGYA00380167_ERZ1026874 | MGnify/ENA primary metagenome ERZ1026874 (study PRJEB33269, sample SAMEA4719803) | human gut metagenome | biome: human-associated habitat; feature: organic feature; material: feces | place: Cameroon | collected 2013-10 ...
AGACCACCGAAGAGGCTGTGGAGAAACTGAAGCAGAAAGGCTACTTTGTGTATAGTATTGAGCAGGTGGAGGGTTCTACCAAGCTTCAGAACCTGCCTGAAGCGCATCCTTCACATCCCAAAGGTTACGCCGTCATCTTCGGTAACGAGGTGAAGGGTGTGAAGCAGAACATCGTGGATATGAGCGATGGCTGCCTGGAGATTCCTCAGTTTGGCACCAAGCATTCCCTAAATGTCAGCGTAACAGCCGGCATCGTGGTTTGGGAGTTTGCCAAACTCTTGAAATTATAAGCGGTATCAATACTGGTTGAGTATTGGTTTAAACTGCTCTAATCTTTCAATAAAGTTGCATCATAATAGTTCTCATACCTAAAGATAAAAGTATTTATCCCTAGATAAAAGTTTCGTTCAACGACGTTGAACCTACATTCAGCGACGTTGAATGCAGGTTCAGCGACGTTGAACGCACATTCAACGACGCTGAATGAAACTTTCTATTAGGCAAAAGCACATTTTTTCCTAATAACAACCAAGACTTTTCCTAAGATTAACACAAAAATAATACAGGAAGGAGGGAGAAAGGAGAGAAAAGGAGGGAAGAAAAGAGAGAAAAGAGATAAAGGAGAAAGGTATAAGGAAATGAGATAAGGGGCATAAACGAAGAAAACGACATGTTTTCTTCGTTTATATTCGCTCAAGCTGGTGAATCTGGCTAAAAGCCCTATCTTTTATTTCAGATATTCTCCGAAATCAGTCAATCTCATATCACCCTTCTTCAGGAAGGTATCGTGCATGGCGAGGGCGGCACGCATGCTCTGTGGCTCGTGTCCCTTCTCGGCAAACTTCAGATACTCACGGAGCATAGGGCGATAATCCGGATGCGCACAGTTTTCGATAATCTCCTTGGCACGGCGCAAAGGACCCTTGCCACGAAGATCGGCTACTCCCTGCTCAGTAACGATGACATCCACATCGTGCTCGGTACTATCCACATGGCTGCACATCGGAACGATGGCAGAGATGCAACCGTTCTTGGTGGTACTCTGCGTGGTGAAGATAGAGATGTAACCATTGCGCTCGTAATCGCAGGAACCGCCGATACCATTCATCAGCTTGCTGCCGCAGATATGGCTGGAGTTCTCATTGCCGTAGATATCGCACTCGATGGCGGTGTTCATGGCGATGACACCCAGACGGCGGATGACCTCAGGAGAGTTTGAAATCTCGCTCTGGCGGATGGTGAGATGCTTCTTGAAGTAATCAATATCATCATACACCTCTTTCAATGTATCGTTGGTTACGGTGAGCGAAGAGCAGGAAGCATCCTTGATTCTTCCCTCGCGCATGTATTTCACCACGGCATCCTGAACCACCTCGGTATAGACGCTGAACACTGGCACGTTAGGATTCTGTCCCAATGCTTCAAGAACGGCATTGGAAGTTACGCCCACTCCGCTCTGCAAAGGCAGGAACTGAGGAGGAATATGTCCCTTCTTCAGGTCGCTGACCAGGAAATCGGCAACGTTGTGACCCATCTGTTCGGTCACAGGGTCGAGTGGCTTGAAAGCACGCGCCTCCTCCGGAATGTTGCATTCCACCACACCCACAATCTTATGTGCATCAATCTCCACATACTCCTTACCTATTCTATCGCCCACATTCAAGATTGGGATAGGTGTGCGGAATGGGCATTCTGCTATCTCATATACATCGTGCAGATAGCGGGAAGCTGGACTGTGGAAGGTATTCTTCTCGATGAGCACCTTCTTGGCAAGGCGGACGATGGTAGGAACGATGCCGCCGGCAGAGGTAAGGAATGCCTTGCAGGTGGTTTCGCCTTCTTCCAAATCAGAAACTTCGATGATGGCAAGGTCTATCTCGCCATAGAAACCACGGCGCAGGCGCTCAGCCATGTGGCCGAGGTGCATATCCTCATAGTCGATTTCACCGAGATTGGTATGAGTTCTAAAGTCCTTGTTGGTAGAAAATGGCGCACGGAACTTGATGGCATGGGCTGCTGCCATGTCACCTTCGATACTCTGCGAGGTAGAAGCACCCGTGAGGATGCCCACCTGGAAAGGTCTGCCTGCCTCGTGCTCAGCCACGGCTCTCTTGGAGAGTTCGCGGAAGGTTGCCTTAGGCACGCCGTTTGGTGTGAAACCACTCAATCCGATTGTATCTTGATCGTTAATCATCGCTGCCGCTTCGGCAGCACTCAATCTTGTATATGCCATTTTCTAACTTACTTTTAATATTCATTAGCGGAACTGATAGCCGCATGCTAAATAATTGATAACTGTTTGCGGTTGCAAAGTTACACATTATTTTCGATATACGCTAATAATTTGATAATTTTATGCAAATACAAGGCAAAAAACTTACAAATAGTGAATAGATATGCAAGAACTGCTTACTTTATGCAAAAAGATAGCCGAAAGTTTGGTACTCTCTATTATTTGCTGTATGTTTGTCGTCAGGAAGAGGCGGCGGAGATCGAGTGCGTGGCGGAAATGGTGGAATAAAGAATTTGCAATAATACTATCAGTTTGGATGACATTGCCCTATAAGCGTGAAACTCTTTACTTTCACCTTTTGGAGAATTGTATAGCCATTATTAGCTTATATCTGTTTGCGATATAGTACGTTTGGACTTCAATATTATAGACGAAACAACCGCAACAATTAAAACAAAAACAGCAATTCCGATAAATGATATATGTAAACCATAATGTTTCCCTACGAATCCGATTAGTACTGGACCGAGGAGTATCCCCGAATATCCAAGGGCATTAATGAAACTGATAATGTTGTGTACAGCCATTCCTTTGATATGTGCCGCAAAGGAAACCAATTGAGGAACAACATTGGCGGCACCGCAGCCGACAATCACAAAGCCAGCGACAGCAGCAACGGAACTATCAACTAATACTACAACCATGAAACCGATAGCAATGAGTAATGCTCCTCCGGACACTACAATCCTTTGTCCCAATCGATTTACGGTTTTGTCTCCACAGAGCCTCATAATGGTCATTGAAACAGCAAATGCCGTATAGAAGAAACCTGCCATGGACATGTCAACGCCACGCTCTTGACTGACAAATATTGCCGACCAGCCCATCACAGCACCCTCCGAGGCATACATGATAAAGCACAACAATCCAACCACGATAACCATAGGAGGAATATACAATTTATTTTTTCTTAGCTTCTCAACAGGTGCGTCAGACAACACAAATTCTTCTTTCGGCAACAAATCCCTACATCCGAATACCAGCGCCAGCAATATAAACATCATACAAATAACAACAGCCCATTTTGGCATGAGTCCCAAAGTAAACAGCACGCTCATCGCTCCGGCACCAATCAGTGTACCCAACGAATAGCCACCATGAAAACTAGACATAAAATGCTGTCCCGTCATGCGCTCGACGGTAACACCATTCATGTTTGCCGCAACATCAATGGTGATGGTGCAACCTCCGAAAACCATAAGCATCACGCTTGTCAGCCATATATTTATAAGCAGACTTATGGCTAACAATGCGAAAGCCATCAGCAATCCCGATACATAAACCACCTTCTTTGCGCCAAAATGATTTACAAGAAAGCCGGAAAGCGGAAGTGCACAGATAGAGCCAAAGCCACTGCACAGCATAAGTAACCCAAGAGTACCCTCGTCTATTGCAAACGCTCTCTTGACGTATGGTACAAGCGGTGCCCACGCAGCCTCGAGAACCCCTATTATCATAAAGGCAACACGATTGGCGACAAGCAAATGTTTATGTTGATTATGAAGTATATTCATTTTATTAATCATTAAGATATATTGCGATGTCATATCAAGCAGGCAATCATTTTTTGCCTGCTTGATATTCCTTGATTCGTAGTTCTTTCGGCAATAGCCTGTTTATAATTTAAGTCTTTTTACTCCAGCTACATCCGATTTATTGGTTACTTCAAAGATACTGATGGCATAACCTCCTCCTGAAGCAGCTCTTAATTTTAAAACAGATTTCGAAGTAACTGTTCCTTTATGGATGGTATAAGCCTGTGGATTCGTTTTGTAGTTGGCATCGGGTGCATCGGCATACACGGTGGCTACATAGGTTTTATCAGCATCGAGAAAGTTTAACTTCAATACGGATTGATGCCCTTTTTCTCCACTCGTACATCCCACAAACCAATTGTTTGTGTCCTTAGCTTTACGGGCTACCGTAATGTATTGTCCAGGTTCCGCCTCAAGGTATTTAGAATCATCCCAATCGATTGCCACATCTTTGATGAATTGAAACGCATCCATATAACGCTCATAATGTTCCGGCAAATCTGCCGCCATTTGTAATGGACTGTACATTGTGACATATAAGGCAAGTTGACGTGCCAATGTGGAGTTGACGTGTGAACGATTGGGAGCCCATGTGCTGAGGTCCATTACGAAAATACCTGGCGTATAGTCCATCGGACCTCCCTGAAGACGTGTGAACGGCAAAATGGTTGTATGGAAAGGTTTATTACCTCCAAAGGCTTCATATTCTGTGCCGCGAGCGGATTCATTGCTTATCAAGTTGGGATAAGTGCGACATAATCCGGTCGGACGTACTGCCTCATGCGCATTGACCATGAGATGATGCTTGGCAGCTTGCTTAATGGCATAAAGATAATGGTTTACCATCCATTGACCATAATGGTATTCGCCAGCAGGTTGTATATATCCAACGTATCCACTCTTCACCGCATTATAACCGTATTTGTTCATAAGACTATACGCCTCTTCCATATGGCGCTCATAGTTGCGCACAGATGAAGATGTTTCGTGATACATCATCAGTTTAACATTCTTATTGTGTGCATACTCATTCAACCCCGGTAGGTCAAAATCCGGATAAGGAGTCATAAAGTCAAAGACATAGTCTTTCATTTTCCCGAACCAATCCTCCCATCCGATGTTCCAGCCTTCTACCAATACTTGATCGAAACCGTGGGTTGCGGCAAAGTCTATATATTTTTTCACATTTTGGGTGTTGGCAGGATGTTGTCCGTTCGGTTTTGCTTTTGAATAGTCCGTCTCACCCAGTTTAACGGAAGGGTAATCCCATGTATAAGCCCAAGGGCGGTTTCCGGCAATCATTTCCCACCATACACCGATATATTTCACTGGCTTGATCCAAGAAGTATCCTCCAATTTGCATGGCTCGTTCAAATTCAGGATAAGCTTTGAGGATAAGATGTCACGAGCATCATCGCTGACCATAATCGTTCGCCAAGGACTATGGCAAGGCGCTTGCAGTCTTCCTTTGTTCCCCTGTGCATCGGGTGTTAACCAGGATTCGAAAACCAAGTTCTTATCATCCAGGTTTAGATGCATGCATGAATAATCGACTAAAGCAGCCTCGTGCAGGTTAATATAAAGCCCATCATCAGTCTTCATTTGTAAAGAGGTCTGTACCCCCGTATCAGAGAATTTTGTTTGTGATAAGTTGTCCGTATAGGCCTCTGGCATTAACTTACGAATTTCTGACAAGCGGCTTTCTGTATAGTCATATTCTTGTGTGTCGTAATCTCCAGGAATCCACCAGGCTGTATGATTACCCGTCATAGCAAATTGGGTATGTTCTTCTTTGACTATGAAATAGATCAATTTCTTTTGGCTTGGGAACTCGTAGCGCAGGCCCAAACCATCGTCGTAAACTCGAAAGCGAATGTTCATATATCGGTTGGTCTTTGGCTGCCGGAGTTCTATCAGCAGTTCGTTGTAGTGATTGCGAATGTTTTTTACTTCTCCCCATACCGGCTGCCATATTTCGTCGAAAGAGGAGGTAGAGGTCTTTACGACCTCAAAACCATCCATAAGATCGGGTTGCCCATTCAGTTCCAATCCTAAACGACTGGGCTTGACAACAGGTTTGTTTTTATAGCCTACATAATAGGTTGGAACACCTCTTTCGGTCAATTCAAAGTTTACGTCTATAATACCTGAAGGAGATAAAATCTTTTGGGCATAAGACGCCGATAACTGTAAAATAATGATGGTAAATAGTATTGCTCTTTTCATAAAAGTAAAGATAATATAGTTCGTTGATTATCATATAGAATTATTTCAGATACAATGGTGTCATAACGAAAGAACAGTTTCTTGTATGCTGTTCGTATTATTTCGTTGTCTGTTTGAATCCTGTATCTTCCGCTGACCATGATTGCCATTTACACTCGCCGACTTCCATTTCAGAGAACTGTGCGGTGAATGAATGGTCAACCGGGCTTGCCGCATATATTCCGAACGAGATCTCCCCATCACCCTTATCCAAATGGAATGTACGCATTTGGTGGAAAGTGGTACCGTCAGGACTTGTCTCTATATAATAGTCGCTTCCTCGACGGCTAAGACGATACCACATTTCCTTTATGGAAGATGGAATATCATGCGTAGCCCAATCGGAATATCCGTTGTTTGTCACCACACTGCCCAATCTCTGGTATTCCTCGTTCTCGTATTCGATTGACGCCTTCATCCAATTGTCACTGTCAAGATAGATTGCGATACCGCATTGGTCAAACAGGGCGTAACTGTTGAACGATGTCTTTACAGTAAAAGAAAAGAACTTGTTAGAAGTTTTCATTTGCAGCACCGGAGCATTGTCGTTGCTGAACCCATAATAGGTGCGCTGCCACAAGTCTGTGTGAGGTTCTGAAACGATTGTAATCAAAGAGTCCGTGATAGTGTATTGTTTGGGCTCACGAATCCAAAACAAGTTTTCAGCCACAAATGGCTTTAAGATTGTGTCATTTTTTTCTATATTCGATTTATTTGCTATTGATGATTGTTGTTTTTTCTCATTTTGACATGACAGCAGAGTGCATGCAAGCAGCGACAATGCTATGAAAAATTGATTTCTCTTCATATATTGAAATGTTTAATCTGTTTGTTAAAAACTGATAATAGTGCTGAGGTATGATGTTTATTCCCCGTCAAGCTTACCTATGCGAAAATTGGCAACAGCCTCTTGCTTAAGCGACACTTCCGTAAAATGGCAGGTGTGTGCATCGTCTTTAGGACTTTGGGAACTTAGGCCAAGAAGCAGTTTTTCCGGAAAATCATTCTTGTAGAGACGAGCCAGGTGCCATATATTCCCATCTTCTGAAAAATAACTGCCAAGAGTAGTGCCATCGGATGATAATCTCATATAAACATACGGACCGATAATCGCCTGATGATTATTGTCATCAGAAGTGCCTATTGTGCGAACTGACACTACACGGTGAACACCATATTCATCCTGTTCGAAACACAGTTTTTGACAATGAGTGTCATTCTCGTATGCGTATAACACACCTGCCGAATATGTACCAGTTTTGGTGAAGTTCGGCTGTACTTTAGCCGTAAAAGTGAAAGGCTTAGTGTTGTCAACTTCTGTAAAAATGACTGCAGAGCTATTGACAACGCTTCCATCCGGGGAGCGGAAATAATCAGTTTGGGGACCGGCCACAAACTTGAGAGTGTCGCCAAGAAGTGTGATACCATTCTCTCCGCCGTTTTTAGACTTTGTAAAACGGATTCCTCCTACATTGATATTGCATGTAGCGAGTTTAACGTTTTCCGTTAAGACTTTCTTGTCAGAACTTCCTTCTTTTTTCTCTGACTCTTTCTGGATGCATCCAGTCATAGCAAGACTTGCTATGATTGCGATAAATACTAATTTTCTCATTGTAACATTGATTTGATGTTTATTAAATTGCAACTTCTTTGTGATTTATTTGCGGTTGCAAAATTAGAGAAAATATACGATATGTGCAATACTGATTTCTAACCAATTTTCGCATCAGTTAAATATAGATACCAGTTTTATTTATTGAATATCAACCCTCTACGACCGACAACCAACGAATTGTCAGGAACATCCTGAGTTATAGTACATCCATGTGACATGACACATCCATTTCCATAAGCACCATATGCAAGAGAAACACCTGAAGCAGGCATGCACATTAAATAAGGTTCATTCTTAATGCAATTTCTACTGCGGCTGCGGTATTGGCAACTTTTAACGACGCTAAAATATCCTGACGATGGCGATTAACCGTATAAATGGATATGTTTAACTTGTCGGCAATTTGTTTGCTTGGCACTCCTTTGGCTATCAATGATAGTATTTCAAGTTGTCGACGGCTAAGAATTTTACGGTCACTCGCTTCGTATATGTCTCGTCCAACCGTTTCCCCGGTCAATAGATTAACAATTATTCCATCTTGTCGGTTATGGGAAATAGGGTACGGGATGTAAGTGCATAGACCGAGTAAAACACTACCGTTGGCACTACAGCTGAAATATCTCGTTGTATGGAGTATCTTGACTTTTTCATTGTCTCCGGCCCGGTAAAAATTAAGGATACATGAAGCAGAAAAATTTGTCTTTTCTTTTATTGAACGTTCTTTTATAAAGTTGAAGAAACGAAGTTCCAGTACATGACGTTCAATAAGTTCGTCTTCTTTTGCATGACAGAATACGATGTCCTCAAAGGCAGAATTACGATCTACCATATATTCTGGAAGATTCATTATAGTTTGACCGAATCTTCCAGCATAAATATGGCATTCTTTATTTTGAAAATCTGATACAACTGCTATGCCTTCTGTTGCTAATGCATAACCATTTGCACACGCTTTTGCTTGAGCGAGTAATAGTTCCCTGTTATCCGAGGCTTCAAACTGTTGATCTGTCAAAAGCGATTTTAGTTCATTTTCTTGCTTCATTCTGAATTGATCTCTATTCGCACCATTACGGAGTAGTGCCATTTAAATTTTGTTGCAAAATTACTAATAATAATTGATTTAGATCACAAGTTTCTCTTAAAATATATTAATTGAACATGAAGTCGAAATAGAGTTGGTTATCATTAAATGTTGCTTAACCCACTTGAACAACTTATGACAAGCTTTTATATATTTGAAGCCTATCATACAGAGAGAATTGACTATGGAAAATCTGTTTCATTAGTATTTTCGAGGAATTTAATAACATTTTGCGAATGATTTGTCGGATATGTCAGAAAAATGAGTTAACTTTGCAGACAAATCATAAATAATAAAAAGAAAGGTTCAAACAAAATGGAACAGAAATTATTGATCTATAACACTCTCACTCGTACAAAAGAGAGATTCACTCCGCTCCACGCACCTAATGTGGGCATGTATGTTTGTGGCCCTACCGTGTATGGCGATCCGCATCTGGGTCATGCGCGTCCTGCCATCACCTTCGATATACTCTTCCGCTATCTCAAGCACTTGGGCTATAAGGTTCGCTACGTTAGAAACATTACCGACGTGGGCCACCTGGAGCACGATGCTGATGAGGGCGATGACAAGATTGAGAAGAAGGCTCGCCTGGAGCAGTTGGAGCCAATGGAGATTGCGCAGTACTACACCAACCGCTACCACGATGCCATGGAGGCGCTGAACGTGCTCCCTCCTAGCATTGAGCCTCATGCCACAGGCCATATCATCGAACAGGAGAAACTGGTTCAGGAAATCCTGGACAATGGCTATGCCTACGAGAGTAACGGCTCTATCTACTTCGACATCGAGAAGTATAACAAGGATCATAAGTACGGTATCCTCTCCGGACGTAACCTGGAGAACGTTATCAACGAGAGCCGCGAGCTGGCTGGTATCGGCGAGAAGAAGAACCAGGCTGACTTCGCCCTCTGGAAGAAGGCTTCACCAGAGCATATCATGCGCTGGCCTAGTCCTTGGAGCGATGGTTTCCCAGGATGGCACTGCGAGTGTACTGCGATGGGACGCAAGTACTTGGGCAGCCACTTCGATATTCACGGTGGCGGCATGGATTTGATTTTCCCTCACCACGAGTGCGAGATTGCGCAGGCTGTGGCTTCTCAGGGCGACCAGATGGTTCGTTACTGGATGCACAACAATATGATTACCATCAACGGTCAGAAGATGGGTAAGAGTCTTGGCAACTTCATCACTTTGGAGCAGTTCTTCACTGGCAATCACGACAGTCTGGAGCAGGCTTATTCGCCAATGACCATCCGTTTCTTCATCCTCTCTGCTCACTACCGCAGCACAGTAGATTTCTCTAACGATGCCTTGAAGGCTAGCCAGAAGGGATTGGAGCGCCTGATGAATGGTTTGAACGACCTGGAGCGTGTGCCTGTGGCTAAGCAGAGCGATGAGCAGGTGAAGAAGTTCGTAAGCGAGTTGCGCCAGCGCTGCTACGATGCGATGAACGATGACTTCCAGACTCAGCTTGTCATCAGCTATCTCTTCGAGGCTTGCCACGTAATCAACACAGCCCTCGACCACAAGGCAAACATCTCTGCCGAAGACCTGAAGGAGCTTTCAGACACCATGCAGCTCTTCACCTTCGACCTGCTCGGCTTGAAGAGCGAGAAGGGTGCCAACAACGATGCCCGCGAAGAGGCTTACGGCAAGGTAGTAGATATGGTTCTCAACCTCCGTGCCAAGGCTAAGGCTGATAAGGATTGGGCTACCAGCGACCAGATTCGCGATG
>ERZ1026874.1873-NODE-1873-length-10521-cov-4.373495_pt1 | contig 10521 bp, 6 predicted proteins | sample MGYA00380167_ERZ1026874 | MGnify/ENA primary metagenome ERZ1026874 (study PRJEB33269, sample SAMEA4719803) | human gut metagenome | biome: human-associated habitat; feature: organic feature; material: feces | place: Cameroon | collected 2013-10 ...
GCATTCTTGGTGTCGTGGCGCATCTCGTAGACATTCATCTTCATAAATGTCAGCTCGTCGCTCTCGCCGTCAATCTTCTCTATGCGCTCTATGGTCGAGAGCATGCGTGTATAGTCCTTCTTGGCACCGTACAGACGCGCCAGGATGTCGAGCACGTCGGTGCGCTCGCGGTGGTGCGAGTAGAGATTCTCATAAGCCTTGATGGCGCTGTCGTAGTCGCGCTGCTGTATGTACGTTGCGGCTACGCTCTCCTGATAGGTGTCGTTGGCTGGTTGCAGACGTGCAGCACGCTCCATATACTTCGTGGCTATAGAGTCGTTGCCCGTATCGAAGTACTGTTGTGCCAGCCGATAGTAGGCTTCGGCTGCATTGGGATTTACCTCTCGGCACGAGTCGAGCAGGCGCAGCGCTGTAGAGTCGTCGCCCCTGAGCTGGCTGCACACCGCATCGAGAAAGAGCCTGTCTGCCAACGGTGTGGCGTCGAGCAGCTCCTTGGCGCTGATGGTCATCGTGTCGGCATCGAGTCGCTGAGCCACGCCTCGCGTACGATTGTCGATGCCCGTAGCAATGGCTGGGGCAATGGCGAGCAGGGCGGCTGCTCCGATGCCGATTATCTGATTCTTGTATGGGTTCATTGCTTATTGTGTGTTTGCTGCTTTACTTCACTCCGGTGTGGCCATATCCGCCCTCACCGCGTTCGGTCTGGTCGAGTTGCTCAACCACCTCAAACTGTCCCTGCTCATGGCGTGCTATCACCATCTGTGCTATGCGCTCGCCCTCGGTGATGACAAACGGCTCTGTAGAGAGGTTGACGAGCAGCACGCCTATCTCGCCACGGTAGTCGGCGTCGATAGTTCCGGGCGAGTTGAGCACAGTGATGCCGTGCTTGAATGCCAAGCCGGAGCGTGGGCGCACCTGAGCCTCATATCCCGGAGGCAGCGCAATGTACAGACCTGTGGGTATGATGCGGCGCTCCATTGGGTTGAGCGTGATTGACTCATCGATGTTGGCACGCAAGTCCATGCCTGCGCTCTGCTCGGTAGCGTACGCCGGCAGTTGCTGACGGCCACGGTTCACTATCTTTATTTTCACCATATTGTTATTGTCGTTATCTTATGTTTCTTATACAATTAATCTGCAAAAATACTGATTATTGATGAGATAACGGACGTTTAGCCATAAAATAACATTAATTTAGGGTAGCTATAGGAGGCTATGGCATCCTCGCCGTAGCCTGAGAAAGGTATTTTGGAAATACCCGCTGGCTTTCCTCACAATCTACAATAATTATAACTAATTATAAATACAAGTTTCACAACTTGTTCCTCGTATAATATATAAGGTGGTGAGTAGAACCACGACTGCTCACCACCCCGTAATTATTTCTCTTCAGCAACAGCTACTCCACAACTACCGTCGGGATTAATGACGATGTTGTTGTTGACCTTAAGGTTGTCTACCGAGTGATACACAACCGGCTTGTCGTTCTTCGAGTTCAATGTGAACACATTGTTCTCTATGGTTATATTGCGATGTACAGCCCCTGCCTTCTTGCGGTTTTCGGGATTAATCCAGATGATTGAACCCAAGCAACGGTTGAATACGTTGTTGCGAATGGTGAGGTTATGCACCGGACCCGACTCAAACCAGCTGCGGGCATCGTCAGCTACGAGAATAGCGCTCATCTGCATACCGTAAAAATAGTTATCTTCGATAACCGACGGCTGACGTGTAGTGATGAGAATGCCACGTGTAGGGATACGGCTGAAGTGACAACGTGCTATGTGTACGCGCGGTGTCCAAGTGATGTTCTCTACAACACGTGTTCCATTCTTCAACAAGTTGGCAGAAACTGGCTTGGTGAGTGTAATCTCAATCTCGCGTGGCGAAACCATGCGAGCCTTCTTCACCTTGAATGTTCCTTCGGCAAGAAGATTCTCAGGATTTACAATTTCAATGTCGTCGCCAGCATGGAACGACTGGAATCCGAATGTCTGATGGTGCATATAGCGCAGCAGCAGAGTGTTGGCTGATGTGGCGCGGACAATCTGCAGGTGTGTGCCATGTACGTTTATTGGGTCGTCGTGTGCTCCGGCAAACTTGGTATCGGTTATGTCGATAAGGCCACGGCAACCTGACATCTGCACAAAGTCAGCAAATCCGGCATTCGTTCTGCCACTTCCTTCTTCAGGTGCAAACCAACAACGGTGGATGCTGATGTTCTCTGACACCTGACCCACAACGCCAAAGTTGCTGAGATAATATATACGGACATTGTCCAAGCGCACATTCTTCGACTGCCAGATAAGACCGCATGCCTCACGACGAATAGCGTCGCGCATTTGGAAAACAGTGCCTACGGGTACGGCTGGCTTCTTGTTGTATTTGATGTAGAGCTTGCCTGGCTCCATCTCACGAGCCTCAACCACATTGTCGGTAGGACTCCAGTCGCGCCATGTCACGTCGCGTACGGGATCATACCATTGTGCTATACCATTGGTGAATGCCCATCCGCGTCCATACCACTCCACCTTACCGTTCTTGATACGATATTGTGATGTGGCGTGTGTGCGACAAATCATATAATCCTTACCATCTGCCTCTACTGTCATCTCGGTCTGTGTAGGATGAGCGTTATCGATGGTGAGATTGCGCAGAGTGATGTTCTGACAGCTGTCAATGACAAATGCCGACATCTCGCCATCAAGCATCAAGGTCGATCCACTGCCGTCGATGGTAACATTTCGTAGTCCACGCATAAGCAGAGCGATATGCTTTGAGGGGTCGGGATTTTCCGATTCTGAAGTGGTATTAGAGATATAATACTTGCGTACAGTCGACTCTTCGCGTGGAATGTTCCACACACCAAGGTCGAGTTTCAATGTCACGGGGCTACCCTTCATTGCAGCAGCCTTCTCCAGCGCTGCACGTATTGCACTTGCTGCATTTCCGTTCTGGCTCACCTTTATTATCTTGTCGGCTGCATTGGCTGTAATTACAGACAAAAAGAATAGCGATATGACAAGAAGTCTTTCTTTGATTTGTTTGTTCATAATCAGTTAATTTAAAGAATGCCCGAAATCAGTTAAGACTTCGAGCATTCCTATTAAGCCTAACTTCTTTTCAGAAGCCTAATATCTACTTGGTAAAGCTTGTGACCTTGATGGTCCAGATTTTTGTATTGCCGTTGGCTGCCTTAACGCTAAACTTGCGTTCCTGTGTCCAATCGTCGGGAGTGCCAAGGTTGGCAGTACCGTTGATAGGAGTGATACGAGCAGCGGTAGATACAGTTACCTGACCCCAAAGTTTGTTCTGTTTTACCTCATTGCGTACAGCTTCTGTGAAGTCGCCGCTTGCAGCAGGTACAGTAACAGTAACATTGATGATTGCATTCTCAGAGTCAACTGCGCTTGAGCAGTTAAGACGCTTTTCCTTAACTATTGGTTCGCCCGTAATAGGATCCTTAGCTGTACTTGCCCAACGATGATAGAGCTGCACAGCACTGATTTCAGCCTCTTCGTACGAAGGCAGGTCCTCCCAGTTGCAAGCGGTAAGGAGTGGCATGCAAATCAACAGAAACACCCATTTGAGTGTTGAAAGAGATATCTTTTTCATATTCTTTTCGATGTTTGGTTACGTTAATAAAATTACTCCCATCCTGGGTTCTGGTCTGATTCGTTGATGGCAGAGTTTGCCTGAATCAATGACTTCGGTATTGGGAAGAGATAAGAGCGTGTATCAAATGTACGTCTGTCGTTAGACAACTGAACATTACCGATATAGAAAGCAGAGCGGTCTGGCTTGATTTCTATGAATGTTGCAGGTTCAGTAAGTTCGTCGATAACGCTACCAGAAGCCTTGCCATCGTTAGCTTCCTTACCATACTTACCCCAACGCAAGAGGCTGAAGTACCAGTCGCCCTCCCAGAAGAGTTCTACGCGACGCTCAATCTTATAGTCCTTCCATGCATCAGCAAGTGTTGTAGCCTCAGATGCGGGAAGACCTCCATGAGTCTCACGAGTCATATTGAGAGTAGCTACAGCCTCAGGCACCTTGTTAAGACGGAGCTGAGCCTCTGCCTTGTTGAGCAAGCAACGTCCATAGCGGAAGATGATCTTGTGGTAATCGGTAGGTACGTTGTAGAACGGACGTGGATCCCAATTTGTATAGATATACTTGCGCATAGCGTAGTTGGTCAATGGCACGTGGTCGGAACCATAACGGCTTGTTGCCCAACGGCTGAAGTTACCACGAGTGTAAGTGGTGATTTTCTCGCCAAGATATGTAGAGCCATCGTGAACGATAGAAGCATCGAAACGTCTGTCACGGTGCTGATACATCAAGTCGCTGATGTTGGTACCTGCCTCCTTTACCTTGTAAGCCTTGAAATACTGTCCGCCATCAAACTCAGCCTCGTCCTTATGGTCGATACTGGCAATAGCCTCGTCGCGGCTCATAGCAACAGTGTTGTTGACAAATTGTGTAGACTCATACCAGCGTACAGCCTTGCCAGTCTGCTGGTCGATAACGAGATAATCGTCAACGAGGTTCTGACTTGGAGTGTGGTCAAGCCAGCACTCGAAGATGTCAGGAGTCTTGAACAACGGGCTACATCCGTTCTTTTCAAGGTTGGTGTTGAGCAAGTTAGGGATGAGGTTGATCATATCAGTACCCTGCACTGTAGTATTGTCCTTGCTCCAATACTGTGCAAGGATAATCTCAGGTGAAGAGTAAGCACCTGTCTGGTTGAACATTCCCTCATAATCGGCATCAAGCGAAACGCCACTGATAGCATCAACAGCGTCGATAGCTTCCTGATAAAGGCTCTTGCCATTCTGCAAAGAAGCATTGTCGTTGGTATAAGCTGCAGCTGTAAGACAAACCTCAGAGAGCAATGCATAGCCTGCATTCTTTGTCAAACGGCCAGCCTCTGCCTCAACAGGCAGATTAGGTATAGCCTCACGAATGTCAGTAAGAACGTGCTGATAGCTCTCAGCGATATCCTTGGTCAACGGAAGATTAAATTCATCTTTGGTATTGAGCACACGATCAACCCATATAAAGCGGCCTGCCTTACGAGCCAGATCGTAATATATCATGGCGCGCATCATCTTTGCCTCTGCTGTAAAGCGTGCTCTGTAAGCCTCAGGAATAGAAGACTCCTTCATCTTCTCGATGATGAGGTTGCAGTTACGGATATAGCTGAAACGACCATTCAATCCGCAATCGTATGTATTCTCCATAAGACCGCGAGCCTCGCCCGGACAGTCTACGCGACAGTTCACCATATTGTTGGTGAAAGTCTTGTCCCATGTAGAGAACCATTCATAAAGAGCGTAAGCATTGCCATAGTTGCCGATGACAAAAGCGTCTACAGTACCCTTTGTCTCCCAGACTGTTGTTTCGGGAAAGCCTTCTGTTGGTTCAGTATCAAGGAAGTCGTTGCAGCTCTGAAGGCTGAGGGCTCCCATCAACAGAATAGGCAATATATATTTATGTTTCATAATTAATATGCTTTTTAATTGTTATTTTAAATTTAGAAGCCGATGTTCAGGCTTATTGTATACACTCTCGATACTGGGTATGTGTAACCGCTACCCGAACCCGACTCAGGATCAAATCCCCACTTCTTTGCAGGGCTGAATGTGAGGAGGTTGTATCCAGCAAGCGACACGTTGCACTTTGTAAGCCATCCTGTGTTCTTAAGAACTGAACGCTTGAGGTCGTAGCCGATTGAGAGGTTCTTCAGACGCAGATAGTGAGCGTCAACGAGCCAGAAGTCTGTACCTACGAAGTTGTTGTTACCGTTGAAGCCTGCCGATGCGTGCTGGCGAGGATAGAGAGCGTTTGTATTGTCGGGAGCCCAGATGTCCTTCTGGAACTCATAGATAACCGGCAAGTAGTTGCTATTACCACCCTGGAGGATACCGTCTACATAGAGGTTGTAGTTGGTAGCACCCTGCCACAGCATGCTGAGCGACCATCCCTTATAGTCAAGATCGACTGTGAAGCCATAGTTTGACTGTGGGCTTCCACCTGAACCTTGACGATACTGGTCGTCACCGTCAATCTTACCGTCACCGTTGAAGTCGTAGTACTTCAAGTCACCAGCCATAAGGTTAGTAGAACCGTTACGCTTAGGATTGTTCATGATATCCTCGTAGTTCTTGTAGAAGCCGAGATTCTTGTAGTAAACGCCTGAGTAAGCGCCTACCTGTGTACTACGCTTATATGGGTTCTTCAAAGATGTCTCGCTCTCATTAGGATTTCTGTTCCAACGGTCATCATAGAATGTGAAGTTGGCAGAAACACCATACTTCAAGTCACCGAAGCTATCCTTCCACTGGAGTACGAACTCAGCACCACGGCGGATGCTCTCACCATCGGTCTTAACAAAAGGAAGGCTCTTGCCAAGAGGAGCTGTATAGCCTACATTTGACGGAGAAGCAATGTATCCTGTTGTAACCTTAGCGAAGTAGTCAACCGATCCTGACAAACGGCTGTTCAGAGTAGCAAAGTCAACACCAATGTTGAAGTCCTTTGTTGTGTACCAAGTCATATCAGGGCTGATAAGGTTGCCTTCATAGAAGCTTGAGTACCACTTGCCACCAAGATATGCACCACGAGTATTCAGACCATAAGAAGACACGTAAGCGAAACGTCCTACAGAGCTGTCCTGACCGATTTCACCATAAGAAGCACGGAGCTTCAAGAGGTTGAACACCTTGTTGATGCCAAGAGCCTTGTAGAATCCTTCCTCAGATACAGCCCAAGCAGCCGAGCCAGAGAAGAATGTTCCCCAACGCTTGTCCTTCGGGAAGTAGTCGCTACCGTCATGACGCATGTTGAACTCTACCATATAGCGTGAGTCATAGTCATACTTCAGACGTCCGATGAAGGCTGCACGGCGATAGCCAACGCCCTCTGAAGAACCGTTAGTTGAAGTATCAACCGGACCTGAACCAATCTGGTCTACGTCAAACAGATATGATTTACGTGCCAATGAAGAGTTGTCATAGTCCTGACCACTTGCCTCAATACCGAATGTAGCACCTACTGTGTGCTTCTCGAAGAATGTACGAGAGTAGTCAGCAAGGAACTGCACGTTGAAGTTACGATGATAATAAACATTCTTACTCAAATTCGGCTTGTTGGCTGTAGAAGGATTTCCTTCCCAGTCGTATGTCTGTGCCGACTTCTCCCAAGTCTTGTTGCGGTCGTTAACGATTGTGTAGCTTGTGAGTGCTTTAAGTGTAAGGCCCTCTACCCATGGCAAATCCCAGATAAAGTTAAGGTTGCCACGTACAGAGCTTATCTCCTCCTTATAGTAACCGCCCTGGTCGCTGATGTCTACCAATGGGTTGTCGGTAGTACCGCTATAAATCTGTCCGTTAGGGTTGTAAGCAGGCTCCCAAGGACGCTTGTTCTGGATGTGCGACCATACAGTGTAATAGCCACGACCAGAAGCTGTTGCAGGTTCCTTTGTATCAACGATGTATGCGTCAATGCCTGTCTGCATCTTAAGACCAATCTGCTTGAAGTTAGCCTCCATATTGGTGCGGAAGTTGTAGCGCTGCATGTTGTTGGAGTTGGTACGATAGATAGAACCCTGGTCGTAATAGCCTAAACCTGTGTACACCTTAATAATGTCATTACCGCCCGACATAGAGAGGTTGTGGCGCATTTCAGGTGCAAACGAACGCATACAAACGTCCTGCCAGTCTACATTACCATGCGACTGTGGGTCAGTGCCATTGCGGAAAAGCTCCATATCTTCGGGTGTGTACTGTGCAGTACGTCCGTCATATTCCAATCCACGGTTAACATAATAAGCTGCTGTGTAAGCGTCAACCTTGTCCTGCAAGTCAGCAGGCTGCGAGAGTGTGTAGTTGAAGCTGTAGTCGATGTTGAGACGACCAGAAGCGCCCTTCTTTGTTGTCACCATAATAATACCGTTGGCAGCACGTGCACCATAGATAGCGGTTGCTGATGCGTCCTTAAGTACTGAGATCTGGTCGATGTCGTCTGTGTTGAGGTTCTGGAAGTCGCGCTCCTCACAAATCACGTTGTCAATAACGTAGAGCGGAGTGCCACCACCACGGATAGAGATAGATGCCTTAGCATTAACACCACCACCCGACTGCTGCACGATAAGACCAGGTGCACGACCTGCCAAACTCTGTGTAATGTTTGGTACCGGTACCTTTGCGATGTCGTCAGCCTTTACTGATGCAATAGCCGATGTAGTCTTGCGCTTTGAGGTTGTACCATAACCTACAACCACAACTTCGCTAAGAGCCTTTGAGTCTTCTTGGAGAACAACCTTAATGTCTTGTCCGTTGAATTTAACTTCTTGGGGTGTAAAACCGATGTAAGAAATTACAAGAGTTTGACCTTTCTGTACGCCAGCAAGCGAAAAATCGCCGTCGATTGCCGTAATGGTTCCAGTCTTGTCAGAACCCTTAACTTTAATTGTTGCTCCAATTACAGGTTCGCCAGTCGAATCTGTTACAATACCCTTGACAACGCCTTGTGCATTCACAGTAAGTGATGCACCCAAAAGGAGAGTCGCCAAGCCAGCCCTCATGGAGAACTTAAAAGCATGTCCTTTTTGCATAATTCTTTTGGTTTGTTAGTAAATATAGTTACTTAATGGTTTAATCGTTGTTGTTGACAATATTTATATATGTTGCTGCAGACGAAGGTTAGTATCGTTGCAGTATATGGTTTTATAGGTTTATAAATTAGTTTTTGCAAAGTTATAATATATTTTAAAAACAGCAAAGCAAATGTTAGTTTTTTTTAAAATTCACCAAAAAATGTTGCAAGCAAGACAAAAAAGAGGGATTTTGAAGTGTTAAATGTTAAGTGTTAAGTGTTGAATTGGAGATTAAGATAAAGTTTTATTCATCATTAAAATTGACATTGCTAACTGTAGGAGGCTATGGCGTCCTCGCCATAGCCTGCGCAGTCAGCCAGCACATTCTTATTATCAATAGAGCATAAGAGTCGACACTATATATTCGCTTTCTTTATATTTCAGCCATACAAGCATATAGAGGAATGTTTGTCAACCAATCTTGTTCCATATAAGGAAGCATTGAAAAACGAATAGCCTTGAGTCCTGGGTTGTCGGTTATAAAGGTTCGGAGCGACTTCGACTTCACATTTACTTCAGCCTTCACCTCTATCGGAACTACTTTGTTATGACTCTGTGTAATAAAATCAATCTCTATCGTAGAGTTGTTGACCGAATGATAGTAGAGCGACCTCCCTAAAGCTTTCAACTGAGTGAAAACATATAATTCGGTAAAAGCGCCTTTGTATTCTGAAAAAACATCATCGTTAACCAGCATCAATTCGGCAGGTGTTTCAGCCATCGCGCCCATTAGCCCTACATCAAGCATAAAGAGTTTGAAAGCATCAGTGTCCTCATAGAATTTAAGAGGCAAACGAGGAGCATTGACTCTAACCACCTTATATGCAAGACCTGCGTCAATCAACCATTGTATTGCTATCTCAAAATCTTTAGCACGGGCACTTTTCTTTAATGCCCCATATATAAATTTCTTATTCTCCTTAGCCAACTGAGGCGGAATGCTATCCCAAACCATGTTTATACGAGGCACCTCTCGCGCAGGAGCATGCTTGGAAAAGTCACGCCGATAATCAGCAAGAATCTGCAGTTGGATGCTTCTTATTTCTTGCAAACTGTTATGTTCAACGTGTGCAAGAACGGCAGCTGGCATTCCACCCACATAATAATATTGTCGCAAGAGACCGATAAGCTCCATTTGAAGCATATTGACAACCGCCCATTTTTTGTTTTCTATTATTTCGACCAACTGTGTCTTGCCCATAGCATTTAAAAATTCTAAAAATGTCATAGGGTAAAGACGCATCTCTTCAACTTTGCCAACGGGATATGATGTGCCGTCATGTAGCGACAAACCAAGCAATGAGCCTGCCACAACAATGTGAATGTCGGGGGTTTCCTCACAGAAGAATTTCAAAGCTTCTAAAGCCTTCGGACAATCTTGTATTTCATCAAGCACTAACAGAGTGTCGCCGGGAGTGATATCCACCTGACTGATGGCAGACAAAGCCATTAAAATATCGGCTGTACTTCCACTCTTCTCAAACACTTCCCTAACCTTCTGATCGCGATCCAGACTGAAGAATACTACTTTCTGATATTCATTTTGCCCGAACTCACGCAATATATAAGTCTTACCTACTTGCCTGGCTCCATTAAGAATCAAAGGCTTACGTGTCTTCTTATTCTTCCATCTTAACAGTTGATTATAAATATTTCTCTGCATAATTACACTTTTTATGACGAATAACCGATGCAAATATACACTTTTTATGACGAATAATAAAGAAAACTCTACACTTTTTCTGACGAATAACGTGCAAACTCTACACTTTTTCTAACGAATAATGAAGCAAACCTTACACTTTTTCTGACGAAAGAAACTGATAACTTAGGAGGCTATGGCGTCCTCGCCATAGCCCTGT